>Ga0209414_1001475_pt1 | contig 11146 bp, 10 predicted proteins | sample LakVidmifraction_4_FD_181154 | JGI IMG/M metagenome (GOLD analysis project Ga0209414, IMG submission 181154) | Hypersaline microbial communities from Lake Vida, Antarctica - Brine Hole Two &gt;0.2 micron (SPAdes) (version 2) | ecosystem: Environmental > Aquatic > Non-marine Saline and Alkaline >... | reverse complement strand
AGTTCTAAGACTACAGAGTAGTCAAACTTCCATAGCCCCGTATGCAATACGGGGTTAGTCTCAGTAAAACAACACGACTCTGAAGGAGTCGAATAAATAATTTTAACAAATGAGTGCACACTATTCCAAGCCGCTGGTCGCGTCTAGGAAAGTGTGACTCTAGCGTTGACCCAGAAAGGAAAAACAAAATGTCAGATGTAGATATAAGTAAGATCTTTGGTAAGATCAAAATTGTGGAGAATTTCCCTGACTACAAGATTAAGGTAGTGGAGAATTTCCCTGACCTTAAAGTAAAAAAAGTAGATAATTTTCCTGATAGACCAGGAAAGTGGAAAATGGTTGACAACTTTCCAGACTATACGGTCAAGTTTGTGGATAACTTTCCAGATTTCACAATCAAATGGGTTGATAATTTTCCAGGACCAGCATAAAAATAGGTCAACAAATGAGTGCACACTATTCCCAGCCGCTGGTCGCGTCTAGGAAAGTGTGACTCTAGCGTTGAAAGAGAAAATTATGAAATTCCAAATAGAATATAAAAATAAGCTTGTTTCTGATATTCAAGAACTAATTTCGTGTTTTCCTAAGTCGGAATTTGATTCTCCTTATAGATCAACTGTTCCATTGCTTACATACTGGAAAGAACCTAATAAGAGTTTAATTGCTTTTTCAAATCTGATTGGGTTTTCTGAAATTTCAAATACAAAACTTAGCTTTGAACATTGTATTTACTCTCCAAAAGGCAAAGGCCGACCATCTCAAACTGACCTCATGATATTAAATGACAAAAATGCTATAGCTATCGAGGCCAAGTATACTGAGCCGCCATACGAAACAACTGCAACTTGGTTGGGTGACTCTTTGAATAAAAAGACTGTTCTTGAGGGATGGATTGATTTACTAAATTCAGCAAATCGCAAAAAAAATGTTGAGATTCAGGATGTTTTGGAATTGCCATACCAAATAGTCCATCGTTGTGCTTCAGTATGTTATTTTAAAGAGAGTAAAAAATATTTAATATACCAGTGTTTTAGTTTAGATTACTTAAAAACTGAGTACTATCGAACATGTTTAGCAACTCTCAAACAACTATTGGACTCCTCAATTGATTTCGTCCTAATCAATGTACCAATTGAGAGAGGATCAGAACTCAATAAATTACAACAGAAATGGGATGCTGGTGAACGCAAAATGTACGATCAAGTTTTTAGCAATATTCAAAAATCAAATTTTATAGAATTTGGTCAGCCTGACGTTATGCTTATATAGATTTGTCGAACGAGTGCATTGAGTCCGATGGTTTTCGCTGGTGTTGAAACAGTAAATAAAAATATATTAAAAAGAATTAAGAACTCGCTTTTAATTGAAGAATAAAGAATCAACATGGAGGAATTGGCTTCGCCAGTTACACCAATCAAACAACGAAATAATTTCAACAAATGAGTGCACACTATTCCAAGCCGCTGGCGCGTCTAGGAAAGTGTGACTCTAGCGTTATGCTCTTAAATAAAGATAAAAACAATGGAAAAATTTGACAAATCGACAGGCTTTTCAAATATAGAAGTCGTAATAATCAAAGATAGGTTATGCAAAAAAATTGAAGAGCAGCTACCCAGTTTCCCAGAATACATTGACATTGAACTGTTTTTTGCATCACGGGGAGCGTGGTTATTCTACTGGAAAGTCATAGACTTAATCCCAAAAGATGGTATTGCCAACAAAATTATACTTGAAGTCACCGTGAAACTGAAAAAAAGATATCATGATTTTGTGGAAAATACTGAGTTTAAATTTTATTGTATTGCGGAAGTAACAGATGATCTCTACACGCCGAAGATTTCAATAAAAAAAACAGCATAACGAACAGGTGCACGGGACGGCTAAATCGCCGCCCGTGACCTATAACGTTATACATCAAAAGTAACCAAACGAAGCACGCAAATAACTGAAAGGAAATAACAGACATCAATGGCAAAGCAAAATAATGCAAAAGAAAAATCCATCGAAGAAACTCTATGGCAATCGTGTGACAAACTAAGAGGTTCGGTAGAGCCTGCCGAATATAAGCATGTTGTTTTAGGGCTTATATTCCTGAAATTTGCCAGTGATAAGTTTGAACACCGAAAAAAAGAACTTATCGAGGATGGCAAAGAAAAATACGTAGAAATGAAGGATTTCTACACAATGAAAAATGTCTTCTTTCTGGAGGATATCTCTCGTTGGAACTACATTATTAAAAATGCAAAGCAAAATGATATTTCCTTAAAAATTGATACCGCACTCAACACGATTGAAAAAGACAACCCTTCATTAAAGGGGGCATTGCCTGATAATTACTTTTCTCGGCTTGCCTTAGATAAAACAAAACTTGCTTCGCTTTTAGATACAATCAATGACATTGATACGCTCAAAGACAGTGGGCAGGATATTATTGGACGTGTTTATGAATATTTTTTAGGTAAATTTGCTCTAAAAGAAAGTAGCGGAAAAGGAAAAGGCGAATTTTATACGCCTAAAACCATTGTGAACCTGATTGCTGAATTGATTGAGCCATACAAAGGCATTATTTATGACCCTTGTTGTGGAACAGGTGGAATGTTTGTGCAATCCATCAAGTTTATTGAAAACCATCAAGGAACTAAAAAAGAAGTTTCTATTTACGGGCAAGAGAACACACCAACAACTTATAAATTGGCCAAAATGAATTTGGCAATTAGAGGGATTTCGGCAAACCTTGGCGAAAAGCACGCAGACACTTTTGCTAACGACCAACACAAAGATTTAAAAGCCGATTACATTATGGCTAATCCACCTTTTAATTTAAAAGACTGGAGAGGCGAGAATGAATTGCTAGATGACCCAAGATGGATGGGTTATGCAGTGCCACCAAAAAGCAATGCCAATTATGGTTGGATCCTCAATATGGTTTCCAAGCTTTCTGAAAATGGCGTTGCAGGATTTATCCTTGCAAATGGGGCTTTATCTGGTGGCGGTGAAGAATACAAAATTCGTAGAAAACTGATAGAAAATAATTTGGTTGAAGCCATTATCATTATTCCAAGAAATACCTTTTACACCACCGATATTAGTGTAACGCTTTGGATCATCAACAAAAATAAAAAAGAAAGAACTGCACACATTAACAGTAAAGATAAAAACTACCGTAACCGTGAAAAAGAAATCCTTTTTATGGATTTAAGGCGATGGGGAAATGAATACGAAAAGAAATATGTTCAACTAACCGAAGAAGACATTGGAAAAGTAGCTCTCAATTACCACAACTGGCAACAATCCGATTTTGAAACTACTTATAAAGATGTGCCTGAGTTTTGTAAATCAGCAAGTTTTGAAGATTTACAAACTAACAACTTTTCGCTTGTACCCAGTAAATACATAGAGTTTGTTGATAAGGACAGCGGTATTGATTTTGACACCGAAATGAAACGAATTAAAAAAGATTTTACAATATTATTGCAAGAAGAAAAAGATTCTCAAAACCAATTGATTAATGCTTTTAAGGAATTGGGTTATGAGTTATAAGCGTTTGGGTGATTACATACAGTTGGTGGATAAGCGAAATAAGGACTTAAGTGAAACAAAGGTTTATGGTGTAAATCTATCAAAATCATTTATGCCATCTATTGCAAATACAAATTCTGTTGATTTATCAAATTATAAAATAGTTAAAAAAAGTCAATTCGGATGTAAATTGATGAGTGTAGGTAGAGATAATAGGTTGCCAATAGGTTATTTAGAAGATGTCGATTCTGTTATTATTTCACCTGCATATTATGTCTTTGAAGTTAGGGATGAGACTGAATTATTATCTGATTTTTTAATGATCTGGTTAATCAGACCTGAAAATGATAGATGGTTAGGCTTTGTAAGTGCTGGAGATGTAAGAGGTGGAGTTAATTGGAATCAATTTTGTGAAATTAAAATACCAATTCCAAACATTGACGAACAAAAAAAATACGTAGCACTTTACAAAGGCTTGTTGAATAATCAAAAAGTGTATGAAAGTAGCTTGGAAGACTTGCAGTTGATTTGTGATACTTACCTTGAAGATTTAATCAAAACAGAAGCTCCAAAAACTTTAGGGGATTATATTCAACAATCTGATGAAAGAAATACGAATTTGGAAATTGATAATCTTTTGGGAATAAGTGTAAACAAAATATTTATACCCACTAAATCAAAAAAAGAGCGACTAGATTTATCAAATTACAAAGTTGTAAGGTCAAGGCAATTTGGCTATGTTTCTGTAACTTCAAGAAACGGAGAAAAAATATCAATTGCCATTTTAGATGGTGAAGCAGGTTTGGTTTCCAGTACTTATATAGTTTTTGAGGTAAAAGATGCTAAAGAACTTTTACCAGAATATCTGTATTTGTTTTTCCAAAGAACTAAATTTGACCGTTATGCACGTTTTAACTCTTGGGGCAGTGCCAGAGAAACTTTTGATTGGGCAGAAATGTGTAATGTAAAATTGCCTATCCCCGACATAAAAATACAAGAAGCCATCGTCACCATTTACCACACTTTGGAAACTCGCAAACGGATAAATGAGCAGTTAAAATCTAGTATAAAACCCCTTTGCCCTGTTTTGATGCGTGGGGTTGTGGAGGAAATGGATATGGAGGAGATTGTAGTATGAGTAAAATAGGTTTTAATTTAATACAGCTTATAGAAGAAAATCTCTCTACTGGAGAACAGTTTTTAACTCCTAATTCCGAATCTTTTAGTAAAATAGAATTATCATTTCATATTTTAATGGATGATATTTACTACGAGGTTACTACTGAAAAAAAAGATAATTATATTTGGTTTGCCTTTGATTATGGTAAATCTGATCCTATTGATGATAAATTAACCAATATAAATACTGGTTCAAAAAAAGATAATCCAAGAGAAAATGATGAAGCAGAACTATTGAACCAACTTTTTGCATTATATGACTTTAATAAAAACTTACTCTATCTTTCAAACCTAAATAAAGAAAAGATGTTTGAAAAGATGCTTCAAGAAAAGTTACAACGATCTTTTATTACAAAAAAGTTTTTCAAATCAAAAGATGAATTTATTAATGTTTTAAAGGAGGTCAACGAAATTTCATTTACGGAAGCAAAAGACCTATTTAACCAAGACAGCAAAACAAGAAAAGCGCTTAAAGATTTAACAGGTACAGAGGCACCTGAAAAATTCAAATTAGATACCTCATATTCTAAAGATTCTAATATCGTTGGGTTTATAAAAAAACTTATTCAGTCAAAAAGTGATTTTAAATTAAATGAATTAGTTATAAGGGGTATAGATAATGAAAATTTTGGATTTGTTTTTAATGTAGATTCTTTCGTTCAAAGAATTTCTTTCCCTGCAAAGAAAAATGATAACGGGAAATTTGATGCAGAATTAATAAAACAAGACCTGTTAAAAAGGCTTTGCGATGAAAGGTAATGACAATAAAATATTTTGGATACTCATTGCCTTCTCTTTGGTTGGTGGATATTGGATTTTCGATGAGAATTTTAAACGGTATTCTGATTTAATTACTTTTTTATCAATAATGATTGGTTTTAAAATAACATCATTATCAATATTGTTTGACTCTCCTCTCAAGAAAACACTTTTTGAAAGAAAAATAAATAAATATGGTACAGAACTACATAGGCTGAAAGACTTTTACAAACATTCATTAATCTTTGAAGTATCATCAGTTTTTTTATTATTTGTAATACCCGAGGCTATCTGTTCCTTTTCAATAAAATCTGAAAATATTATCGTTGGTCGGTATTTGTTGATTTTACCAATTCTTACAGGAGTTATCTTTTGTTTTTTTAAAGTGTATTTTGATTTATTGAAGATTTTTACTCATCCTACAAATAATTAAAACAATGAAAAATAACCAACTCATAATATATCAAACCAAAGACGGTAAAGTCAAAATAGAGACCCATTTTGAGAATGAAACGGTATGGTTAAATATTGACCAAATAGCGGAGCTTTTTCAAAAATCCCGCTCTACAATTAACGAGCATATTCTCAATGTTTTCAAAGAACAGGAGCTTGAAAAAGAAGCCTCAATGAGAAAAATCGGAAATTCCGGTTTTTCTACCAAGCCAACCAATTTTTACAATCTTGATGTGGTTATTTCAGTGGGTTACCGAGTAAAATCGCACAGAGGTGTACATTTTAGAAAATGGGCAACCGCACTGATTAAAGAGTACTTGATCAAAGGCTTTGCCATGAATGATGAACTGCTAAAAGAGGCGGGCGGTGGAAACTACTTTGATGAGCTTTTGGCTCGTATCCGTGATATTCGTTCATCTGAAAAGGTGTTTTGGCGTAAGGTTTTAGATGTTTATGCCACCAGTATCGACTACGACCCAAAAACAGAACAGTCGGTAATGGTATTTAAAACCATACAGAATAAAATGCACTGGGCAAGCCACGGAGAAACGGCAGCCGAAATCGTTTATAAGCGAGTAGATTCGTCAAAAGAACATATTGGATTAACCCATTTTAAGGGTGAAATTCCTACAAAAAAAGAAGTTGAGATGGCTAAAAATTATCTTGCCGAAGATGAACTGAATATTTTGAACAGACTGGTTACTGCATTAGAAATTGCTGAAATCCAAGCCTTAGACCGTACCTCCATGTATATGACAGATTGGATTAAGCAGTTAGATGTTTTCTTGAAAATGACCAATAAAGATATTTTACAACATTCAGGAAGTGTTAGTCACCAACAAGCAATTGAAAAAGCTCATGGTGAATACGAAATTTATAAAGAGAAAATAAAGAATAGAATCACCCAAGTTGAAAAAGATTTTATCAAGCAAATTGAAAATAAAACTAAAGGCTTGAAGAAATGAAATTCACAGAAGCTAAATTAGAACAAACTTTTATCGCGCTATTAGAAAACGAAGGTTTTCCACATTGCTTGGGTAATACTATTTCCCGAGCAGATGATGAAGTGTTGATAGAGGAAGATTTAAAAAACTATTTGCTTAGCCGCTATAAAAAAGAACAACTGACTGGAATAGAAACCCAATCTATTATTCTTCAACTAAAAGCCCTGTCATCGAGCGACTTATACGAAAGCAACAAAAAAATAATGCGTTGGTTGGCTGATGGATTTATTTTAAAAAGAGAAGACCGAACGCAAAAAGACATTCATATAGAGCTGATTGATTATTCGGGACTTCCACCGCAAACACAAAGTCGTGATTTAGATAATATTGTAGCCGAGCAACAAGGCAAATACAGTAAAGACCACAATATCTACAAATTTGTCAATCAATTGGAGATTGTTGGTACAGAAAAACGAATTCCTGATGGTGTGATTTACATCAATGGTTTGCCTGTTGTGGTATTTGAATTTAAATCAGCCATTCGAGAAGAAACCACAATACACAATGCTTTTGAACAATTAACTATTCGTTACAAAAGAGATATTCCCGAGCTTTTTAAATACAATGCCTTTTGCGTTATCAGTGATGGGGTAAATAATAAAGCAGGTTCATTCTTTGCACCTTATGAGTTTTATTATGCTTGGCGTAGAGTTGCAGGATTGGCAAAAGATGTTGATGGCATTGATAGTCTATTTACCCTTGTACAAGGAATGCTAAACCAAAACAGACTGAGAGATATAATTCAGAATTTTATTTACATCCCTGACACTTCAAAAAAAGACGAAAAAATAGTTTGTCGCTATCCTCAATATTATGCAGCTCGTACATTGTACGAAAATATTAAAAAAGCGGAGAAACCAGAGGGGGACGGAAAAGGTGGTACTTACTTTGGGGCAACTGGGAGCGGTAAAAGTTTTACCATGCTCTACCTCTCTCGTTTACTAATGAAAAGTGAGTATTTTGAAAGCCCAACCATAGTTTTAATAACAGATAGAACAGATTTAGACGACCAACTTTCAGGTCAATTTACCAACGCCAAAACTTTTATTGGTGATAGTAATGTGAAAAGTGTTGAAAGCAGAGCAGAATTAAGAACTTTACTGCAAGGCAGAAAAAGTGGCGGCGTTTTCTTAACGACCATTCACAAATTCACAGAAGACACAGCGCTGCTAACCGAAAGAACCAATGTAATTTGCATTTCAGATGAGGCGCACAGAAGCCAAACCAATTTAGACCAAAAAGTAAAAGTCACTTCAAAAGGCGTTAAGAAAACGTTTGGTTTTGCAAAATACCTGCATGATTCATTACCCAATGCTACTTTTGTAGGTTTTACAGGTACGCCAATTGATGCCACTTTAGATGTGTTTGGAAAAGTGGTGGATAGTTATACCATGACTGAATCGGTAAGGGATGAAATCACCGTAAGAATTGTTTATGAAGGTCGTGCAGCCAAGGTCGCTTTACATAATAGCGAGTTAGAGAAAATTGAAAGATATTATGAAGAAGCAGCTGAAGAAGGGGCGAATGAATATCAAATAGAAGAAAGCAAAAAAGCCACTGCCACAATGAACTCTATTCTTGGCGACCCTGCCCGATTGCAAGCCTTAGCAGAAGATTTTGTAAAGCATTATGACAATAGAGTTTCCGAAGGCTCTACGGTAAAAGGTAAAGCCATGTTTGTTTGTAGTAGTCGTGAAATTGGCTACAATTTTTACAAAAATGTCATTGAGTTAAAACCTGAATGGGCAGAAATAAGGGTTGCAGAGGAAGGCGCTGCCCTTACGGATAAAGAGAAAAGGGAAGTCAAGCCCATGGAAAGAATCAAAATGATTATGACCAGAGGCAAAGATGACCCAAAAGAGATGTATGATTTACTCGGAACAAAAGAGCATCGCAAAGAGTTAGATAGGCAATTCAAAAATGAAAAATCTAATTTCAAAATAGCCATTGTGGTAGATATGTGGCTAACTGGTTTTGACATCCCTTTCTTAGATTCTATCTACATTGACAAGCCAATAAGGCAACATAATTTAATTCAAACCATTTCACGAGTAAACCGAAAATATAAAGGAAAAAACAAAGGATTGGTTGTTGACTACATTGGCATTAAAAAGCAAATGAATCTCGCTTTAGCCAAATACAACAAAGAAGATGAGGAAAATTTTGAGGATATTCAAGAATCCTTGATTGTGGTTAGAAATCATCTGGATTTATTAGCCAAAGTATTTCACAAGTTTGATAATTCAAAATATTTCGATGGCTCTGCATTGGAGCAGTTAAATACTTTGAATATGGCTGCTGAATATGTGCAACTAACAAAAGAGCTTGAAACTCGTTTTATGGGTTTGGTTAAACGCTTAAAAGCAGCTTATGATATTTGTGCAGGAAGCGAGCAATTAACTCAAATCGAGCGTGATTATACGCACTTCTATTTAGCTGTAAGGTCAATCGTTTTTAAACTTACAAAAGGAAATGCACCTGACACAGCACAAATGAACGCCAAGGTTCGTGAAATGATAAAAGATGCCTTGGAAAGTGATGGTGTACAGGAAATATTTAAACTCGGTGATGAGGCAGAAAGCGAACAAGATCTTTTTGATGAAGATTACTTGGCTAAAATTGACAAGATAAAATTGCCAAATACCAAAATAAAATTACTTCAACAACTCTTGGCTAAAGCCATTGGAGAAATAAAGAAAGTCAATAAAGTAAAAGGAATTGATTTTTCAAAAAAAATGCAAACCTTGGTTGAAAAATACAATGAAAGAAAAGAAGACGATATTTTACGTAGTGAAGTTTATGAGGAAATGGCAGAACATTTAACCAATTTGATTTGGGAAGTACAAAAAGAATTTACCGCAGGAATTGAGTTGGGAATTGATTTTGAGGAAAAAGCTTTTTATGACATTCTGAAAGAGTTGTGCATTAAATATGACTTTAGTTACCCTGAGGAAAAACTCATTGACTTAGCAAAAGCTGTTAAAGATTTAGTTGATGCTCAAGCTAAATTCCCTGATTGGAATAAGCGGGAAGATATTAAATCAGCCTTAAAAGTCGGACTGATCTTATTGCTGGATGAACACGGTTATCCGCCTGTGACGCGAGATGAAGTTTACAAGGATATTTTTGAGCAAGCGGAAAACTTCAAGAAAAACAGAGCAAAAAATGTATAACAAAAACATGCACTCGGACAAAATAAAGCTGCGCCGCTTCGCTCTGCCCCTTTATTTTGCCGGTGATGTTAGGCGTTCGGCAGGAAATAAAGGAGAAAAAACATGAGTGATTTTGAGTTCAAATGTCCAAATTGCAAGCAATCATTGGAAGCTTCAGAAGATATGTTAGGGCAGCTTATTGAATGCCCTAGTTGTGGCGATCTGATGGACCAATTGCCGAGACAGGCACAACAACAAACTACGGCAAAAGCCAGCACTCAACACTCTCGCCCATATTCTTCCAAATCAGCCATAAAAGAAACAAAAACATGTCCATTTTGTGGAGAACCAATCCTTGCTGTCGCTATCAAGTGTAAGCACTGCGGATCCGACCTCACCGCCAAAGGTGCAATAGAGTTACCTGCACCCGCCCCACAGCCCAAATCAGTAACTCCAGTGAAAGTTTCAAAAAAGAAATCTCCAATTAAAACAGGTTGCGGTTTTCTTATCGTTATCGTCGTTGGTATCCCTCTTCTTATCGGATTTTTTTCAGAGATAAGCGATAGTTTAAATACCACACAAGCACCATCCCGACCAAGTACAAAAACGACGTCTCCTGCAGAACTGAGGACGGAACGGCTTGAGGGTGGTTTCAGTGCGTGGGATGGTTCGCATCTTGGCCTGACCGCGCTCATCAAGAAAACCATGAACGACCCGAAGTCCTATGAGCATGTCGAAACCACATACGGCGACAAGGGAGACTATCTCATTGTGAAAACTACGTTCCGTGGCAAGAACGCATTCGGAGGCGTAGTTGCAAACTGGGTCATGGCAAAAACAGACCTCGACGGGAATGTCATTGAGGTCATCACACAGGGACCATGAAGAGAATGTCGAACAAGATGAATGCAGAACTATTTCTTGCCGCTGGCGCGTCTAGGAAAGTGTGACTCTAACGTTGAGAGATAACAATATGAAAATATATATTAAATTTCACTGTTCTAATTGCGGTAAGGAACTAACAACCACAAAAGATATGGACGGGGAACTCGTTGAATGCCCTAGTTGTGGCGACCTGAT
>Ga0209414_1001473_pt1 | contig 11153 bp, 9 predicted proteins | sample LakVidmifraction_4_FD_181154 | JGI IMG/M metagenome (GOLD analysis project Ga0209414, IMG submission 181154) | Hypersaline microbial communities from Lake Vida, Antarctica - Brine Hole Two &gt;0.2 micron (SPAdes) (version 2) | ecosystem: Environmental > Aquatic > Non-marine Saline and Alkaline >... | reverse complement strand
GGTCATCGCTCTCACGGCCGGGTTGGCGTTGCTCACCTTTGTCAAGGCATACGGTATTGCCTTTTTGGCGCGCCCGCGATCACCAGCAGCGGCCTCCGCCCACGAGGTTCCGGCGCTCATGCGCATCGCTCCGCTGATCGGAGCGGTAGCGATTCTGGCTCTGGGCCTCCTGCCGGGGCCGGTGGCTGTGGCGCTCGCATCCGCGATCGGTCCGGAGGCGGTAATGAACGTGCGTACCATCGGTTTGGCCGGGGTGGGTTTGCCCAGCATCGGCGCCCTGCTTGACCCGGTCGGTCTTCTCATTGCCGCTGCGCTCGTGGCGATTCCTGTTCTGACCATCATCGTAGTGACATCCAAACGGCACCCACAACGGGTCGCCAAACTAGTTTGGGGCGGCGGCGGTGAGCGCAACAATCCGCGGATGCAGTACACCGCGACCTCATACGCCGAGCCACTGCTGCGGGTTTTTGATGACGTGCTCCAACCTTCGCGGGACGTGCAGGTGACGCATGTGGACGAATCGCGCTACCTGGTGCAGCGCATCAAGGTCGAGCAGCGTGTTTCCGACCGGGTCGAGACCGGGCTTTATCGTCCAGTGCTGAGCTTTGCCGACCGCATCGGGGTTCTGGCACGACGGTTGCAGAACGGCAGTATTCATCGTTACCTCGGCTACTCCTTTGCGGCGCTCCTAGTGGTTCTAGTGGCGGTGTCGCTGTGAACTGGTCCGCACTGATCATCGCCGTGATTCAGGTCGTCTTCTTCGTACTTCTTGCTCCACTGCTCATCGGCGTCATGCGCCAGGTCCGAGCGAAACTCGAGGGACGTGTCGGCGCCGGAATTTGGCAGCCCTGGCGCGATCTGCGCAAACTTTTGGTGAAAGACCCGGTGCGTGCAGAAGACAGTAGCTGGCTGCAGAGAGCAGCACCGGTGACGCTGCTGGTTTCCAGCCTGCTGCTGTGCGTCTTGTTTCCATTGGTCGGCGCGATGACGGTGACTTTGATTCCTGGCGACTTGTTCGTTGTCGTCTCCGTTCTACTCATTGGGGTGGTAGCTCTTGCCCTCGTCGGGTTGGATTCGGGCACCGCGTTCGGCGGTATGGGCTCGAGCCGGCACATGATGGTGGCGGCACTGGTAGAACCAACACTCCTGCTGGCCGTGTACGCACTATCCATTCCGACCAACAGCTCAACGTTGGCGATAATCGTGGAAACCCGCCTCGAAACACCGGCGGTGATACTGTCACCTGTCAGCATGCTCGCCATGGTCGCGCTAATCATCGCGATCATGGCGGAGACCGGACGCCTGCCAGTCGATAACCCATCGACCCACCTGGAAGTCACCATGCTGCACGAGGCGATGCTGCTGGAGAGCTCCGGACGAGACCTCGCCTGGCTGGAACTTGGATCATCGCTGAAGCTGGCCGCCCTACTCGGACTGGTCGCCAATTTGCTTGTCCCCTGGGGCATTGCCACGACATCCAGTGCGCTCGCAGTCATAATTGGGCTGGTTGCCATTGCGGTCAAGGTTCTGCTGCTCGGCGGCCTGTTGGCCGCCGGTGAGGTGTTCCTCGCTAAGGTTCGATTGTTCCGAGTGCCAGAACTCGTGGCCGGCTCGTTCGCGCTGTCCTTCCTCGCTGTAACCGCCTCTTATCTGATCGCCTAGGGAGCATTGTTGTCTGAAATCTTGTATGCGCAACTGATTGCCGTTGGTGCCGGAGCCCTGCTGCTGACCTCGGTGCTGATGGTTTGGCGGCATTCGGTACTGGCGTCGATCCGGTTGCTTGCCACGCAGGGAGTTGCATTGGCCTTCCTGGTGGCGGTCATGGGCATCCATGAGGCGGAGGTCGAGCTATTAGTGGTGTCCATTCTCGTCCTGGCATTGAAGGGCGTCGCGTTGCCGTGGGTTCTCGCCCGCAACTCGGCAACAATTGGCTCCACCGGGGATTCCTCGCGACTCAATCCGACAGCCGCGCTCATGAGCGTTGTCCTGCTGACCACGTTGGCCTACGTCGTCAGTTGGCCATTGGTCGGCACAGCAACCGACCCAGCCGAACATGCTGTTCCGATTGGCATCGCGATGGTGCTGATTGGTTTCCTGCTTCTGGTCACCCGCCGCAGGGCCCGATCCCAACTGATCGGTTTTCTCCTACTGGACAACGGCATCGCCGCGGTCGCCTTCTTGATCTCCGGCGGGGTGTCTGTGCTGCTGGAGTTGGGAGTCTCTCTCGACCTGCTAGTTGTGGTGGTTATTCTGCACGTCTTCACCGGTCGGATGCGCAGCAAGTTTGGCCAGACCGATGTTGACCAACTGAGGGAGTTGCACGATTGATGTCAAGCGTTCTCTGGATTCCACTACTAACCCCCATCGTTGTTGCGGCGCTCAGTGCCCTGACCAATTGGCCCCCGTTGCGACGGCTCGCCGGGGTGATCGTCAGCGTCATCGTCTTGCTGAGCGGCGTCACTCTGGTCATTGCCGTGACTCAGGGCCAGGTACCGACCAGTGCCGGCGGCACCCTGCGAGCCGACGCGTTATCCGCCTACATGCTCACGGTTGTCGGTGCGGTGGGGCTGGTGTCCAACTGGGGTGGGCTGAAGGAACGCGGTGCCGATGACGGTAAGAATTCCGGCCAGTACGCCGCACTGATTTCCCTATTCCTTGGCGCAATGTCTTTAGCCGTTCTGGCCGACAACCTCGGCGCCATGTGGGTGGCGGTCGAGGCGACCACCATTGCTACCGCGTTCTTAGTCGGCCATCATCGCACCCGTCGCTCGCTGGAAGCGGCGTGGAAGTACGTGATCCTCGGCTCGGTCGGCATCGCCATCGCGTTCCTCGGCATCGTCTTGTTCTACGCTGCTTCCATCGAGGCCGGCACACCAACCCTGTCCTGGGTGGAGCTGGGCAACAACTATCTGGCCCTCGACCCCACATTCGTGAAAATCGCCGGCGCACTGGCCGTTCTGGGTTTCGCCACCAAGGCGGGTCTTGCTCCCATGCACAGCTGGTTGCCCGACGCACACAGCCAAGCACCTGCACCCGTCTCCGGGCTGATGTCGGGTGTTCTGCTGTCCGTGGCGCTGTATGCAATCCTGCGCATTCAGTCGATCACCGATGCCGTGCTCGGGGTGGAGTTCATGCGAACCCTGCTGAGCATTGGTGGGCTACTGTCACTCGCCATCGCCGCCGCACTGTTGATACGTCAACGCGACTACAAGCGGATGCTCGCATACTCCAGCATCGAACACATGGGCGTGATGGCTCTCGGCGCCGCCGTTGGCCCAGCGGCACTTCCAGCCGTTTTGCTGTACATGCTCGGCCACGGCCTGATCAAGGCCAGTCTCTTCGTCATCGCCGGGCGCATTTTGACCGTCGAAGGTACGTCGAGGATCGCGGATGTTCGTAGCCTGCTCACTCGCCGCCCCGGCCTTGCCGTTCTCTGGCTGATCGGCATGGCCGCCCTGCTCGGGTTCCCTCCGTTTAGCATCTTCTTCTCCACCGTCGACATCATCCTCGCCGGCTGGGCATCCGGAATGGCCGTCGTGATGGCCGTCGCACTCGTGCTGATGTTGATCATCTTCGCCGGTTTGACCCGGCTGACGGCGAGCATGCTCTTCGGTTCGGCTGGCAACGACCCCGCCGACTCGATCGGCTCCGATTCGCCCAGCACCGACTCTTCCAGCCACGGCCCACGCCTGCCGCTCGTATTGGCCTTCGTTGTAACCGCGGTGATTGCTTTCATCTCCACCCCGATCGGAACACTCTTGGCGGCCGCAACCGCGGCCCTGGCAGGGACGCAATGAGCGAAAGAAACGGCACCATCACCCGGCAGTTGGGTCGCGTCGAACTGGAGGCTGAAGCCTCAGCGCTTCTGCACGCCGGGTACCGACTCGCTCTGATCGCCTGCCACGAAGACGATGATCAGTTCCGGGTCGTCTATTCGTTTGCCAAGGCGGAAGACCGGGTAGAACTCATCCTTCCGGTACCGCGCACAGATGCGTGGATCCCGAGCTTGGCAGCCATCTCCCATCCGGCTGGTCTATTCGAACGAGAAATCCGCGATCTCTACGGCGTTCGCCCGACCGGGCACCCGCAGCCATACCGACTCCTGCGCCACGCCCATTGGCCAAAAGGCTGGTACCCGATGCTCCGCGACGCGGGGCCAGCACCGCAATTCGACGCGGACGCGGCGGCGTATCGCTTCCCCTTCCTCGAGGTCGAGGGCCCAGAGGTATACGAAATTGCGGTCGGGCCGATCCACGCGGGCATTATCGAACCAGGGCACTTCCGGTTCTCTGTGATCGGAGAGACGATCATCCGGATGGAGACCCGGCTGTGGTTCAGCCACCGCGGCATCGAGAAGCTCTTCGAGGGCCGTCGCCCAGCCGACGGCATCGAACTTGCCGAACAAATCAGCGGCGACACGTCGTTCGGCCACTCGCTGGCATTCGTGATGGCCGTTGAGGAGGCGTCGGGCATTGAGGTTTCCACGACCGATCGCATGCTGCGTGCTCTGCTGCTGGAACTGGAGCGGCTGTACAACCACGTCACGGACCTCGGCGCACTCGCCAATGATGTCGGCTTCGGCATCATCAACTCCCACACCCTCCGATTGCGTGAGACACTCCTCCGAGTGAATAAGGCCACCACCGGGCATCGCCTGTTGCGCGGAGCCCTCACCATCGGCGGCACGCGCGTGCTCTCGCTGCCCGACCCGGTGCTGCTCCGCGGCGTCGACGCCGCGGTCGAGGAACTTGTCGCCATCACCCTCAACCAGTCCATTGTGCTGGACCGGTTTACTGGTACTGCCGTTCTTCCGATCGACCAGGCCTCCGCATTCGCTACCCTCGGCTATGTTGCGCGCGCGTCCGGAATTGATGTCGACGCGCGCCGAGAGCATCCGTTCATTGATCTCGGTGACGCCTTTGAAGTTGTCATCGAACCGGATGGCGACGTACTGAGCCGATATCGGGTGCGTGCACGAGAATTCGCCGTCTCCGTCGCAGTGTCACTCGACCTGATCGAACGACTGGCGGGCGACACCGGCAGCGGAGTCGACACGAGCGAGCCGCGCGCGTCGACCCCTGGGGCCGGTCTTGCCCTGGTGGAAGCCTGGCGAGGCACGTTGGCGCATCGCGTCGAGTTGGGGCCGAACGGCGTGCTCACCCGGGTCAAGGTCGTCGACCCATCATTCTTCAACTGGCCAACGTTGCCGATCGCCCTCACCGATACGATCGTGCCGGACTTCCCCCTGAGCAACAAAAGTTTCAACCAGTCCTACGCCGGCAATGACCTGTAGGCAGCCGCACGCGTTTGCTAACCCGACATCCATGGAGCGAGCCGCCTACACCTTCAACCACACCAAAACAACATAACACCGTGTCTTTTACTTGCAGGCCAGTTCAGTGTGTTCGACATGTCGATATGTTCCGTTCTGTTCGTGGTTAGGCTGCACAGCAGGAGAGCTTGGAAACATCGGTGGTGAAGGATTGGGCGGCGATTTTGATGCCCTCGGCCATGGTCAGGTACGGGCTCCACATGTGGGCGACCTGGTCGACTGTCATTCCGGCTTCCAGGATGTAGACGCCGGCCGCGGCGATTTCTCCGGCGTCTTTGGCGACGGCGGTGATGCCGACAATGCGCCCCGTGTTATTGTCGGCGACAATCTTGATGAACCCACGAGTGTCCCGATTCACCAACGCCCTGGGTACGTACTCCAACGGCACCACCCCGCACTGGCAGCTGATGCCCGTGCCGTTGGCTTCCTTGTCCGTCATCCCCACCGCGGCCAGTGCTGGGCTGGTGAAGGTGACCCGCGGAAGGTGGGAATAGTTGACCTCCCGGCCGGCATTGTTGAACGCGTTTTCCACGACCAGAGCACCGTGGTTGGCGGCAACGTAAACGAACTCGCGGTGCCCTGTGACGTCCCCGGCAGCCCAGATCCTCGGGTTCGTGCTGGTCAGCATACTGTTGACCACGACTTCGCCCTTCCCACCAACGTCGACGCCGACCGCGGCGAGGTTCAGACCCTCGGTGACCGGCCGCCGGCCGGTGGCAACGAGTATTTTGCTCGCCCCAAATTCCTGCTGCCCGCCATCCACGGTCGCGGTTGCGACCACGTCGCCCGTGGACTGGTCGGTGCGTACCGCGGTTACGGTGGCTCGTCGGACGACCCGGATACCCTCATCGGCGAAGACACCAGCCAACGCCCGGGATGCTTCCGGTTCCTCCGCCGAGGCAAGTCTTGAACGGACCAGCATGGTCACCTTCGAACCCAACCGGGCGAACAGTTGTGCCTGCTCCAGGGCCACGTACCCGCCACCGAGAACCAGCAGCGACTGCGGGACCTCGTCGAGTTCCATCGCGGTCGTCGAAGTGAGATAGCCCACACCGCTCAATCCGTCGATGGGGGGAGCCCACGGGGCCGAACCGGTCGCGACCAGGTAGTGGGTTGCGCCCACCATTTCCACGGTTCCGTCGGCATCTGTGATCTCTAACGCGGGATCGTCGGCGGTTCCGGAGAATGCGGCATTGCCCTGCCGCAGCCCCCACCCGTAGTCATTGATCAAATCCACGTATTTCCCGGCTCGCATCGTTTCGACCAGCGCGCGCTTGCCACCGATCAGTTCCGGCATATCCACCGGCCCGGCAGAGGCAACGATGCCAGGAAACCGGCCTGAATCCAGGGCAATATGGCGTGCGTCCGCGGCCGCCAGCAGCGCCTTGGAGGGCACGCAACCGGTGTTCACACAGGTGCCACCAATGGTGCCCCGCTCGATCATAACTACCTTCTTGCCAAGGTTGGTGGCCCGGATCGCCGCGGCAAACGCCCCGCCGCCGGAACCGATGATAGCGAGATCGAAATCGGGTACTGAATGTTCGGACATGAATTCTCCTGGAATGGGCGGATACGGGACCGTGTGCGGTCGCACCTGGTCGCACTGGTTCTGCTGCTCTATATTCTGCACCTTCCCCTATACTGGAATGTCAAGCGATGGCTTGTCTGCGAACAAATCGGAAGGTGCATTGTGCGTATTGGGGAAGCGGCTGCGGTCATGGGGATGACGACGAAGACCCTCCGTTTCTACGAACACCGTGGGCTCCTGCCAACGGCCCAACGGACGTCCAACGGCTACCGCGACTACGGGGACGAGACGGTGGGCAGGCTGGATTTCATCCGCCGCAGCCGGGTCGCGGGACTCACCCTGGCGCAGATCAGTGACATCCTGCAGGTCCGTGACGCCGGCGGCACCCCCTGCACCCACGTACGAGACGCACTGGCCAGACAGCTCACCGATCTGGACCGGCAGATCACCGAACTGGTGGCGCTCAGAGCCACCGTCGCCGAATACCACGACGCAGCAGCAGCCGCTGATCCAGTCAGCTGTGACTCCGAACGCATCTGCAGCTTCCTCTGACGAGGGCAAGCGATGATCAACGGTCAGGGTTGCCGTTGACCCGGGTCTAGGGTCGGGGTGCAGCCGTCGTCTTCCGCGGCCTACCGGTGTGCGATGCGTCTGCTGCTGCTGACCGGCGGGATCTGACCCTCCGTAGCATCGCGCCGATCAGGATTACCACGACCAACACGCCGCCCACGGTGAAGATAAACAGTTGATTGCTGCTCACCCAGGTTGACAGGGGGACCGCGATCCCAGACAGCACTGTCGTTCCAGGCGCACCGCCGAAAAGTTGGGGCAGCCAATACGCGAGCAGATACCCGCCGGATAACGTCACCACGATGCCGGTGATCCGGTTCATGTGGGGCATCAAACGACGAAGGTATCTAGTCATTACCGTGCCAGCGAAAGTGGTAACCACCGAAAGAGTAATCAGAAGAACACTGGAACCTGCCGCGTAGGCGGCGAATACCAGCAGCACGGATCCCCACCCGGTGCCGGCAAGTGCTTGAGTGACCACCGCCAAGAGTAGGGCCAAGCTGCACGACGCCGACGCCAGTGCGTAGCCAACCCCGAACGCGAACATCCCGCCAGATTTGCGGTTCTGCCCCACCGAACTGAGGGCCGCCCACCCCAGCGGAATTCGGAGGCCGATAAGCATCCCAAGACCCAACAGGATAAACACGGCGCCCAGCACGGCGGCCAGCCAGGGGATCGCCCCGATCAAGGGGCGCATGCCGACGGCCACAAGCAAGCCGAACACGGTAAACGTGCCGGTGAACCCCAGAGTGAGAGTCACACCGGACCTCAGCCCAGCAACAAGACGCGCCCATGACCCCCTGGTCGCGTCCGCGGTTGCTGTTCCGGTGCCGTAGGCAAGAAAGGCCGGCAGGACTGCGAAGCCGCACGGGTTGATCGGGGCCAGCATTCCAGCTCCGAACGCCAGAATAAGAAGGGCGGTCATCGGGTCCCTGCCTTGGTCAGAGCTTCGTGGATCTGTGCCGCGCTGGAATCCACTCCGCGGAACACGACGGTACCCGATGCGTCCAGCACAACCACGGTGCTTATCCTCTGCACCTGGTAGGCGGTAATCAGTTGTGCATTCGTATCGGTCGCGAACGCCAACGCATTATTCTGGGACAGGAACGAGGTGATGTCGGCTGCCGACTCGGAAGGGTTAACATCGACTGCGACATAATTTGCGCCCTGCGGTTCGCCGCGTTACACATCAGCCAATACCGTGCTCCCCGCCCCGCAGCTTGGGCAGGCGGTCGAGAAGAAGAACAACACACTCGGCTTCGAACTCGGCACGGATACCCGCCCGCCATCCACAGTCTGCGCTGTGAAGGACCCGGCCGCCGCGGATGAGTTAGCCGCAGGCGGAGCCTGCGCAACCTGGGTCGTGGTGCAGCCGGCGAGGCCAAGCCCCGTGATAGCAAAGACAACACTCCCGAGAAGCCATAGCCCGCAAGCGTCTACGCGGATGCGGTGTAGCTGTTGCGGAGTCGCCGCTCATCGCTGAAGCCCATCCATGCGGTCAGTGTGCCCCTGGACGGATGCTGGCTCCGTCACAGCAAAGCTCTCGGCCTGTCGCTTCGCGGCGGATCGGTGGCGGAGCACCCACCATATGAAACCTGCGGCAAGGATGACCACTGCCGCGATGACCCATGGGTTACCCAGAACAGAACCGACCACGCCGACAACGCCGGCCGCACTGACGAGGCCAACACCGAGCAGCAGTGCACCACAGCATGCAGCAGGAATCAACAGAATCCCGATTGTGGCCAGCACCGTTTTCCCAGTGCCCTGTTTCGAACTCGACGACATAATAATTCCTTCCAAAGCACAAGCGGAGTAAGCAGCAACTCCCAACTACAGTGTCAACCTTCCCCTATGGGAGAATGTCAAGCCGAAATGTTCGAGCGCTGCCCTCCTCGATGGAGTCGAGCGCAAGGGCTCGCGAGTCGGTAGGTACCATCGCATTCAGGCCCTATCGGCGGCACCTCCGGGTTCGTCTACCTAAACCCGTCGACAGCAACCGTAACGTCGAGTAAGGTGCAGCTCGTTCCGATCATCCTGCCAATCCCGGGCACGAGTCGACGACAAGGCCGGGTTTGCGAGTGCGAGGTCCCGCCCAGTCACGTTCGAATCCTGCCAGTCTCAGCAGCTGGTCATCAGCATGACGGCAATGCCCGCAAGCCGGACGCCTTGCGAACGCTCCCGTGCACCGGCTATGTGCCCGAGCGCGTGGCCGTGTACCGCACGTGGGACCCGTCCGAGATTGGGCACGCTCAACGGGAATCTTGCGCAACAACGGTCGTGTGTCGAATTCGTTCATTTTCGGGACGAAAGGCAACGAACCTTACCTTCCATTTGGATGTAAGCTTTGTCGAAGGAGGAGCAATGAAAATTGGAGAGTTGGCGAACCAGGTTTCGTTGAATCCGAAAACGATCCGTTACTACGAATCGATCGGGGTGCTTCCCGAGCCGGCCCGAACCCCGTCGGGTTATCGGGAGTATGACGAGAGTGTCACCGAGCAGGTGACGTTCATCCGCACGGCGCAGCGGCTGGGGATCACGTTGGATGAGATCAGAGAAATCCTCTCGTTCCAAAAAAGAGGCAAGGCGCCGTGCGCGTACGTGCGTGAGGTCCTCGACAACCAAGTGGTTGAGATTGACGTGCGCATTTTCGAACTGCAGGAGCTGAGGGGTCAGCTTGTCGAACTCGCGGTCGAGGCCGCTGAGCTCCCACCGCCGGATGCGGGAGATGTCTGCCCCCTCATCGATCATGTGAGGCAAAAGGGCGTAAGGAACTCCACCGACCGCGGCTTTGCACGGCGTCCAGCGGCCCGGCGCTAAGTACTCAGGCGCTGTCCGCCATTTCATGGCACGCCGTCGCCGTCTCACGGCAGGCTTCTGCGCACTCGGTCATTCTGAGGCGTTCGCACTCGTCAGCGCAGCGCTGGCATACGTCCGCACACGTTCGACACTGCTCCACGGATAGGTTGCGGCCGCGCGAAGCAAGGTTCCTTTTTTCGGTGGTGTGCCGGCGACCGCGGCATTAGCCAGAACGGCAGTAAACGTTCGGGCAGGGGCGACCTCGAGGCTCTCCGCGATCAGCCACGGTGTGTTTCTGCTGCTGTTCGTTGTTCTGGTGTCCGACTGGATCGCTCAGATACCACTGGCCGCTCTTGGAGGGGTGCTAATTTCAACCGCTTACCACATGGTAAAAATCAGAGAACTCAGGCTTACCGCTAGAGGCTCGAGGTTGGATGCTCTGGTGTTGATCACGACATTGATCGCAACCGTATTTTTGGATTTGATCAGCGCTTTAGTAATTGGCCTGATTATTCATCTTGCACTCAGAAAATCTAGAATTTCCAAGCGTCGAGTGCCGATAGACCCAGATGAGACCCTCGGTGACTAAGTAAGCGTTTAGTTCCCGACTAAGGAGCTACGCGGCCGTTCTCATTGAATGATTCATGGCTCAATGGCATTAGCTTGGCCCAGAAATCTTCCATCTTCTCGGCACACATCTCGATTTCGCGTTGAGGGAATGATGGGAAATGGGTACCCTCGCGCTTGGTTCGAAGTGACAAGAAATTCATAAGCGACCGGGAGTTCATGGTCACATACATGCTGGAGTAGATATTTACCGGCAAGACGATTCTGGCAACCTCGCGAGCAACCCCGGCCTCCAGCATCCGCTGATAGGACTCGTAGGCGGCACGAGTTATAGACATAGTTTCCTGGACAACTAGC
>Ga0209414_1001469_pt1 | contig 11183 bp, 10 predicted proteins | sample LakVidmifraction_4_FD_181154 | JGI IMG/M metagenome (GOLD analysis project Ga0209414, IMG submission 181154) | Hypersaline microbial communities from Lake Vida, Antarctica - Brine Hole Two &gt;0.2 micron (SPAdes) (version 2) | ecosystem: Environmental > Aquatic > Non-marine Saline and Alkaline >... | reverse complement strand
TAATTCCTTGGTGTATAACAGATTTTATATTTCCATGTTTTCTTTCATGCTCAAACCTTCCTTTCCAAAGAATAAAGATATCAAAAAATATATTTTAATATATTTATAAACCTTTTTTTAATTTAACCATCCAATGGAGTACTATCTTTTAATGAAAAATAATTGAGCCATTCTTCCCTAATCAATCTTAATGTTGTTACGTTCAAAGTAATCTCGGAATACTGTTTCAGTGAAGAAAGATATATTACCATTTGAGTTATTCCGTATAGCGTCGAGTAGATCTAAAGGTAGTCTAACAGGCAACTGGCCTTTCTCAGGTCCGGTTGGTCGACCTCGCTGTCTGGTATCTTTACTCTTTGATGAATCAGCCTGAGTCGCTTTAGCTCTTTTGAGAAAGTCATCTGGTGACTTATTGTTATCCGGTTTATTTGGAATGGCCATATTGTTATTCTCCCAATTTCATTATTTCTGCGTAACAAGCTGCCAGCTCTAGGGCTGCTTTAGATTTTGGTGTATATTCCACAACACCTTTTCCATATACCAAGGCGTTTTTGAAATCCTGCCTTGCACCTATATGTGATTCCAGGAGCGGAATATCCTCTCTTTCCTGTAAAGCCTCTAAAACATCCCGCCCCATTATCGTGTTGGGCATAACCATATTGAGAAGAAAGCGAGAAACCATATTTTCATTGTAGAGTTTTGCTTCCTTTACGATCTCTATTGTGTCTGCTGTAGCCCAAATATCATAGACAGATGGCAACACCGGAATAATTAAAACATCTGAAGCTAAAATTGCAGACCTGAAAATAACAGAATCACGACCACCCGCATCAATGATAATGAGTTCAAAATTATCAAAATCTGACACGTCTTTATGAAGGGTAGGGGTAGTGATTGACATTGCTTTAATGTCGTCACTCTCCCGAATTGAACGAAAATTCAAGCTTGAAGCTTGAGGGTCAGAGTCAATCAATAACACTTTCTTTCCTTCCTGAGCAGCCATAGCAGCAAAATTACAAGCAATTGTGCTTTTTCCAACACCACCCTTGGTATTTCCAACTGTAATAATCATCACATACTCTCCTCTCTGTTTGGGATATTTAAATATGTTTAAAGATATAAATAAATATATTAAATTACAGGTATGTTTGCAACAAAAAAAGAGCTTTATAAATATATTAAAATGTATTTTATGATATCATCTAATATCACAATCAGAGATCCGGATCTCGCTTAATGGTCTCAAAATTGAAGCAGCCGATTCGATCAGGAGATGCAAAATGATATCAAAAAGAACCTTGCCTTGGGCAGCTCAGATCCGGTCAAGGTCCTTGTAAGTTTAGATATCAAATTGACTTCAGAAGTATTACCCACGAAAGAAACAAAACGTTTTCTCATTATTCGTTAATTTTTCACTCTACGAACAATCAGCTTGAAATTGTCTCTTCTTTTTTCAGCATCTAAAAACCGGATTTCCCTAACAACAGTCTTGTGAATGTTTTGTATTTCTTCCTCTGAAATATCCTTTGTAACATGATTCAATTTACGAGATTTCAACCAGTTTAATAATTTCATATCCGACTCACCTTTTGTTTCTTTGGTGTTGTTTCCAAAACAAATTGACTTTGCTTACAAGTATAAAATATCTCTTGATAAGCGGTGTAAGCATTCTTCGCAAACCCATACAGTATATTACTGAACTACTTTAATTGTTTTTAAAGATAAACGGCAAGCTTGCTTTTCAATTTTTCCAGTTTGCATTTTTTCCTTATGCGATAAATTCAAGGTTCTGTTTTTTGAGCTTATCAAATTAATCAGGAGAGTATTTATGTTTTTTTTATATCATTAAATATATTTTAATATATTTATTAATATTTTGTTATAAGACTCCCATCTTCAGACCTAAGTATAGCATCAACCTTCAGGCATTTTTTATCTTCATCAGAATAGTTATTGGATTGGTGGCTATAAACATCCATTAAAGAATCTTCTTCATACACAACCATTTAACCGTTTTCTCCCGCTGCCTCTACAACAACGAATCCCTCTGTTATTTTCAATCTCTTTAGTAGGTTTTAAAGTCTGTTCTTGAGGGTTTCAAATCCTCACCCTAGCGTGTAGCGATTGCCTTTCCTGTCGTTTAAAAAAAGCTTTTATAAAAGAACAACCATCGGGCTGTTCTTTGGAAAAGCTGTGAAAAACTAGAAGTTTCAGGGATCGTTAAGAAAGAGTGCAAAGGGACTCATCGAAGCATTTTTTTCATGCTGTTTGAAAAAAATCTCGGCGAGCTTGTCTTGACCCTTGCACTGTTTTAGATTCCGCAGCTCACCCGCAAGTGTTTGTTTTCTAGCCTCTCTATCTTTTGACCTTGACCATATAAGATTGATTTATAAGCGACCAGCGGTCGTGCATTAAGCACCACTAAATAAAATAGTGGCACCACATCAAGACTTGCCTGTGTGAGGTATGCAGCAAATATCGGACGTTTTTGGTTTGATATTTGTAAATTCCACATCACAGAACCACGAGAACAGAAATACAAAAAGAAAAGAGATTAGGTACTAAACTTGGTTAGGTGGTTCGAAGCGCAAAGGGTGGAGGATCACGCCAGAAAGCTTGTCGAGTTTAAATTGTTGGCGGTGGTTGAAGCGTATGCGGAAAACAACGGGAACAGTATTAAAATCGTGCAAGGTATCACGGGAAGCCGGAATCCGACCCACAACTCATATAATATATATTAAAATACTTTTATATATCAAAAAATATATTTTATAAACAAAAATACTGGCAATCAATAACAATAAATGGTTCCCGCCGCAAGGGGACGGGGTGTTCAAACGTTATAGCAAAAGCTAAGCAAACCATTAAGACAACACTTGAACGCCTCAAGGGGTGGAGTATTATCTCAAGCTACTCAATAAATAATTAAGGGTATTTAGTGCATCGCCCGAAACCATTAAAAAGGGAAACCTTATTGGATCTGGACAAAATCTCTATTATTTAAAATACGAGGTAGATAGTTATGCTTACTCTTTTAAGGCAGTTTGTTTTTCTTTTTTTAGAATAGTTTTACAATGGCCGATATGGTTAATGATGTTTTTGGCTAAACAAGGGATGCAGTGTAAAATAATTGATATACGCTTTATTCGACGAAGGAACGCACTGCCGATAACATCGTATCATAGTATATAAATCACTGAAACTGGCCGACTTTGTCATAAATCTTTTGCCAAAAAGTAATGATTTCATGCAGAGTAATCTTTCCAACATCATAAGTGAGAAAACTTCTATCATAGATTTCTCTCGTCCAGCAATAGATAAAGAGAGTTTAATCCAAAAGGTCTACATGGGTAATCGGCCACAGAAAAGCTGTATGCGTTTTGTTCTGGCTTTACCTAGTGGTTGAGGTTAGTTATTAGTTTAAAACATAGGCAAAATAAACAATTGCATGATATTTTAGTTGACTTAAGTGTATATATCTATATATATATTCAAAAGTGAGAAATACACCAAAAAACAGTCAACAATTTGGAGAATTGAAACATATGTGGAATAATTGGAAAAACAGTCATCCTAAACCTGGGCAATATGTTTATTGCAGAGATTTAGACACATTAGAAATATGGGAAATTGGATGGGCTGTTGGAGAAGAAGGGGATACCAAGGTTGTTATCGAAGAAGATCCAGTAATGGGAAAATATTTATATGACGAATGGCAAGCTGTGCCTCTGCCTATCAATAACTGGAAAAAGAACCTGCTGCATCCTGGAAAATATGTTTATGTCAGAAATATTGATGCACCTGAAAAATGGGACATAGGATTGTCAGTTGAAGATAAAGGAATTTTAAAAACCGTTTTAATAAATGACCCTATGATGAAAAGACGAACGTTCGACGAATGGCAACCCCTACCGCTGACTGTTGATAACACTTAATCTTTGGTAGCTTGCGGTGGGGTTTTTAATGTGTTTACAAGCAAAAAACCCATAAAAACACCTTTATCAAAAATAGGTAAAATGCGAAAGACGAAGACAGCTCCGTTAATAAAATCAACATCTATCCTTGTCTCTTTCCTGCCCTTGCTAGCATGAAAGAGACTATCTACTACTTCATTAAAATTAACTATTTTCTTACGTAATGTTAAAAGTAGTATTTCTATAGATGGTTTGGTTGTTAAATCAACATCTTCCAAAAAACTCCATCGGTTTGATGAGTAAACAAATTCTTTGTTATGGTCGAAAAACGTTACACCTTCGTCGAGATTGGAAAAAATTAAATTAAATAAATTTATCTTTTCCAAAAGAATTTCAGTTTCTTTTGCTTTTTTTTCTGCAACCCTCAAAGATTCTGCATTTGATTTTATACCGGAAACCACCTGATTCGCGAGATTTATTAAATCTTTAGTATCTACAATTTTCCTTTCTGGAAAATGATCATCATCGCCACCATTAAGGTTATTATTATTAACAGGCGGATTTAATCTTTCATAAATATGCCTGCCTCCCTCTATCATCTGTTCGTAAGGAATTTCAAAATAAGCAGAGATAGACTTTTGTGTTTCAAGTGGACAACTTTTAGGGTCTCCTTTGTATAGTTTATTTATAAACGCTGCAGACTTGTTAACTTCTTTTGATCTAGCAATATCAACCTGTTTTACTCCGTCTCGGATTTTTTCACGAACAAACAAAAGAAAATAGTTAAAATTTGTCGGCATGTTTTCCGCCATGATTAATTATTAAAAGGTTTAGGATATAAGAACATATAAAAATGTAATAAAAATAGCAGTTTCAAAAGAAAAAAAGTAGTAAAAAGCAAACCCGCAATATCTTTACCACAAAAAACACCTCCCCCAAGAGTTTATTTTTACACTCAAATACAAATATATGTTGATAATAATTTATATTGGTGTAGAAATACCATAATTTCACAATGGTGTTTATTTGTGATTAACGCTTTCGTAATCATCGGCTTTGAAAACATTAACTTCAGGATGAAGAACCAACCGGTTTTACTCAATCAGTTTAGCTCTCTAACACCTTTTAATATAAGAGGATTTATGAAAACACCCTTACTTTTCGCAGACCTCAGCTCATTAGACATTGATACTATTGAGCGTAGGTCAATCCAAAAACTCATAAGAGATCTTGGCCCTATAGTTATGGGAGCACTGCAGGACGATTCAGTTATTGAAATCATGCTCAATCCAAACCAAACAATTTGGACTGAAACCCGAGAAGGTATGCAGCAGGTCGGTACCATGAATGCTGTACAGTCTGAGAACCTTCTAAAGATGGTTGCATCCTGTGTGAAAGAAGAGGTGGGTAGAAGTAAACCGCTACTGGAGTGTGAGCTACCATATCATGGTGCAAGATTTGAGGGTATTCTACCTCCTGTTGTTGCTAACCCTACCTTTGCTATTCGGAAACATGCAGAGGCCATATACACACTTAAGGATTACGTAGAAGCCTACATATTATCTGAGGCACAGGAACAGGTAATTGAGCAGGCTGTAAGAGATAGAAAAAATATTCTCGTTGCGGGTTCAACTGGATCTGGAAAAACCACATTTACCAATGCGGTTATAAAAGCTATCGAACACATCCATGGCAATCATCGCTTGATTGTAATTGAAGATACAAACGAGCTGCAGATCGAAGGTGAGAACAACGTAATCTTTCGCACTAACTCTAACTTCTCAATTCTCACAGCTTTGAAAACTACAATGCGTATGAGGCCAGATCGTATCATTGTTGGCGAGGTGCGTGGAGGTGAAGCCTTAACACTTTTAAAGAGCTGGAACACAGGTCACTCAGGAGGTGCCTGCACCATTCATGCGAACTCTGCTGCAGCAGCACTTATCAGACTAGAGCAACTAATATCAGAATCCTCAATAACACCAATGCACTACCTAATAGCTGAGGCTATTGACCTAATCATATTCATAGAAAAGAAGAAAAGCCATCCTGCAGGAAGAGTGATTCGAGAGATAGCTCAGATGGACTGCTACACAGATCAACAGTATCAATTAACTAACTCTTGAAGCATACCAAAAACCAAAAAAGGTTAAAGAATGAAAGTAAACAAAACTTCTCTATTTGTATTCTTCGCAGTTCTTCTCGTTTCCACAAACGCGCTTGCAGGTACTGCAGCCCCGTGGGACTCGAATCTTGATAAATTTTTTGCACTCTTCCAAGGGAAAATTGCACTCGGTGTCTTCTTTGTAATCTGTTTCGGTGCAGTTGCTAAGATTATGGAGGGTGGAGAAATGTCTGATTTTGTGAGAAAAATGCTAGTTGGTATCATCGCAGTTTCTGCCATCGCTGGTATTGCTGCTCTGTTTAACCTCATTTTCGGTACTGCTGGATACGTTCTGGTAGAAGAAACAGTTGTTCCAGTTGATACTGTTTTGATCAACGGCCTACTTGATACAGCGAAATCTGTTCTTGGCAAGTAAAGGAGGTGACTCATGGAGGCAGAGAAACTACAAAGAATTCCATTCCATCAGTCACTTGTAAGAACCTTTCTTTTAATGGATGCTGAAAGAGAGGTTGCCTTGTTCGTGTGTCTGACAGCTGGAATCCTCGTACTAACAAGAGATCCTTACGCCATAGCTTTTGCAATTATTTTCTGGTTCTCCGGTATGTGGGGAGCCAGAAAAATGGCTAAGGAAGATCCATATTTATGGAAGATTTACAATAAATACAAAAAATATAATTCTATGTATTCAGCCATAGCAAAAACAACCATACTGGAAGAGAATCCAGCCTCATCAGAGTTCGCAACACTGCTGCCCTATGGGACTCTTATTCGAGATACTGTAGTTCTGAACAAAGACGGTTCTCTTACTTCATGTTTTTTCTATCAGGGCAAAGATATTGATAGCTCTACTCCAGCTAACCGGAACTTGATTGCTACACAGATCAAGGACTCTGTAAACCGGATCGGTAGTAATTGGATGGTTCAAGCGGATACTATCCGGATCCAGGAAAACCATTACCCACATCCAAACGACTCTTTTTTCTGTGATGATATAAGTCAGCTTATTGAGAATGAGAGAAGAGATATGTTTGAAGCTGAGGGAAACCACTTCATAACAATAAATGTACTCACTGTTACTTATCTCCCACCAAAAAAGCAGGAGTCAAAATTCACAGCAGCTTTCATAAAAGAAAGTCTCACAGGCCAAAAGTCATTTGCAGAAATACACCTTGATAGTTTTGACTCTGGATTGAACCCGTTTATTGATCAGATCTCCACACACCTTAATATTGAGCCTATGGGCTGCAGCGTTTATGTAGATGAGGAAGGACAGGAGCATTATGTAAGCAGCTTGCTCCAGTATCTCAACTATTGTCTCACAGGGGAGAACCACGAAATAGAAATACCAAAGAGTCACTTTTACATAGATTCCCTGCTTTCCTACCATACTTACCAACACAAACTCACACCTCAAGTGGATGATAGTTTTGTTGGTGTTGTCTCTCTTGCAGGATTCCCTCAAGCGTCCATGCCAAATATTCTCCATGTTTTAGATGTCATGCCTATGGAGTATAGAATCAATTTTCGTTTTATCGCAAAAGATGCTTACGACTCGCGCAAACTTGTTGATAAACAGCAGAAGAAATGGCAGCAAAAAGAAAGAGGTTTTGTTGATCAGCTTCTACAAAAAGTAGGTGGCAAGATAAATAGAGATGCTGCTCGTATGACGGCAGATTCTGAGGATGTAAAAGATGAGCTGGACACAGGTCTTGTCAGTTATGGATATTTCAACGCTTCCATAGTTCTTAGGAATAATGATCCTGATGAACTACAAAGGTACTCAGAAGAAATTCAGAAGTATCTACGTAATCTAGGGTTTGATGGAGTTATTGAAGGTTTGAACGCAACTGAGGCCTTTCTCGGAAGTCTTCCAGGTGAAGGACTCAAAAATATTCGCCGTCCGATTGTTTCCTCCTGGAATTTAACACATCTTATCAGCCTTGCATCTATATGGGCTGGTCGCAGATATAACCCTTGTGAGTATTACCCGGATAACAGTCCTCCACTCATGTATGCAGCTACCTCCGGACACACACCATTTAGAATAAACCTCCATTTTTCTGATATTGGTCATTCCTCTATCATTGGCCCTTCTGGCCAGGGAAAATCAACACTCGCCTCGATCCTGATGACTCAGTTTACCAGATATAAAGAATCTCAGGTTTTCTGTTTCGATAAGGGTCGTAGTTCTCAGCCAATTATCGAGGCTATGGGTGGAAGCTTTTACAATATTGGTTCTAGTGTGTCAGGTCTTGACTTCTATCCTCTTGGCAATCTTGAGGGAAGTACAAGAGATTTCCTGTTTTGTGTAGAGCTTATTGAATCCATGATAATTCTCCAAGGTGAGACTGTAACACCTGCAGATAGAGAAGAGCTGATAAAGGCATTGAACCTGTTGAAAGACCAGGAAACAAAAACCATTACTGATCTTAACAACACTCTCTCAAGTGATAAAATAAAGCAGTGCCTTTCCTATTATGATCACAATGGAGGTTTCCCTCTTATGAGTGGAGATCCGGAAGAAGTACCATTTCATGATTTCGTAACAGGCTTTGAGATGTCAGAGCTACTTGAGATGGGAGAAAAAGCTGTTGTTCCTGTAATCCTTTACCTTTTCCATGAAATCAAGAAACGTCTTGATGGTCGGCCTACATATATCCATCTTGCAGAGGCGTGGGTTTATTTCAAACACCCAATTTTTAAAGAAAAGATTGTCAGCTGGCTTAAAGAGTTTAGAAAGCTGAATTGTATCCTGGTATTTGATACTCAGTCTCTTGCTGATGTTATGAAGTCTGGGATTATGACCGATATCCAAGATAACTGTGCAACAAATATTTACCTACCAAATCCAGAAGCCACCAACATTGGAACTGTATCAGAGCCTGGAGCATATGAATGCTATCGTAGTTTTGGCCTTAACGATACCCAGATAAATATCATCAAGAATGCGGTGCCAAAGAGAGAGTACTATTTTACCCACCGTGAAGGAAACAGAATCTTTAACCTGAATCTTGGTGAGGTAGCGTTGGCCTTCACGGGTAAGACCGGAGCCAAGGACCTAAAGAAAATTCTTGAGCTGAAAGGGCAGCACGGTGAGCAATGGCCATATAAATGGCTGGAACATAACAATGTTGACTATTACCGATATATTAAAAATTAAGTGAGCTGAGATGAAAAAAGTTAAAAAATATATAGCTGGAATCTCTCTTTGTCTTTCCCTTGTTGTTCCCAATAAGAGCCATGCAATCTTTGGCATGGGGGATATTGTCTTTGATCCCGGCCAAACGATTACCAGTGTAGTCGAGTTTATCAGGGATACTGGGGTGGATATCAAAACCGGATACAAAGAAGTAGAGCAGTCTCTGTATCAGTACGAAGACCAGATCATGATGACCAAAGCTGCTGTAGATGATGCTGAGAAATTGGCAAGGCTTGCCATGACTATCCGAAGGCTCACCGAAGCAAATGATATTGCTGGTGTGGCTCGTGTGGTCCAGGATCATTCAGTGCTGCTGCAAGAGATTAACCTAGCAAAATGGATGAGTGCCGATTGGGATACTTTTGCTGCTGAGCAGTTTATGCGAATCCTGGAAGAAATGACAAAAGGAGAGGCCATAGGGATTTATGTTTCAGAGGTGGATTCCCTATTTGCCAACAAGTACAAGGGATGGGAAGCCTACAAAGATGAAGTCTATAACACTGGTATGTTCATGGATAAATATGCCGAGTGGTCAGTTATCAACAGGGACACTGTAAAGGCTGCACTTAAAACCATTGGTATCCAGGCTTCGGAGGTAACCAGTGAAAAAGACTTAATGATCAAGCTGAAACAAAAGTCCAGTACAGCTGAGGGGAACATGCAGGTCCTACAAGTTGCAAATGAACTTTCCTCTGTTGGTGTAGGCCAGATGCAGAAGATGAGACAGCTGCTTATGACTCAGACACAGATGCAGGCTGCATTCTACGCCTCTGAGCAGGATGAGAGGGATCTGCTAAACGCTCAGGCTCAGGCTGCAACCATGAAAGAATATGTCGATGGCAAGAAACCTATCATGGGAAATGCTACCTGGAATGACACTGGCTTTAAAATGAAGGTTAAATGATGAAGTGTAAAAATATATTCTTTATTCTCCTAATTTTTGTACCACTGGTGCTCATGCTCAGTGGTGTTTGTTTCGCCGATGATATCACAGATAGTAAGGATGACTTTCTAACTCAGATACATCAGGGGTATATCACATCAGCAATGCAATACGGTGCCATATTCGTAGGATATACCATCAACCTGTTTTGGTGGCTGGTAATGCTTGATATTCTATACCACATGATCATGCTCTTCAAAAATGGTGATACAAACTTAGAGCAGATTGTATCCATGTTGTTTTACAGAATCATCTATGCAGGGTTTTTCAACCTCCTGATAATTTATGGTGCTGACATTGGATCGTTTATCTATGAAACCATTGTAAACGACTTTGCAAAGCAAATGATAGACGCTGGTGTCGGAGCTACAGGATGGACAAAAAGCATGACTGCTGTCAGTCCTACTGATTTCCTAGATATCGGCTTTGCGATTTGCTTCAAAATGGTAGAGAAAGCGGGATTCTGGTCAAAGACTGGCCTAATGACTTCTCTCGTTGCTGTCCTCCTTATTATCCTGTTCATGTTAATCATCGCTGAGATCATGGTTGCAATGATCGAGTATTATCTCGTGTGCTCCATTGGCTACTTTACGTTGGCCTTCGGTGGCTTTGTCCATACACAGAGTATAGTCTGGAATTACTTCAAGACTCTCTTTGCCATGTCCTTTAAGATCATGACGATCTATGCAGTAACCAGTATTTCTTTTGGATTTATTCAAGCTGTCGCTGGCACCGATGCCCAACAAACCAAAATAGTATCAGATACAGAATCCCTACTGGTACTCCTTGCTGGCACCTGTCTGTTTGCAATCCTCGCCAGAAGAGTTCCAGAGAGAATGACCGGAATAATCTCAGGAATGATCAGTGGTGCGGGTGGCGTGTCTGCAGGTGCGTCAAGCATGATAAAGAATGTTATGTCTGCTGGTGCTGGTGCTGCTGTAGGTGCTGCTGTTGCAACTGGTGCTGCTGGTGCTGCAGTTTCTTCAGCTGTTAATCTTGCCA
>Ga0209414_1001468_pt1 | contig 11184 bp, 15 predicted proteins | sample LakVidmifraction_4_FD_181154 | JGI IMG/M metagenome (GOLD analysis project Ga0209414, IMG submission 181154) | Hypersaline microbial communities from Lake Vida, Antarctica - Brine Hole Two &gt;0.2 micron (SPAdes) (version 2) | ecosystem: Environmental > Aquatic > Non-marine Saline and Alkaline >... | reverse complement strand
AACTACCGAATAACAACACAAAAACTATTTGTGAACGTTTAAAATGATAAATTATGAAGGAATTAATAGAAGACTTCTTGGGGTTAGATGACCTTTTTAAGAAGACGAGGCAAAGAGAATACATTGAGGCTAGGAGTTTGCACGACTACATTCTCTATCACTACAAAGAATATAAGTACGATCAAATAGCAGCTATGAGAGGCAAGAAACACGCAAACGCTTGGCATTCAGTTAATCGTTTTGAAGTACATAGAAAATATAATAGAAGGTTAAATTTATTCATATCTTTATATGAGTATAAATTTAAAAAATAATGAAATAAAATTATCAATATGATACAAAAAATAGATTACCACGAATTAGCATCTTTAAACTTCCAAAGATTGGAAAGTCAAGACAATGTATTCTTTAAAAAAAATGGATATGATTACTTTATAACTTACTTATATCTAAAAAAACAAAATTATATGTTTGACTGGGATTCCGAAACTCACGAAGTTAAACTTATGAAACTGGATAAAGAACGCAATATCCTGCTAAGCAAAAAAATGAAAGACCTAGAAGAAATTAAGTTTTATATCGAACTTTTAAAATAAATTAAAACAAAAAGAAAAGTAATAGTATAAATTTTCGTATTGTTGTTAATAATAAATAAAATATATATATTATGAAATTAAAGCACACTCAAAAAAAATCAGCAAACATAGGTTTTGATACTTCTGCAACTGGGTTCCAATCTGAATCTTACAGAAAACAAAGTAATAAGATCCGATTCACAAAAGAACCAGCTAACAGTAAATTCACAAAGCCGAAACCAAGAATAAAAAAAGTGGTTAGAACGGATCACCCCGTTTTTTAAAATAAATTAACATCTTACATATTTTATCACTAACTTTGTTACTATGAATGATCTATTTAATTTTGACACTTCACAAACTATTAGAACTACTGAAAAAGGAAACTCTAAAGCAATAAAGCGTGAAATAAAAGAACAATTTAAACTTTCAACTAGGAACGCAGGAGCAAGAAAAATAATTGAAGACAAAGGAGGATTACCCGAAAATAAAAATTATCTTGCTATTAAAACGTCTGGAGAAACAGATGCGGGCAGTTTCTTTTCTTATGCACTTGAAGAATGGGAGGAAATTACAGAAATGTACTTAGCAACTTGGACTATTTCAATTTCAAATATAAAAAGGATCACCTATGCACTTGAAAGTGGAAAATTAAAAAAACTTGTTATGGTTTTTTCATCAACATTAAAAGCCGCTAACCCTAGTTTATATTCAAGATTGGTTTCAAGTCTTATAGATTTTCCAAATGTAAAACTAAAAGAAATTAATTCACATGCTAAAACATTCTCTATTTCAAACGGAAAAGATTTTATTACAATTTCAGGAAGTGCTAACTGGTCAAAAAATCCACGTATTGAAAATTATTTAATTTTAAACGATAAAGAATTATTTGAACATCACAAAGAATGGATGTCTGAATTAACATCATTATAATGGCAAAGGCTACAAATGCAGAGTTAGAAATTAGAATCCAAACAACTTTTGAGATGGTTATCAAAGGTTGTTCAAGGGATTTTATAATTCGCTATGCTTCAGAAAATTGGGAAGTAGGGGAGAGGAGCGTTGATAATTATTTAAAAAAAGTTAAGGATAAAATAAAAGAAGTTAATACCCCAGAAAAAAAGGAAGAACTAATTGATTTAGCTATCTCGCAAATGAATGACCTTTACCAGAAAAACTATACAATTCAAGATTTCAGAGAATGCAGAAATGTAATAGAAAGTCGAGCTAAATTATTAGGACACTATGAGAAACACAACAAGCAAAAGGCACCGGAGTTTTCTGTTTACGATGCTAGACAGAAAAAGGAATGATACCGTTAACTACTTCATATTTTAAGATTAAGGGATTGACTAAACCTTGGAGAGTAATACAAGGCGGTCAAGGAGCTGGCAAAAACTGGGCAATTGCTCAAAGATTATTAGAACACGCTAGTGAAAAAAAGAGAACTATTACTATTGTAACCGATACCTTTGAAAACTTAAAAGATGGTATAATCAAAGATTACAAAGATATGTTTTCTATGACTGGACTAAACTTTGAAGACTATTACAATGCCAGTTCAAAGGAATTAACTTGGGGTAAAAGTATTATTCAATTTAGATATGTGATTGGGCATAAACCGCAGGCGGGTAAGTCTAAAAGGCGTGATATTCTTTACGTTAATGAAACCACAAAAGTAAGCTATGCAGCAGCAGAACATTATATTGCAAGAACTTCTGAAATATGTTACTTTGATTTAAACCCTGACTTTGAAACTTGGACGCATACCGAAATAGAGCCAAGCGATCAATCTGAAAAGATAATAGTCACATACAAAGATAATGAGTTTTGCCCTCAAGGTGAAATTGACTTCATAGAATCAAGGCGCAATAATACAGAATGGTATAGAGTCTATGGACTGGGATTAACTGGTACTTATTCAGATAGGCGGATATATAAGTTTAATATAATTGATGAGCTACCAGAAGGCATAAAGCAAATACCAAGCGGAATGGACTTTGGCGTTAGTCCAGATCCTACGGCATTAGTAGATTTATACACTCAAGAAGCAAACCTATACATTGATGAGAGATTTTGCGAGAATGGACTTATGCCTGAAAGAATTATAGGGGCTGAAAGATTATGTATTTCCGATAAGATGGATATTATATACTTCAAAAAAGGATGGCCCATAGGCTGCGATATTTCTGGATCTACTGAAATCAAAGATTTGATTAAGCACGGTTACAATGCGATAGGAGTTCATAAACCAAAAGGGAGCGTCCCAGATGGTATTAAGAAAATGAAATCCTATAATATTTTCGTTACAAAAAGGAGTGAAAATACAATCAAAGGTTTTGAGAATTGGTTCTGGAAGCAAGATCACAATGGGAAGATAGTAGCCGAACCAAAAGGACACGAGCCAGACTGTTTAGCCGCTGCAAGATATGGAGTAACGCAAGGCAGTAAAGGAAGAAGCCAACGCGGTAAGGGTAGGAGAGCAGGAGTAAGACCATTAAGGCAATGATTTCTAATATACTAGATAAGACTATTAAGAGGTCAAGGTTTATATGTGGATGGGAATGTCCAGACATTATATATCTTGAATACTGGGATGTGAGATATATTTTAAGCGAAAAAATGACTAGCGATCCTATGAGTATTTCTACTTACATTCTTGAGAAATACGCTAAGATTAAAAAGAAACCAACTCAAGCCGAAAATATAAGTTTCTTTTTTTGGGTAAAAGATGAGATGGTAGAAATAGCAGAAATGGAGAAGCTCAATTTGACAAGCCGCAAAGTTAGAACTAAACAGCAGTCAAAATACAAGCCTAGCCCAAGAATTAATGATTTTCCCCAGCTTATAGAATTGAATAGGTTATCGGATTTTAACCCTTTATTGAACGAAAAGATTAAAAAGTTAAAATATTCCGTTATCTTTGAAACATTATTGGCTAAGGTAATTGAAAATGAAGGCAGTTATGAATAATTAATTAAAACAAAGGATATTGAAATATAGAGATGGTAATAGAAATGTAATGATAACTTTAAAATAAGTTATGAGTGAATTTGTAAACAACGGAGTACTAGATGTAATTCAACAATGGGAGGCTATTAAAGATAAGCTAAACCAAGATGAGGCTTGTAACTTCTGTTGGGATTTCTTCGCTCCATATACTTCAAAACGTGCCAATATAATCAAAGACAATGGTAAGTGCTGCGTGTATATTATCTTGAAACGTGAAGGCGGTAATTCATTTGGTAGTAATCTTAATTTTGATAATGATAAAGGGTACTATGGAAGAAAAGAATCGTTTGAGACTTATACATTAGATTTTGTAATTGCATCAAAAGAAGGCGTTAATAATTACAATGAACTATTGCCTAATGAAGTTGAAAACTCAAGACACGCAGAAATATTTGAGCCATTAAGAAAATGTATTCAAAGCAAATTGATAACCGAAATATGTGAGCAGGTTCCATTAACAAGTTGGTCAGGAAAATACCTTTTTGATCAAGACGATGAAATTTACTACGGAATTAAAATAAATATAACACAAAGATTTTATGAAGAATAAATTTATAGGTGCGGTATTTTTAGTATTAATTACAATGGGTACTGCCTATGGGATAGAAGTTTTTGACCTATGGAATTTTATATTTTATATATTGATTATTTCGGTAACGATAATAGTATCATTTTCAGTTTTATGTTTACTTGTATATTTTTGCTTTTTATAGTAAAAATATAAAGAAAAGAAAGAAATAATACAACATTATGGTTATAACAGAGCATCGGATAAAGAGAATTACCCAAGGAGTAATTGATAATTACTTGGTGCCTAGATTTATAGAATTAAATCATAGTGCATCTGGTGAGTGGGTGCAAGAAGTTGAAGCAGATTCAGGAGTCAAAAAAGGAATAATTAAAGGATTAGATTATACGCAATATCCTGCGCAAGGTAGACCACCGAATAAAGATGCGGACCCTCAAGCGTTAAAAGCGTGGGCAGGATGGGCAGGCAATACTTTTATAAAGGATTGGATAAATGATAAGGGGTTAAGTTTAAACCCGTTTGCAGTTGCTTATAACATAGCAAAGAAGGGAACTGAATTACATGAGAAAGGAGGTGAACCAAACTTTCTTGATGTATTAAGCTCTAAAGAGGTGCAAGATTATATAATTAGAGAATTAGAGGTTGGATTAAAAGCAACGGTTAATAACAATTTAAGGGATAGTTTGAAGGAATTAAAAAACTCATAGAATGGAAATTGAAGGATTAGAAAATAACGCATACTATTTGTACAATCCAATAATTGTAAAATTAAATGACGTTGTTAGTCGCATTACCATGGGGGTTATTATGCAAGGTAAAACTTACTATTTTGACTTCTATCCTAATCAAAATGGTATAGTAACATTCGATCTTTCAAAGATAGTACTTGGATTGATTCCCGAAATAGAAAGCTTGAATACATTACCCGCAGTTTCTTTTGGCAATAGTGTATTTAATTTTAAAGGCGCTTATAGTATTGTCTTAAGATTTCGAAGTACAACAGTAGATCAGGGGATAGCAAAAACATTCGTGCTTGGTGGATCAAAAGATTATAAAAAGAACGTACCTGTTATTGCAAATGACCTCAACTTAAATTTAGATAAGTGGGAGGGTTATACTTCTTATGATTTTAAACTTGAAGAAAATATTATTAAAGGTCATAAGATAATAGAAACAAATCAAAGAAAGCGAGTTGAATGCGATGATATTTATTTATTCTTTAGAAATCATAAAGGGGGGTTCAGCGGTTATTTATTCGAGGATTTTGATATTCAAGAAAGCGGAAAAGACTTAGGCTATTATCTCACAATGGACAATATCATTGATTCAGGCACGGAAGTAAAAAAAGAATTAACCGTTAGAACCAAGGCTAAGCGTAAACATTTTGAGGTTATGGAAGATCTTGCAATAAGCAAAGAAATATACATCCTTAAAAACAATGACCTAACTAGAATTATTGGAGGTAATAAGTTTACAAGAAATCCAAAATTATCAGTAACCGATGTTTCATTTTCTTTTGGAATAATCATAAACTATAATTCTCAATGGTAACAATTGAAACAGATAACGGCACTCTACATGTAGATGGTAGGTTTAGTTATACCTTACAAAATGCAGATATTGGAGAGGTTTCAAAATCAAATAGTAACTTCACAAACTCTTTTAATGTTAGAAGAGATAAAAACTCTACAAGGGTTTTAAAAGGTTTAGGCTTGGTAGGTTCTAGATCAAATATTCCATATCAAAAAACTAAATCCAGACTTAATGTAAATGGTGTTACACTTATAATTGACGGGTGGATGGAGGTGAAATCTGTTGACCAAAGTAATTATAAAATATCTGTAATTGATGGAAATATTGACTTTTGGAAAGCTGTTGATAATGTGACTCTGGGACAAATTGACTTACAAGAAGCTAATCACGTTAAGAATCCCGAGACAATTGTAGCGAGCTGGACTAACTATTATTATAAATATCTTATTGCAGATTATAATGGCCGCGTTGATTTTGATATTAATCAATTTAATGCAAATCACTTGATCCCTTCAATACGGGAAGAATATATATTTCAAAGAATATTCAGTTATATAAACTTTTTCTATATACTTCCAATAGAAATAGAGACTTGGTTAACCTACGGTAAGAAGTCCGAAACTCAAACATCATTTGCCGATCCTATAATTCTAAGATTAGATTCTGACCAAGTTAGTAGTGGTAGGTTTCCGCTTCAAGCTGATGCTTATTTTGATGCTCCAGTTCAGCCAGTAGATTTGAATGGTGCTCTCTACGCATATACAAACCCTAGTGGTGCCTACATTTTTAGCCTTACAAAGGGCTATTACAAAGTTTCAATATCTTGGGAGGAGTTAAAAGGTAAGTTAACTCTTTTCTTTTCTCAATTTTTTCTTCCTGTTTTTAGTCCTGTTGTTGTAGAGTTTTATATAAATAATACGCTTTATCATAAAAATATAATAACGGAAACAGAAATAGAGAATTATGATATGGATGAATATCTTACAGTAATTAAAATAAACCCTTCTGATATTGTAAGCGTAAAAATAAGAGTATTAACCGAGAGTGAGATTAGTCAGTTTTTTGGGATTAATAATCCAGAAACCGTAGTGTATGAATACCTCGAAGCCAAAGAGTTTTATTTTAAATTGGAAAGATTAATAGTTCAAGAAATAGATTTTTCAGATTCATTAACTAAAGTTTCAGCAAAAGATTATATAAAGCTTATTATGCATCGCTACGGCTTAACTTTGTTCTATGACAATGCCAGTAGAAATGTTAGATTTATGACAATAAATCAAAGACTGGAAGCCAGCGTGCAGGACCTATCAGAATACTATATAGAAAGAAAAGACGAAAAATACACTTACGGTAACTACGCACAACATAACCGATTCAAACATAAATATATTCAGGAAGGAGATAATTTTAACGATTCTCAAATAGTAATTGATAATGAAAACTTAGATTATGAAAAGGATCTTGTAGAAAGCTTCACCTATTCCGCTACTCAAGAAAATGTTTTTAAAATGTTTGATAAGGAAGTAAAAGAGAATGAAAACAATGAGATTGAAATTGAATATAAACCAATAGATAATAGGTTTTTTATACAAAATATAGAACATCGCAGTATTAATGACGGATTAATATATACACAAACACAACCGTTTAATAATCAAATCTTTTCAGGAAACATTCCTTTTGCAATTGATGAGCAAGCCACTTTTAGATATTTTATTCCTAGATATTGGGAAGGATATGAAAGCATTTTGAATAAAACTAAAATACACAAAGTACTATTTAGGATGAGTGTTTATGTATTTTTGAATTTAGATTTAAAACAACGCGTATATTTAAAACAAGAAGCAAGTTACTACTTAATAAATTCAATACAGTTAAAAGGAGACGATCAGGTAGAAGCGGAATTAATAAAATTAGAATAGCTTATGGCAGAGAAAATAAAAATAGCTGAATTAAATTTCGACACCGACAAGTTGGATGCGGCTTTACTTGAAACCCGAAAGGATATTGATTCTTTGACGGAAGGTATTAGGGTTCAAAGAAAAACAATAAAGGATTCCAATAAGGCGATTAATGAATTTACGCAAGCTAATTTAAAGTTAGCTAATTCTGGTAAGAAGAACTCAAAGCAGTATAAGGATAACCAAGCCGAAATTAAAAAGCTAAAGTCAGCAATTGATAATGAAACCAAGGCATTAATAAAAAATGAAACCTCTCAAAAAAACTTAAAAAACGAGCAGAAGGAAATAAACAATGTAATAACCATAGCTAATGCAAAGCGCGGGCAAAGCGTTGATTATATAAACAAGGCTAAAAATGCTCTGGCTCAAGAAGTAACCACTATAAAGCAAGCTCGGGATCAAAATAAAAGATTAAATACAATTCGTAATAATGTAAATACAAAAACTAAGGAGGGTCAAATCGCAATTGAAAACTTAAATAAACGACTTGATAAGAATAATAAATTCATTGATAAGAATGCAGATAAATTAACTAAGCAAAAGAATAATATAGGTAATTATGGATCTGCACTAGGTGGCGTTAGTCCAATTTTAGGGCAGGTATCACAAAAGTTAACTGCGGTAAAAGAGGCGCTTAACGTGTTTGCCGTAAGTATGAAAACCACAAATGCGGCAACAGGCAAAACATCCAAAGCATTAAAGATTTTTAAATTTGCCCTTATAAGTACTGGAATAGGTGCAATAGTCGTGATATTAGGGTCTTTAATAACTTTCTTAGCCACTACACAAGCAGGAATTGACAAGGTTACATCAGTTACAAGACCCTTACAGGCTATATTTCAAAGTTTTATAGGCGTAGTTCAAAAGTTAGGAGGCTCTCTGTTTAAAGCACTATCAGAGCCTAAGAAGCTACTAACCGATTTAGTAGACTTTGTCAAGAACAATGTAATTAATAGATTTAAGGCGTTCGGTGTAATATTGGAAGCTATACAAAATAGAGACTTTAAAGGATTAAGGGATGGGATTTTACAAGCGACTACAGGAGTTGAGAATCTTGTCGATAAAACAAAAGATGCAGGTAAAAAAACAGCAGCATTTCTTAAAGAGGCTGCCGATAAAGGTGATGAAATTGATAGGCTTCAAAAATCAATTGAACAAGGCGAGGCAGATCTAATTTTAACCCGATCTAAATCTCAAAAACAATTAAGAAATCTGCAATTAATAGCAAATGACAGAACTTTATCCGCTAAAAAGAATAATGAAGCCGCTGAAAAAGCGCTCACTATTGCCAATAATTTAGCAGATGCGGAAAAAGGCGTTATAAACGAAAAGATAAAACAGGAAGAAATACAACAGACTTTAAACGATTCGGGGCGTAAAGATTTAACAAAATTAAATACTTTTAAAGCACAGTTAAATACAGCAGATGAAAAGGCACGAGCAACAGAATTAAAATTTCTAACTGCAAAGGCGGGACTTGCAAATGAAGAAAAGAAACGGCAGGCAGATGCGTCTAAAGCGGCCATAGAAAACAGCCAAAAAAAGCTTGAGCAAATTGTATCTGAAAGGGAATTAGCTTTAGAAAGCTTTGATCTGCAAAATGAAGGGATGCAAGGCACGTTAAAAGAGGAATTAGATTTTTACAGTGAACAATCCGCTCAAAAACTTTCAATATTTAAGGCTCAACTTGCTGCCGAAAAATTAAGCCAGCAGGAATACAATTTGGCAGTTGAGAAACTTTCAAGGGAAACTCAGCAGAATGAAACCGAAGCCACGGCTTATTATATTGAGCAAAGATTATCAAAGGAGCGTGAAGCATTAGCGCAAAGGGTAGAAGATGTTAAGAGGCTAAGCAATGAAGAGGTGCAAGCTAGGAAAGATGCGCAGGATAAAATCTATGATGACCAATTAAAAAGCCTTGAGGCTCAAAACAAAGCGGGATTATTATCTCAGAAAGAATTTAATTCAGCTTCCGATGCGCTTGATGCTTCACATCAATTGTATAAAGATGAACTTGACGCGCAATATAGACTACAAAAAGCCGAGGATGAAAAACTAAGAAAAACACTTGAACAGGAGCAGAAGCTATTAGATGAAGACAATGAGTTTCAGAGAAAAATGGATAGGCTTGATTTTGAATTTGCAGCAGAGCAGAAAAAATTAGAAGAGCAAAAAGATGCAGGTGCTATTTCGGAAGAAAACTATTTGGCTAAGCTGGAGTTAATGACTGAAAAAAACACACAGGCAAAATCTGAAATAGAATCTGCACAACAAGATAATAAGATTGCGCTTTATTCCGATGCTGCGGGTCAGGTTGCAAGTATTTTAGGAAAAGAAACGGCAGCAGGAAAGTTTTTTGCAACTGCTCAAGCTTTAATGGATACGTATTCAGCCGCTAACTTAGCTTTAAAAACTATACCGCCACCTTTTTCTTATGTTGCAGCCGCCGCAACCGTAGTAGCTGGATTAGCAAATGTTAAGAAAATTAACACAACCAAGACCCAAATGTATACGGGTGGTATTTCAGGCGATGGTTACACAGGTCAAGGCGGTAAGTTTACCCGCACAGGTTACACGCACGCTGGTGAGGTTGTATTTAACCAGGAGGATGTTAGAAGTTTAGGAGGTGCGCAAAGAGTTAATAATATGCGACCTACCGAGTCAGGTTTTGGAAGTATGCCAACTGGTATAAGGAATGATGACAATGATAATGATAAGTGGGACCAGATAGGAGAGCTCCTAAAGAATGGAGTTAAAGAAGGATCAGAGCAAGGAACTAATAACGGGATAGTCGATTATTCCGATAATATTGATGTGAAACAAAAAGCAGTATTTTAATGAAAGGATTAATGAAAGGTTGGAATAATTTACGTAAAGATACGGATATTTCAAAAGAAAGATTAGAAGATATTTCTAAGTGCCCTCACAATGTAGATGCACCCATTCAAGCCTTGAATGTAAAAGACCGATATAAAGAAACTTCGGGTAAGATTTGCGATAAATGCTACTGCCCGCAACCTGCTAAAGCTAGACAAAATAGAGATTTATGCCCTTGTTGGAAAAAATAAATACGGATGAGTTGGAACTTTTATTTGAGCGTGCAATAATAACACGTGCAAGTTTAGAGCGCGGACACATCATTAACGATTACATAGATATGAAGAGAATTAATATTCCTGTTATGGATATTTACATTCGTCTATCAGATAAGCATAACCGTAGCGATTATACAATTAAGAATATAGTACTTAATTACTTTAAAACCCTGTCTTGATACTTACAGAGGACAATTACCCTCTTGTAAGTAACTATTTTATAATCTGGCATATCTTCTTCTGTATATTCATTTAGATGTAAGATATTGTGATTGTCGCAATTGTGGCTAAAAAGTCTCACATTTCTTGGGTATTCAAAAGATACGGTATCCATAACGTCCTCTGGAATCTGGAAATCTTTATCCTCAAAAATTTGAGTTTTAGAGTAAGTAAATACATCACATTGGCATGTATCTATTTCAACTTCTTCTTTAGTGCATCCAGTTAATAATATTACCGATAGTATTGTTATTAGTTTT
>Ga0209414_1001465_pt1 | contig 11191 bp, 12 predicted proteins | sample LakVidmifraction_4_FD_181154 | JGI IMG/M metagenome (GOLD analysis project Ga0209414, IMG submission 181154) | Hypersaline microbial communities from Lake Vida, Antarctica - Brine Hole Two &gt;0.2 micron (SPAdes) (version 2) | ecosystem: Environmental > Aquatic > Non-marine Saline and Alkaline >... | reverse complement strand
TTGTCCTAAAAACGAACATCTGTATGCTACTTCCCTTATAAGGGTTATGCGAAGGCAGATAACGAATGTATTTACATTGATCTAACCCCCTTAAACATTGATGATACGTTGATTTGGATCCTATTTTGGCCCGTTTCATAACTTCTTCCCGATTGATATAAAAAATTTCTGGAAAACGATACAGGTTCCAGAATTGGAATAAGGCAATATACAAACTTATGTGCGTAGGATTTAATCGCGAATCCTTTGAAAATTGGTGAAACACAGCATTCAAATGTTTGATGTAATTCATGGCCTTACTCGTATTTGTGATGGATCTTGTTTCCCATCAGGATTTTGTTTATTTCATCGGCATCGTAATAAATAATCCCCCCTATTCTGGTGAAGGGCAAGTTTCCATTGATCCTGAAATTCTGAAGGGTGCCCGGACTGATTTGAAGCAGTTTCATGACTTCCGTGGACTTCAGCCATTTTTTTAAACCCGATCCGGAATTATTGTTCAATAATTTTTTGATTTCTTCCAGAAGTTCTGCTTTGAACTCCATCAAATCTTCGGTGGTAACAATTGTTGTTGGCATAATACATTGAGTTTTTAATAATCCCGCCGCAGGTTATAGTCTTTAAAGCGGCGAGATTGGGTTAATTTGACTTTAATCTTACAAAATTGAAGGGAAATTTTAAAAGAAACAGCCAAGGTGGAACCAACTTGGTTAAAATTTATTTTAGGGCAATTATGCCTTTCTAAGGCAGGATTTTGGTAGTTTACTTCGTTAAAAACGGCTTTTTTATGGTTTCTGAGCGATTATTTCCAAACAACCAACTTGGTTGTACCTTGGTCTTTTATTCATCCAATTCCTGCATACGTTCAAAGAGATCATTTCTCAGTTTTTCTATAAATTTCAGAGGTTCTAAGCGGCCCCTCAACCATAAATGGTATGCTATTGAAATGGAAGACTTATGGCAGATGAAGGTTGATGGCGTAACTGTAAATATATTATCTGCACCTTGTTATTTGGCTTCAAAGTTTGAAGCTTTTAATAGTCGGGGTTCAGAATATAGAACCAGTTATGATTTTGAGGATATAATATATGTTGTAGACAACAGAACAATTATAGTTGAGGAAATTAAAAATACTAATATTTTAATTCGCGAATTTCTGAAAATTGAATTTAGAAAAATAAATTCTCATTATTCCTCTGAGGAAATATATACTGCACATATACATCCGTTAATAGTTCAGGATCTTTTAACTGTACTGATAGCAAAAGCAATAAAATACTTTAAATATAATTCCGAAATGTTAAATTTTGTTAAAGCGGGACCAATTCGGTGACCAATTATTTTACTTCCTTCTAAAGGCCCTGTAAACACAGGTAAAGACAATTTATGGTCGTTCCCTCCGACTCCACTTTAAAAAGCCGTAAATCATTGATATTCAATGTTCTGCGGTTTTTTTTATTTTTTATTTTGTACGGTTTCTGTACGGTAACGAAATATTAACATCAGATTAGGTAAAGTAAATTACTTTTTCTTTATTGTTTTTAGCATTTAGTTGTGCTAGTAATTTGAACAAAAAAAGAGGGTTTCCGAAATGGTTGCGCTCTTTTTGATTTTAAAACACGTTGTTGGTTGCTCCCTAACCCTCGTCCAAACATAAATTATTTAGGCTCTTCAACATCTAAATCTAATCCTTTGATTTTAAAATACGTTGTTGGTTGCTCCCTAACCCTCGTCCAAACATAAATTATTTAGGATTTTTGCATTCAATAAAATGAATGAACTCTTCACTTGTGGCAACACTAAATTCTATATTTATCTATTTCATTATCAATAAAGTAACCTAAATTTAGGACAATTATTTTTTCTTGTAAGATCTATTTAGGAGGAATCATTCTAATAAAAATCATCAGTTTACAACCATAATTATTTTTTACTATATTTAATATCTGACCTCTCCCTACTTCAAATCAATAAACCATTAACAATCACTAAACATAGTATGCCATTATTCCTACATTTGTGAGCACTAATTGTGAAACTGACATGGAATATGTAGCGCACACATTCTTAGCTGGTAATAAATAAAAGCATTAATTAAATAGGAGAATACATGACTAAAAAGCGAATATTTTTTACAGGTGGATCGGGAAAAGCAGGAAAGCACGTGATACCCTACCTTCTCGACCAAGGACATAGAGTGATGAACGTTGATCTGAAGCCTTTGGATCACCCGGGGGTGGATAATCTGGTAGCTGATATTACGGATGCTGGACAAGTGTTTAATGCCATGAGTTCGTATGCCGGGTTAGATGAGTTGGAACCAGGTAATGGCGTGCCAAAATTTGATGCTGTAGTACATTTTGCTGCCGTGCCCAGAATCTTGCTCAAACCTGATAATGAAACTTTTCGGGTAAACACGATGGGCACATACAATGTGATTGAAGCGGCTGTTAAGCTTGGAATTAAGAAGATTATTATTGCTTCGTCAGAGACCACCTACGGCATCTGTTTTTCAGATGGCAAAACCAACCCTAATGCTCTGCCTTTGGAGGAGGACTATGATGTTGATCCCATGGATAGCTATGGATTATCGAAGGTTGTGAATGAGAAAACGGCACGCAGCTTCCAGCGACGGTCAGGCTTTGATATTTATGCCCTTCGTATCGGAAATGTGATTGAACCTCACGAATATTCTGAACTGTTTCCGTATTATTTCAAAAACCCTGAAGTGCGCCGCAGGAATACGTTCTGTTATATTGATGCGCGTGACCTGGGACAGATTGTGGATTTATGTTTGAAAAAAGATGACCTTGGTTATCAGATTTTCAATGCTGGAAACGATCAAAACGGTGCGATTATCCCCAGCAAAGAATTGGCTGAACGGTTTTTCCCTGGTGTGCCAATTACTCGTGAATTGGGGGAACATGAAGCATTGTTTTCAAATCTAAAAATCCGTGAAGTTCTGGGGTTCAGAGAACAACATAACTGGCAGAAATATTTGAAGTGGGACTGATTGCTAGTTTGGCAAGCCTACCAAAATGGTAACTTAATTTCTCCCGATGAACTTGACTTTAATGGTGTGACAAAAAAAATCTAGCAAAAATCATAGACTAAATACAGTCGATGAACTGAAGAGGGAACTGGTACGGTTTATCCGAACAATTGAACAGGAAACAATGGCGGGGATTGAATTCTCCGCCACTATTAATAAATTTAAACAACGGTGTGGTTTGGTGGTATTGGAAAGGACATTGCATTCCAATCCCCACTCATCATAGCAAGACGTCAGACAGTCTAAAAACCTTTCTTTTTCTTAATAACTTTGTTGACTACTTTTTCTGGACAAGACCCTGAACTCTATCACCGAAGGCAAGCCATTTTAGAGCATCCCTTTGGAACTATAAAGAGGCAATGGGGCCTTTGATCACATCCTTTCCAAGTATGGAAAGGAACGAGCCTCTGCAGATGTAGGCTTTATCTTTATAGCTTACAATCTCAGACGAATATTAAGTTTGATGGGTGAAAAAGGGTTCCGGGAGGTGTATGCTCAGTTGATTCTTTGTTTATCGGTCTTAATCCAGGCTTACAAAGCCATTTTAATGGCATTATATCCAACTGATCCCGTAAACCCTAATTTCTGCCCTAACCCTAATCCCAAGTTTAAAAAGCTTATTTTAGTCCATAATTGGCAGTAAACTTAGGTTTTTAGACAGACTGCCGTTGTGCATAATACAAGAAAACGTCTGGAAACACGTTTACAATAAATCTAATTAATGTATATTATCCGCCTATCAAAAGGTGAAATTATGGAAGACAATAAAATGCTAAATTATATTAAAGATGTATTAGAAAATATGCCAAGTGGTTGGTTGAATTTAACAACCCATCGACTAGATATTTATGATGAAAAATTGGCAAAAACTCAATTCTTAGAACAGTTTGAGACCTTATTTAATGACAATAATTCCGACTCATCTGCACTAAGTGAATTACCCACTGCTTACGACTATATTCGATTAGGTCATCCATTATCTTGTTTACTAGAATGGGTAATTGCTAACTTAAATAATCTAGAGCCAAAAAATGTAATAAGTTTTTCATCAAAGACGATTCCTGTTTTGGCAATTCTAAGAAAAAATTTATTAGATAATAAAAACACCCAAATTATATATACAGGTGAGTTACCAGCTTTTTTTGATGCTGAAGTAGTAAAGAATGTTTATGGTTATAAATTTGAATTAAAGAAAGTTGAGAAAATAGAAGATATTTCCGAATTTAATGGCAGTACCATCTTTATTTCACAACAAGATGAAATTGGCACTATTGATCTCATGCCAAATATTGACTTTTTTATCAATCTTCATTCTCACCTTGGAAGTATTTTAGTAGTAAATGGTGAACCAAATGAAAGTTATATCTCAGAAATTCAGCATGTACGACGAAGAGAGACCATTGCAATGACACCAGCCAATTCTCTTGCTGCCTTAAAGTTGCTAATAGAAGAGTCTTCTTTTGATAATAAGAAAAGTATTATCGAGGCAAACAAAACACGTGTCTTAGATTCAATTAAAGAGATTACCGGCACCAATACAACGCCACTAGTTGCTTCTTGTGGACTATCTATTCAATATGCGATTATGATGGGGCTCATTCACGATGCACTAGAAAAACATAAAGGAAAAGCTATCAAATTTATTGTTCCTCCAAATTGTTATGGTGGGACCAATGACCAAGCAAGGCGAGTTGCTGCTTGTACTGATAATGTTGAAGTAGTGGACTTACCAGTTGATGGTGATAATGATATGGTGCAAAGTATTGATATCGTTTTAGATAAAGTTGCTAGCGAAGATGCTGTCCCATACATAATCGCTGAAATTCCAACAAACCCTAGAGTTGAAGTTCCAGATCTTATAAAGTTAAAGGCTGTTTTAAGTAAAGCGCGTAAAACAAGCCAAGGTGAAATTGCTATCGATCCAGTTTTTATTTTAGATCAAACATTTTGTCCTAATTTTCACTTTTTAGGTGAAGGCGAAATACTCTCATCGGTGCGGGCTATTTCATATGCTAGTGGATCGAAATTCCCAAGTGGCGGGCAATGCACTGCTGGCTATTGTGTAGCAAATAATAAAGCCGAAGCTTTGATGGGCAACATAGAAATGCATCTAAGCCTTTGCGATAACGAAGCTACCGATCTTCAATATGAAATATTGGCAAAACAATTGCCTTCAATGAATCAAAGAATTATCGATGCTTATAAGAATACACGTGAATTTGTAAACTTTATCAAAGCTACTTTACCAGCCGCCAAAATAAATTTTGTTTCAGAAGAATTGGCAAAACAAGGATTTACCCCATCCGTGTTTTCATTAGATCTTCCCACTAAAGGGAATACTGTTGAGGAAAAAGAATCTTATAAAAGAGCGTTAAATCTTAAATTAATCAATTTAATGATTACAGAAATCCCGAATGAAAGTAAGTTCTGTGTGAGCTATGGGCAGTTAAATGGATGCTATTGGACGATACCTGCAACATCTACTCAAGGGACGACTAAAGAAGGCGACAAGGATTATATTGTCCGTGTATCACTTTCTCCTAATATGGATCTTGAACTTCATAAAAAAGTCTTTTTAAATTTTGTTGAAAAAATTTGACTCTATCGCTAATTGGAGAGAATATTAAAAAGAAAAAAAGGGCCTAACACCATATTAGGCAAATACGGCACTCAGTAGTTTAGGAAAGTTCAGCATTACCTACAAACTCCGCCAAATTTTTAATTGGGCTGAGGGCATACTTGTAGGCGCACTGCTTTCTACTGCGCTACTTGCCATATCCTAAACCTTGGCAAAAATTATGAAACAAAATCAAATGAATCTAAAAGAACAATTAAAGGACGTTAAAGATTACTTCTCTCCAAAAATAGTTACGGAAGTTAATGACCAATATGTGAAAATCGCCAAAATTAAAGGTCAAGAAGTTCCGTGGCATAATCACGAAAATGAGGATGAGTTATTTTACATAATAGAAGGTACACTTTTAATGGAAATCGAAAATGAAACTAATAGAACTATGAAAACTGGAGATATGTTCGTGGTTTCAAAAGGAATTAATCATAGAGTTTCTTCAATAGACGAATGCTCAATTATGTTAATAGAGACTAAAACAACAAAACATACAGGAAAAGTTAAGTCTTCCATAACCAAATCAATCCAAGAACAATCTTACTAAATCAGACTTAAAGTGTAGTTACTTCTGGCAAAAAAGCGTTTGCCAATAACGTCTAGTTCATAGTGTATTCAGTTAAAATCAATTTCGGTAATTCTGCCAAATTTCCGTTATACTCTTCCCTTTTTGCTATCTTAGTACCTAACACAACGAAACCATACACAAATACGTTTTAAAAAATGGCTCCGACCAGAATAAGTAGAATAAAGAAAGTGGAATTCTATTTGACATTTGGACTTACTCAACTCTGAATCTTAAAACCGAAAAATTTATCATTCAAGCGCTGTCTAAAAAACTGATCTGAATCTTCTCACTCAAACGCTGACTTTTACTCAGATCGGAAAATTCTAAAATAAACTTTATGAGTTAAAAACATAAATTTTTAAAATCTTTGCGCTGACTTTCACTCGGACCTGAAAAATGACAAATTTGAATAAGAACAAAATATTGATTGACTTTAAAAATTGAAAAACTGACTCTTACTCGGACTCAAAAGAAAGAAATCAAGATTGATAAAAGAACAAAAACAACTGAAAAATGAGTCAACAAAAAAACATATTTGATCGTATCGCTGCGCGATGCAACACCGGTTAACAGCAAATAAAGGGCATTTGAGTAAAAATTGATAAAGTGTTTGATTTTATTAACTCTTTCAATCATGATGTAGAAAATAGACAATCTCAATTATATAATTCTGATTTACCTTCCGACAGTTTAAATTATGTTTTAGATTATTTAAATGCCAAACCATATACCACTTATGGAAATGCGTTCAAAGTAACTGGATATACACATGTAAATATTGGAAAAATAACCATATTTCACAGGTTATATAATATTACTAGTAAATCCTATCAAAAAGATTGGTTAGAATCAATTAAAACTTTAGAATTGACGGAAGAAGATGAAAATAGTCCAACAAGTGGATGTATAATTTTTTTCCGCGTTCCTGCGGATAAAGAAAAATATTGGGCAGAAAAATTCAAAAAATACGATTTAGTAGAATGGACTGAACTGAATTATATTGGCGAATTCTATATCAACTAAAAAACTGGCTACAACATATAATTTATGCTTAAATCGGATTTAGTACAAACCGACAAACATTCAACAAGCAATTTGCTGCGCCGGAAAATTCTCCGATTTTTACGTCGCACTAATCATTTACAAAACCATTGGTGATCATTAAAATTTAATAAAAATTAAGATTTGGATATACTTAAAAATTACTCAAGCCAAACAATTAAGCTTACGCCTGATTATGAGGGTGAAGTTACTGCAACTCTGATTGCTTCAAAATTCAATATTGGGAACAGAATGAGTATATTGTATCTTCATGGTTATGTCGATTACTTTTTTCAAGCACATCTGGGAGAAAAATTCACAGCAAATAATTTTGATTTTTTTGCACTTGATCTGAGAAAATATGGTCGATCACTGCTCCCCCATCAACATCCTAATTATTGCAGGGATATTCGAGAATATTTTGAAGAAATAACAGCTGCTATTCGGCTCATTCATAATTCCGGCAATGGTGACATCTTGCTGATGGGTCACTCAACCGGAGGATTAATAGCAAGTAATTATATGAACTATGGGCAGGAAAGAGGCTTCATTAAAGCACTCATTCTAAATTCACCTTTTTTAGATTTCAATCAGACCAATTTTCAAAAGACAATCGTTTATTTAGTCTCTAAATTAATTTCCGGCATTTTCCCCTATTCAAAAGTTAATGGAGCTTTATCGCCGGCCTATGCTCAAAGTTTACACAAAGATTTTTATGGAGAATGGGACTTTAACCTTGACTGGAAACCTATTAAAGGTTTTCCTACCTATTTCATCTGGCTTTTAGCAATACGGGCTGCTCAAAAAAAATTAGAAAGCTCAAATATCAATGTGCCGGTTTTAGTTGTGCATTCGAGCGGTTCTTTAAAAATCTCAACTTTTTCTGAAGAGGCCATGTCTAATGATATTGTATTAGATATTCATGATATAAAAAGAGTTGGTGCAAAACTTGGCAAACAAATTACCATGCTGGAAATTGAAAATGCCCAACATGATATATTTCTATCGCCAAAAATTGTGAGAGAAAAGGCATTTGATCAAATGTTTTCCTGGTTAAACAGTATGAATTTTGAAAAATAAAGACAACTATCACCAACAATGCATATAATGTATGCTTACTTTTAAACTAAATATTAACCGACAAACATTCAACTAACGATTTGCTTCAACCGAAAAATCTCCGATTTTTACGTCGCACAAATCTTATGCAAACTCGTTGTAATCACAACAATACAACTCTACACATCTTTATTTCTACAAACCTCTCCAACAACGGCAAAACCTCCTTTTTTATATAAAATTTTAATGTATCTCAAAATCAGCATGTTCCCAGCTTTTAGCAAGAGCCTCGTCCATTTTAGTAATGTTTTCGGAATCATTTAATCCTTGATAAGCCAATTTAAGACCATGATGAGCCCAACCATTTTTTGGTAATTTTGCTAGATCTTCATGGTAAGTAATAATAGCATCATGATACAATTTAGCTTATTTTGAACAGCACCCAAATGATGTCTGACAGAAAAAAACCAATCTGGCGGTTCATTATAATTCAACCCATCTTCTATAACTACAGCTTCTTTTAGCAAAACAATACAGGTACTATAATCGCCTTCTGAAGCCCAAATTTCATCTTCCATTCCTGCATTGTAATTAGGGCCTAAAACATAAGCATAACCCCAAAATGCCATAGCACAGGTTGGGTCTAGTTTTGTGGCATAATAAAAAGAGCGAGCAGCTTCAGCATGATTAAATCCATAAGCTAAAGTCATCCCTTGATTAAAATATCGTTGTACTAATTTGTTTTTTGTAGTTATAGGGTAATTTACAGCATCAAACCCTTCAAGAAGTGGAGCAATATTATCTGTTTTGTACCATTCTGCATCTGTAATTGGAGGTACACATCCATATTTTGAGGTTGGAGGCTCTACATTCGAATATGTTGTGTTTGTAACTTTCTTTTGACATGAAAGAACAATTAATAAAAAAAAGCCTATAATTGAAAAGAGATATTTCACGGCTATAAACTGTTGATTTGTTGTGTTTTATAATAGTGAGTTACAAAAGATAAACGAACAAACTGCGGCGGTTACAATTCGACGTTAGCACCAAAAAGGGCTTCTTTTAACAAAATAAAATTTTAGAATTGTGTCCGAGACAGTGAAGTGAAGCCTATTTCCAGAAATGCTTCCGATGCTAGGTGAGGAGTGAAAATGGGATTTAATCTTTCAATAATTTTTCAGCATTTTCAATAGCAAGACAACAAATATTCGCAAAAGAATCTTCTCCTTTTTCAACTAATTGATAAGCATTTACAAAATTATAATAGGCTGAAATTGCTTTTTTGCTATTCTTCGCTTTTATCAACGTTTCATATGAAGAGTTTCTAAGTTCTTTTCGTATAATAGCGTCTACGTACTTTTTCAAATCTTCATCAGGAACCGTAATCTCACCATCGATTTTTTCTCTAAATTCAAGACGCCGTTGTCTTGAACTGTGCTCATCTATCAAATTTCTTAACACTCCTTTTTTGTAGGCGATGAAATCTTCTTGATACCTATGTGGACTTGCCATCATTGAATTACCATTTTCATCGGGTTGGTATAACCAAGAGCCTTTTTTAAGACGTTTTTTTAGTTTTCGAGGGATTTTAAACTTTTTCATATAAGTGCTATCTAAATAAAAGTAACTTTTATTTATTCAAAACCTCAACCAATTTCACATTCAAATAAAGTTTCTCTACCCCTACCTTCTGTGATTTTAGTATTCCAATTCTTTCAAGCTCATTTAGATATTCGGCAGCGGTTTGACGTTTTGCAATATCTTTATCCACAAGGTATTTTACTTTACAATAGGGTTGTTCAGATAACAATTCAATCAATTCTTTGGAGTAAACCCGGGTGAGAAGATTTTCTTTAGAAAAGCTTATGGTTTCCTGCATCAATATATTAATAGCATTTATTTTATCCAAAGTATATTGAGCAGTTTCTTCAATGCCCTTCAGCATAAAAAGTATCCACGTTTCCCAAGCTGACTTTTCTGTTACATTTCTAAGGTTTGTAAAATAGTCATTTTTATTCTCAATGATGTATTTACTCAAATAGAGAATTGGAATACCCAACAGCCCTTTCTCGACGATATATAACATATTTATAAGCCTACCTGTTCGACCATTTCCATCAAAAAAAGGATGTATAGCTTCAAATTGATAATGCATTATAGCCAACTTAATAAGATAATCGATATCATCTTCAGTGTGTATAAAGTCTTCTAGATTCTTTAAGAGATTTCGAATTTCATCTTCCCCTTCCGGCGGGGTGTAAATCATTTTGTTATTGCTTGTAATAGTAGTTCCCGGAGCATTTCGTATACCAGAACCGTTCTCCTTTATCGTCTGTACAATCTTAATAAAAGAATTAATCGATAGCGGTCTTTTGTTCAAATCATTATATCTCTCCCAAAGTGCTTGGCGGTATCTCAAAACTTCCTTGGTCTGTGCATCCGTTGAAGATATAATGGAAGAAAAAGCTTTGTATAGTGTATCCTGTGTCGTAACTATATTTTCAATTTCGGAACTGTCTTTTGCTTCTTGTAATGTAATCGCATTTACAAGCATTGACTGATTGGGGATTTCGTCAGCACGCCCTTTTAATTCTACCAATATTCTATTGGAAGATATTGCCTGTTTTAGAATTTTCTTTGACTCTATCTCGGTTATGAAGATTCTCCCGTTCTTTATTTTTCTGACGTTTTAAGAAAAACCTATCACAATTGTTTCCTATGAAATTTCAGTATGGAGTTTCCTTGCAGGATGCGAACCGTTTTGCAATGACTTAAATAAGTAAATGTGTATAATTGAGCGATATCAAAAAACGCATTCCCTTCAATTTCAAAAAAGCTTCTGCAC
>Ga0209414_1001464_pt1 | contig 11201 bp, 7 predicted proteins | sample LakVidmifraction_4_FD_181154 | JGI IMG/M metagenome (GOLD analysis project Ga0209414, IMG submission 181154) | Hypersaline microbial communities from Lake Vida, Antarctica - Brine Hole Two &gt;0.2 micron (SPAdes) (version 2) | ecosystem: Environmental > Aquatic > Non-marine Saline and Alkaline >... | reverse complement strand
ACTTTAAAAATTCTGCAACTTCTTTAATCGTTTTTGCACCTGGTGTATGAACTTCCTCTAATGCCTTATCCGCACCTTCATACTGCTTGGTCTCAACATATTTAAATGTTGCTCGCTCTGCATTGGCTGCATATGTACACCCGGAACATTCAACAATTCCATCTTCTCCGGAATCTGCAAGAACCATAAATTCATGCGACCAACTGCCACCCATATCTCCAGTATCAGCCTCTACCGGCTTAACAACGAGGCCACATCTTTCAAAAATCCTCGTGTATGCATTATACATTTTTTTGTAGCTGTTATCTGCTTCATCCCAGCTTGCATCAAAACTATAGGCATCTTTCATTATAAATTCTTTGGCTCTCATCAAACCAAACCGTGGACGAATCTCATCCCTGAACTTTGTCTGAATCTGATAAAATGTCACTGGCATCTGCTTGTAGGAGCTTATCTCTCTTGAAACCAAATCTGTAATCACTTCTTCATGTGTGGGACCCAATTCCATTTCTCTCCCCTGTCTGTCATGAACACTAAACATTGCTTTAGACATCTTCTCGTAACGGCCTGATTGTTCCCAAATCTCTTTTGGTTGAAGCGCAGGCATAAGAATTTCTAAAGCTCCAGCAGCATCCATCTCTTCCCTGACAATCTTTTCAACTTTCTTTAATGCCTTGAATCCCAATGGCATAAAAGTATATAAACCTCCTGAAAGCTTTCTTAGTAAACCAGCTCTCAGCATCAACTGATGACTTGGAATCTCTGCTTCCTGAGGATTATCTCTTAGTGTTGGAACAACGGTATTGGTCCACTTCATTTATTTAACTCCTAAATTAATTACAAATTTTGAATCTTCAAATTTATCAACATTCCCTTTAACAATGGTATTCTTTTCCAGCTTAACCCCTTGGGTTTTCAATACTTTAGCTTTATTATACTCCCCCGTCCACCCAATACCATTCCCACCTTTGTCAAATCCTTCAATTAGAACTTCCACCTCTCTGCCGGATGAAATCAAATCTCTCGCATATTGCATTTGTTTTTTCTCTCCAAGCTCAATCAGCTGCAAGGTTCTCTCTTTTGAAATATTTCCAGGAACCTGATCCGGCATATCTGCCGCTTTGGTTCCTTTTCTCCTACTGTAAGGGAAAACGTGTAAGTTACTAAAAGGGAAAGAATTAATCAAGTCATAAGTGTTAAAAAATGCATTTTTATCTTCTCCTGGCAAGCCGGTAATGATATCTGCACCTAAACCTAACAAAGGTATTTTTTCCAGTGCATACTCAACCATATTGCAATACTCTTCTATGGTGTAATGGCGATGCATGGATTTTAAAATATTATTATCTCCGGATTGAAGGGGAAAATGTAAGTAATTACAGAACTTTTCCGAATCAGCCATAAGGTCAATAATATCCTTCTCGGTTGTCGATACTTCAATGGAACTTATACGAATTCGTTTGACTAAATCAATCTTCTCAATCTCTTCAACAACATTGATAAGTTTTTTGCCGCCATCGTTATAACAACCAATATTTACGCCCGTAATAACAATTTCCTTATAACCATTGTTGGCAAAGGCCTTAACTTCATCAATCACTTCATCAATCGGTCTACTCTTTGGCTTACCTCGTGTATATGGAACAATACAGTATGAACAAAAGAAATTACATCCATCCTGAACTTTAACTGATGCTCGGGTGGAAAGAAAATATGGAAGAACACTGTTCGCATTTAAGGGTAAAGACTCAATCAGTTGGGGCATCATATATTTTTCGGCTTGATCAAAAACAAAGTCCGCACCTGTCTTTTCAAGTATCTCTTCTCTATTGACCTCAACTGCACAACCTGCAAGAATAACAATGGAATTCGGATGCTTACGCTTCTTTGAACGTGCAACCTGAATGCAGGATTTTTCTGCCTTTCCTGTGATTGTACAGGTGTGAACCACATATACATCAGCATCTGCTCTGAAATCATCAATAATTTCATAGTCAAATGCCTTGAATTGTGCTTGCATTAAGGCTGTCTCTGACTGATTCAGTCGACAGCCAAATGTTTTAAAAGTCACGGTCTTCATTGTTTACTCTATAGAGCCTCTTTCAAAAGTCAAAACACTTTGTTTTTTTATTACAAAACAAGGGGCAATGCCCCAAAATAGCAAAGCCTAGGGCAACGCCCTAGGTATAATGTAACAGATAAACAAAGGGGTGACTCGAGCTTGCGAGAGAGGCTTTAGCCATTAATAATAAACTTTATAGGATGAAGCAATGAGCGTAGCGAATGTCCTACCCCCGAAATAAATACATTTAAAATATAACCTATCTCGGGCTTTCAGCCCTTGGTTTGGCGGAAACTATAACCCAGGGCGTTGCCCTAGGCTGTGTTATTAAGGGCTTTCAGCCCTAATTTATCTTATTTGTTAAAATTATAATTAGTCGACTTTTGAAATTGCCTCTATAATACTAAATTATTATTGGTTTTCGGCTAATAGAACCGACGCTACACTGCCCCTATTCAAAACAAAAACCAAACATTGTTTGCAAGCAATGTAGTGTCCGTTCTGTGAACGGAATTGTTGAAACAAAATCCAAATCCTGATCGACTAGTCTTCACAAAGAACTGCACCAGTAGATGCATTCTGTACAAACTTTGAATATCTACGCAACCAACGACTTGAAATGTTTGGAACAAATGGTTTAAGATTTGCTCTACGCTCAGCCAACTCTTCCTCTGATAGACCAATAACTTCAATCGAACGTTCATTAATGTTGATAGAAATCTTATCGCCATTCTTAAGCAATCCAATCATACCTTCTTCAGCTGCTTCCGGAGAAACATGACCTATACATGCTCCATGTGTTCCACCCGAAAAACGACCATCTGTAATCAATGCAACAGATTCACCAAGCCCCTGCCCCATAATATATGATGTAGGAGCCAGCATTTCCTGCATACCAGGACCACCCTTTGGTCCCTCATAACGTATTACAACAACGTTGCCAGACTTAACTTCCCCAGCAAGAATTCCCTTGCAGGCATCATCTTGTGAATCATATATAATTGCACTACCGGTAAATTCAAGCATGCTCTTGGCAACTCCGGCCTTCTTAACAACCGCTCCCTGTGTAGCCAGGTTCCCAAACAAAATAGTTAAACCGCCATCTTTTGAATATGCATTATCCAATGTGTGAATAACTTTATCATCTTTTATTTGAGCATCTTTAATTGTCTTACCAATCGTTTTGCCTGAAACTGTTTTGCATCTTAGATTTATAATACCGGGAATCTTTGAAACTTCATTCATAATTGCACTAATTCCACCCGCGTTATGAACATCTTCAATGTGATAAGCACTTGATGGTGAAACTTTACAAATGTTAGGACATTTCTTGGAAATATCATTTATTCTGTCTAAATCATATTTAACACCTGCTTCATTTGCAATTGCTAATGCATGTAGAACCGTATTTGTACTTCCTCCCATGGCCATATCTGTAGCAAATGCATTATCCAATGAATTCAATGTAACAATATCTTTAGGTAATGGACCGCCATCAAGTGCCATCTTAACAATTCTACGACCAACGCTTCTATATAAACTATCTCTTTCGGCCGTTTGAGCCAAAATTGTTCCATTTCCAGGAAGAGCCATACCAAGTGCCTCACATAGACAATTCATTGAGTTTGCAGTGAACATTCCTGAGCATGACCCTGCACTTGGACATGCTGCACATTCAATTTCATGAAGTTCTTCATCTGAAATTTTATCATCATTACGTTCTGCAACTGCTTCAAAAACGCTAACAAGATCAATTGCTTCACCAGCCTTGTTGTGCCCGGCAGCCATTGCACCACCACTAACCATAATTGTTGGAATATTGCAACGCAATGCCCCCATCAACATTCCAGGAACAATCTTGTCACAGTTGGGGATACATACTAATGCATCAAATGGATGAGCCATAACTACTGTTTCAACACTATCTGCAATTAACTCACGACTTGGCAAAGAGTATTTCATTCCTCCATGTCCCATAGCAATACCATCGCATACGCCAGGCATATTAAATTCTAAAGGATATCCACCAGCTTTAATAATTGCTTTTTTGACGACTTTTGCAACCTTATCAAGGTGTACATGCCCGGGAATCACCTGATTAAATGAGTTACATACACCAATCAATGGCTTCTTGAAATCTTCATCTTTCATTCCCCCAGCTCTAAATAAACTTCTATGAGGTGCTCGTTCTAATCCTTTTGTAATTATATCACTATTCATCTTTTTATCCTCTTGTTCTTGTTTCTTAAATTTGTTTTGTTAGGGCGAGATGCATCTCGCCCCTGCATTTTCGAATTTATTCTATTTTGCTTCTTCAATCAGCTCAACTTGGTCAACTTGATTAGTCTGTTCAACTTCCTCAACGGTCGCATTCTTGTCTCCATGCCAGAAAAGTTTTTTCATTCTAAATGTATCCCTAAATGTCAACATTATAAATGCACCTATCAACAATATTGCAAAGAAATTAACAATCACATTCACAAACTTTGGTGAAGGCTTTCTTCTGAAAATTATCTCATACAATGCGAAAACAATATGTCCACCATCCAATACGGGAATTGGCAGCAAATTCAATATTGCAAGGTTTGTATTCAAAAACCTCAAAAAACCAACTGCATTTAAAAAACTTTCCTGTATGGCAAACCATAATGTTACAAAAATCATAACCGGTCCACCAAGACCTTTGGCGGCTTTACCAGACTCTTTTGGTGTAACAAGAGCCCGCAATATTCTCAAAATGCTTGATGCATCACCTCTTAACTGATCCGCCGGCTTTTTATACATCATCCAAGGCATTGGTTGATGACCGAAAGTACCCATTGAAATGCCAATTACAGCTCGACCAAGTGTCTCATTCATGGCAGGAGTGACCTTGAAGTCCATCTCTTTGCCTGAGCGAATTATAACAATATCTGTCTCCATATCTGGACGTTCTGCTACCATCTCTATAAATTTATTTCCATCACCAACAACTATATGATTAAAACTTTGGATAATATCACCACTTTGCAATCCTGCTTCCGCTGCACTTCCACCTTCCATAACGTCACCCACAACACAAGCAGCTTCCGGTGCAAGACCTACAAGCAGATATTCACCCATACCTGTTTTAGTCAACGGTACATCAAAATCTTTTATCACGCCTTCTGAGCTTACCTGGACAACCGCTGTAGTACTTTCACTAAGCAGACTAATCATGCTTACATCATACCAGTTATTAATCTTCTCTCCATTTACTGCCAAAATCACATCACCCATCTGAATCCCAACATCAGAAACCGGTGCACTCTCATCAATATAACCTATAACGCAGTCATTTGAACTCTCGTCCAAACCTTTTGTTGGAAGCCAATAGATAATAAACGCAAGTATTACAGCAAAAACAATATTACCTAGAGGTCCGGCAACTGCTACTATAATCTTTTTCCAGGCTGCAATATCTTCTACTTGTTCCTCTTCAGGTAATTCTTCTCCGTTCTCTCCCTGTATCTTCTCCATCCCTGTAGGATCCAATTGCGGCAATGCAACATATCCACCAAATGGTACTACTGAAAATTTGTATACAATGCCATTTCGCTCCCACTTGAAAAGTGCAGGACCGAAACCTATAGAAAATACCTTAACCTTAAATCCAAGCTTTACTGCGGCAATAAAATGTCCAAATTCATGAACAAATACTGCAAAACTAAAAAATAGAACCAAAATTACAACATCTAAAAAACCACTTATTATTGTTCCAAACATATTTTTCCTTCATTTATTTTAAAAAATCTCTTCGTACGGGCAGGCCTCGTGTCTGCCCCATTTTCGCATTTTCCCTGTACGGGCGAAAAATCTTTCGCCCCTCCCCATTCCTCAATTTTCGCATTTACGCATTTATTAATTCCCCCGCCCTTCTCCTAGCCCAATCTTCTGCATCAAAAACTGCTTCAATTGTTAAATCATGCACGGATTTGTGCTCAGACATAACTTTTTCAACAATCTCCCATATAAAACAAAATTTGATCTTATCTCCAAGAAACATTGCTACTGCTTCTTCATTTGCTGCATTCATAACAGTCGGCATAGTTCCTGAAACATCAATTGCCTCCTTTGCAAGATGCAACGCTGGAAATCGATCAATATCCGGTTCAAAAAAATTCAGCGATGCAATATCACTTAAACTCATTCCAGACAACTTACCATCCAACCTCTTTGGATATGTCATTGCAAACTGAATTGCATAACGCATATCTGGTATACTTAATTGAGCCAAAGTGGAGCCATCAACGTATTCAACCATAGAGTGAATAATACTTTCAGGATGTATCACAATATCAATTTCATCTGAATGAAGATCAAAAAGCCACCTTGCTTCAATTAACTCAAGTCCCTTGTTCATTAAAGATGCTGAGTCAACCGTTACTTTTGCTCCCATGTTCCAACGTGGATGATTCAATACTTCCGCCTTGGTAACTTTCGTTAAGTCTATTTCCGGTTTTGTCCCAAATGGTCCGCCCGAACATGTTAAAAATATCTTTTTCAATTCTGGATCTCTATTCAATGATATTGTACTCTGACGTCTCGCTAAACATTGAAAAATTGCAGAATGTTCACTATCAACTGGAATAATTGAAGAATCTGATGTCTCACATGCTACTTTGACAATATGCCCTGCGGCAACTAAAGTCTCCTTTGTTGCCAAAGCAATATCTGTCCCTTTCTCAATTGCAGCCAGAACAGGCCTGATTGCTGTCATGCCAACAATGGCACAAACAACTAAATCAACATCATCATATGCTGACAATTCGGTTACGCCATCCAGTCCTTTTAAAACTTTGATATGTGAAGGCGCAAGCTCTTCTGCTCTTTCCGCCATTACATCATCAGCCACAGCCACTGTATTAACCCCAAATTGCTTTGCCTGTTCAAGAAGTCTCTCAATATTACTATTAACCGCTAATCCCACAATATTAAATTCTTCAGGCAGGGCACTCGCCACTCTTAAAGCATTCTCCCCAATCGAACCGCTACTACCCAATATTACTACATTCTTCATTAAATAAATTCCTTAAATAGGGCTTACTGTTTAATGCTAGAATGCATGAGATTTTGTCATAAGACACTTTCGCCTTTAGCTCGCTAAAGGTACAGTGTTGCATGGCAAAAGGTTATGTATTATCGCATTAAATATTCATAAAAAACATGAACTTTATATTAACCCAGCTACTAAAATAACAACCAAACCTTAACATGCATTAAGCATTTCTTTATTTAGTGGCTGGGCTGCAAGCTTTTTACCCCGCCCTCACTTTGTATTTTTTTTACAAAGTAAGGGCGGGGTAAAACCCTTGCACTTTGACATTAAAAACAAATTATTAATAGTTACTAATATGTTAGTTATGAATTAAACAGGATGCCCTAAACAACATAAACAACATAAATGTAAAGTATCGGTAATGATATTATTAAACTATCTAAAACATCTAAAATACCACCCATCCCAGGCAAATCCGCACTCGAATCCTTTATGCCTGTATCTCTCTTAAGCATAGATTCACATAAATCACCTGCTAAACCAGCAAATGTAAGTAAAATTGGCAGTGTCAGTGCATCAAATAACGAAAACTTTAAAGTCCCAAAAGTAAAGTCATTACATTTGCATATTATCAGACTCGTAACAATTGCTGCAACAAGTCCACCTGCAACACCTTCCCATGTCTTCTTTGGGGAAACCCTTGGCAAAAGCTTGTGCTTTCCAAAATACTTGCCTGTAAAATATGCTCCGGCATCACTAAACTTTACTGTTGCAATTCCATATAATAACAACATTCTTCCACCTTGTGGAAACGCTGATAATGCTTCCCCAGGTACCCTAAACATAAAGCCTAACTTCAATATGAAATTTAATAAAAATGCAATGTAAAAAACACCAAATACTTCCGTTGAAAGATTTTGCGTTATCTTTGTATTATTAGGAATCGCCATCTCTCGCAAAAAAAATGTGATAATGGCCGCCGCAAGAACTGATGATTCAAAATTTGATAATGCTAAAGCATTCTCTATTGGTGTCTTGTTTACAATTAAGTATGTACCAACTATTAGAAAACATGAGAAAAAATAGCCTATTAATCTGGCTGGATTTAATCCCGTAGATCGTAAAATACCATAATATTCATTCAACGCATAAATAACTAAACCACACATAAAGAATGGTATAACTATCTTTGGTAACAATAGAATGGCACATGCAAAAAAAATGCCTAAGGCAACACCTGTTATTACTTTTGTCTTCATACTACCCCGTTATTAAAATTAAATAAAATTTGCAGTAAATTATTCTGAATCAACTTTAACCTTTCCAAATCGTCTGTCCCGATTATTATATTCAACTAAAGCCGCGTAAAACTCTTTTTCTCTAAAATCTGGCCAAAGAACATCTGTAATATACAACTCTGAATATGATAACTGCCATAATAAAAAATTGCTTATGCGCATCTCACCACTTGTCCTAATCATTAAATCAGGATCTGGAATTCCGGGTAAATAAAGATTATCAGCAAAAACCTTCTCGTCAATCTCATCAACACTCAAATCACCTAATACAACCTTATTAGCAATCTGTTTGGCTGCATATACAATCTCTGTACGGCCTCCATAACTTAATGCTAAATTCAAATTATACTCGGTATAACATGATGTCTCTTCAATCACTCTCTCCAAAACCGTACGAACATTGTCAGGCATATCTTCAATACGTCCCAAAACTCTTAAACGAACTTTATTCTTATGTAACTCTTTCTCATACTTGTCAACAAACCGAAGAAGCAGTTTCATCAAACCAGAAATTTCATCTTGAGGTCTAGACCAGTTTTCAACACTAAATGCATAAAGTGTCAGATACTCAATTCCAAACTTTTTACAACTCTGAATTGCTGAAATCACAGATTGACTACCCTGTTCATGTCCCTTTATCCTGGGCATAAGCCGCTTCTTCGCCCAACGACCATTACCATCCATTATAATAGCAACGTGACGAGGTGTCTTCTTCAATTTTTTAAATTCTTCACTCAATTTCTTAAACTTCCCATTCCAAAGGTACGGGCGAGACGCATCTCGTCCCCGCATTTCCCTCCATCACCCAAATTACTCCGTACGGGCGAAAAATCTTTCGCCCCTGTAGCCGTGCCGTGCCGTGCATAGCTTGAAAAGCGACGCATGGTCGCCTCGGCGCGGAACAAAATCATACCGCCGGAGGCTTTCCTACCATTTACGAATTTTCGCATTTACGAATTTTCGCATTTAAATCGCCACCCTAACAGTACTCTCTCTCTTTGGACCAATAGAAAGAATACCAAGTGGAACACCTGTTATCTCACAAAGATAATTAACATAATCTTTCGCATTCTGTGGCAACTCGTCAAAAGTTGTAATTTCCGTTGTTGGACTCTCCCAACCTGGTAACTCTTCATAAATAGGTGTGCAGGCTGTTAACACATCTACGTCAGATGGCATATTTTCCAAACGTTTCCCCTTATAATCATATGCAACACAAACCTTGACTGTCTTGAATGTATCCATAACATCTAGTTTGGTCATTGCCCAGTAATTAGCTCCATTAATATCAGCAGCATAACGACCAACAACAGCATCAAACCATCCACAGCGACGTGGCCGACCGGTTGTGGCACCAAACTCATGTCCAATACGCCCAAGTGTTGCTCCATCTTCATCAAATAGTTCTGTAGGAAATGGACCTTCACCAACTCTAGTTGTGTATGCCTTGATAACTCCAATAACTCTATCGATTTTATTTGGGGCAACGCCGGAACCTGTTGGAGCTCCACCAGCTGTTGTGTTTGATGATGTAACATAAGGATATGTTCCAAAGTCAATATCAAGCATTGTACCTTGCGCTCCTTCAAAAAGCAAATCTTTGCCAGCTTTAATTGCATCATTCAAATAAACCTGTGTATCGCATATGTATGGCTTAATGATTTCGCCCAGTTTAAGAAATTGCTCAACAATCTCTTCCTTGTTAACTGTCTCTCTTCCAAAAAATGCAAGCTGACCATTTACCACATCAATCTTTGCCTCAAGCTTTTCTCTGAAATCTGCCCTTAGAAAATCTCCAATTCTCATTCCTTCACGAGAAACCTTGTCCGCATAAGCTGGACCAATACCTCTTTGGGTCGTACCAATCTTCTGTGCATCAGAACGACCACTCTCTGCTTTTGCATCAAGAACTTTGTGGAAAGGAAATACAATTGGTGCCCGGTCGCTTATCTTCAACTTGCTGCCAACCTTTATGTTATCTCTCTCAAGACCATCAATTTCTTCAACAAGTCCTACTGGATCAACTACTACACCATTACCAATAACTGAAATCTTATCATCATGAAGTATGCCTGATGGAATCAAGTGTAATACATATTTCTTGTCGCCAGTCTTAACTGTATGTCCTGCATTATTACCTCCCTGAAAACGAATAACAATATCCGAATCTGCTGTTAAAACATCAATAACTTTACCCTTACCCTCATCTCCCCACTGGGCTCCGACTAATACTGTATTAGACATAATCTAACTCCATTTTTTTTTATATTATCTTTACTTAAAGATAATTTGTTAATAATCAAAATTAATTATAACCGCTTATCATTGGCAGTAAGTGGTGCATAATACATTTTCAACACCACACTTAGCAAGAACAAAAACATATATTTTAATCTTTTCCTATTTATAAGAAAAAACAACCATAAAACTACCCCGTACTGTATAGACGAGATTTATCGCGTCTCTCCCTTCTCACCCTTTCTTTCCTTTTTCCTCATTCCTTTCCCTTCTCCCTCCCCGTAAGGGCGAGACGCATCTCGTCCCTTCGTCCTTCTCCCTTTTAACTTTTAACTTTCTTCCCCCCCGTCCTCTTCCACTACAGCGGAATCTGGCTCCTCCCCGGCGTACTTTTTGTCTTTTCTTATCTTCCAATTAACCATTAACAACTAACCATTACCTTAGATTTCTGGTTTAGGGCATAAATGTGCATTTTAATCAATAAAATCAGCATTTTAAACAGATAAATATCCCCCATTGGGTGATATTTATTAATTTTCATTTTCGACGGTCAACGCCCGTCGCTACAGCATGAATCTGCAGTTTT
>Ga0209414_1001463_pt1 | contig 11214 bp, 8 predicted proteins | sample LakVidmifraction_4_FD_181154 | JGI IMG/M metagenome (GOLD analysis project Ga0209414, IMG submission 181154) | Hypersaline microbial communities from Lake Vida, Antarctica - Brine Hole Two &gt;0.2 micron (SPAdes) (version 2) | ecosystem: Environmental > Aquatic > Non-marine Saline and Alkaline >... | reverse complement strand
ACCTGCTTACCGTATGCGAGTCGGAGACTATAGAATTCTTTTTGATGTAACAGAAGACTCTATTGAGATTGGCCGTATTCTCCACAGAAAAGACAGTTATCAATAGTTACATTGGATTGTGTACCTGACACATTTTAATGTCCAGCATAGCAACATAGCAAAATGCCTGTAAAGAGCATGGTTCACCAAAATGTTCGGAAAAGCACCAGGAAGGTGTCGGGAAAGTGTCGGATGATTTCGGAAAGATTTCGGAAACGGAGCGGCACTATTGCTTTTTCTTTCCTTGCCTCCAGCGTGTCCGGACGTCTTGTCGAGCCGTAGACAGGAACTGCGAAGGCTGAAGTAACTTGTCACTTAGAACATAGAACTTAGAACTCTTTCAGGGAAATATATCGTATAAGCAAAAGAGTTGTTGCAAATGCTGTAATAATTGGTTATGTTACATCTAATTACTGAGTGTTATTTCAGTAAATTCACCAATCAAAAGTGAAAGATTTCACCTTTGAGATGAGTAATAATTGTAGGATGCTCTGTTCTAAACCAACTTAAAGGATATAAAATGAAATCATTAACACTTAAATTAGAAAACTGTTACGGGATACAATCCCTTGAGCACACCTTTGATTTCGCCAAATCTAACGCCAATTTAATCTATGCTCCCAACGGCGTAATGAAGACATCCTTAGCGAAAACATTTCTCAATATCTCCAACGGGGCTCTACCCGAAGAAAAATTATATAACAAAATACCATCATTTGAAATTCGTATAGACGGAAAAGATATTGAAAGTGAAGACATACTTGTTATCGAACCATTTGACCCTAACTATGAGTCAAAAAACATTTCAACACTGCTTGTTAATGCAGATAAGAAATCGAAATATGATCAAATTTACAAAGAAATTCTCGAAGCAAAAAGAAAACTAATTATAGTATTAAATAAACTGTCAAAAATAACAAAAGATGACATTGAAACAACTCTTAACCGAGACTTAGGTTGTGAAAATATATTTGAAGCAATTAAATTACTTCAATTTTTAGATATTGGTGACATTAATTATTCAAAGATTAACTACAAAAGTCTTTTTGATCCAAAGGTAGTAGCTCTTTTACAGGATAAAGACGTGCAGTCAGGAATTTCTGAGTATATAGCTAGATATAATGAATTAATTGAGAATTCTTCTATATTTAAGAAAAGTGGGTTTAACCCAATTAAAGCTAATTCTGTATCAAGTTCACTCAAAAAAGAAAAGTTTTTTGAAGCAGAACACAAAGTGTTACTTAATGGAAAAGATGAACCAGTAAGTAACCATAAAGACTTGGAAGAAATACTTGAAAAAGAAAAAGAAAATATTCTTGGTGACGGAAACTTAAAAGAAATTTCACAGAAAATTATTAGCGGGGTAGCATCAGTACAAATATTTCAGGAAATTTTAGAAGAATTTCCTGAGATATCAACAGAACTTGCGGACCTTGCAAAGCTTAAACAACTTATATGGGGATCATACTTTCAAGCCAATAAAGATGCGTTTATTGAATTGTATACATTGTTTGAAAACAACAAATTAGAACTTGCAAGCATAGAGAAAGAAGCTGTTTTAGAAGAAACATTATGGTTTGAAGCTCAGAAAATCTTCAAAGAGAGATTCCATGTACCTTTCACAATGGAAATAGAAAATTATAGTAATGCAATCTTAGGAACAAAAGCTCCAAACATAATGTTTTCTTTCGAAAATGAAAATGGAGATAAAGTTAGGTTCAATCATGGTCAATTAGACTCCATGGATTTCCTTTCTGTTGGTGAACGTCGTGCAATGTATATACTCTATGTTATCTTTGAATTTAAAGCGCGAATTGCGAGTGGCAAACGCACAATTATCATCATAGATGATATTGCTGATTCTTTTGATTACAAAAACAAATATGCAATCATTGAGTATTTGAAGGAATTATCAGAAGAAAATTTATTTTGTATTCTTATCCTAACTCATAACTTTGATTTTTACAGAACATTTCAAAGCCGTGTTCTTAATACTGCAAGATGGCATAATTCGTTCATTGCTCATAAGCTTGAAAACTCCATAAAGCTCCTCAATGGCGGTAGCAAAAATATTTCAAGCCCCTTTGAACTTTGGAAAAAGAATTATGACAAGAGTGAAGCAATACTCATATCGATGATCCCTTTTGTTAGAAATTTAATTGAATACAAAGATGGTACCTCCAGTGATGGTTATAAAACTCTCACATCAATGCTACATGTAAAAACAGATACTTACACTCTCAAATTGGCTGATTTAGAAAATCTAATAAATGACGTAATACTTACATCAGACAGTGAAAGTACATATGAACAGGACAAATTAGTCATCGACCAAATTTACCAAACAGCCAATGAGCTTTGTTTAGCAGCAAGTGATGACGAAATTTGCCTTGAAAACAAAATCACCCTTTCGATTGCGATTCGCCTAAAAGCTGAAGAATTTATGTGGGAGAATGTGTCAGATAAAAGTCCATTCAAAGGACAACAAACAGGATTACTCTATGATCGTTTAGTAACCGAAAACATACCTTTAAGTGATAATTTTATTCAAGTAAAAAGAATACTAAGCCAAGTTATTCTGATGACACCTGAAAACATACATATAAATTCATTCATGTATGAACCATTAATAGACATGTCAAACCACCATTTAGTTCATTTGTATGAGGAAGTTAAGAGGCTTGAGTGGTAAATGCATTTAACAAATCAATTCACTGTATGCAAGAACGTCTGCGGCTATATGGGATCAAATTCATTGGCGGAACCATTGATTTCAAACGTGAAAAGAAGAAAAATTATACAAAAAATGTATAAAAGGGCAAATATATCGCATAAACAAAAGAGTTGTTGCAAATGATATAATAATTAGTTATGTTACATCTTATTACTGAGTGTACTTTTAGTAAGTTTACCAACTCAAGGTTGAAAATTTTTGCCTTTGAGATTATTAACAAATACTAAAATTATTTACGAACAGGTATAATAATTGTTAGCTAAATAAAATAGAAGGAGATAAGCACATGAGTGATTTCAAGTTTAACTGTCCGCACTGTGAGCAATCGCTCGAAGCACCAGAGGACATGCTTGGTCAGACGATTGAATGCCCTGCATGCAACGGTTCTATCCAACTACCAGAGCCAGAGCCGCAGCGGCCAGCGCCCAAGAAGAAGATTGTCGTTCGCCAACACTCCTTGCCCTCTCGCCAGATGCCCGTGTCAACGTCAGCTTCTCCTTCGTCCATGCCTACCGAGAAGTTTGGCCTCCGTCAGATTTTAGGCATTGTCGGAGCCATTGTCCTTTTCATCGGTGTTTTTACGCCGATTGTCAGTATACCTTTCATGGGCAACATGAACTACTTTCAGAATGGGAAAGGAGATGGTGTTATTGTTATTATTCTCGCCATCCTTTCGCTTGTTGCCGTACTCATCAAGAAAGATGTCATACTATTCTTCTCGAGTCTCGGGTGCCTCGGGATCCTCACGTTCACATTCGTGCATTTTAAAATTGGCATGATTAGAATGGTTGCTAATGCAAGCAGTTCGGATAACATGTTCGCTGGGCTTGCTCAACTTGCAACTCAATCTGTCCAACTCCAGTGGGGGTGGGCGCTTTTGGTGGTGGGGGCATGCCTCACCTTTACGCCCATCTTTCTGAAGTGCAAGCCAGAAGACTCTTCCCAACGTGAGTTCTTCAAACTTGCGCACGTTTGGCGCGTTGTTGCTGTTGCTCTTAGTGCCTTGTTTGTCGTTGCCATTATCGTGGCACTCGCTTGGCCCACAAAAGCGAAACCGTCTGACGCCTCCTCGATAGCATCGGCATCATCAGGACTGGCGAACATTGGTGCAACCGACTCGGAGGAACCCACAAAACCTCTACCAAGTGTCCAGCTCGGGTCTGCTATCGTGATTGATGAAGTGAAAATTACTATTCGTGGTGTCAGACGTGACTATATCGAGAAGGAATCCATGTTTGGGGAATCCACCACACGGTCTAACGAAAAGTATCTCATTGTTGACCTCACACTTCAGAATACTTCGCCGGGCAGGATTATCTATCTCCAGCAGATCTGGGAACATACGAAGATCTTCGACAACTTCGACAATATCGAAGGTGCGAATTTCTCGGGAGGTTTCATGACGGAGTCCATTGTCGGATACATTGGCGCTACAAAGCTGAAGCCGGATGAGAAGCAGAACGACATGATGATCTTTGATCTTCCTGTCGATGCTGCTCAATCCTTTTGGATTGATTCCGATCCACGTTTTTGGAAGAATACAGGTGAAGACACCGTGCGAGAACTTTCAGATTCGTCCTTCAAAATTGAATTCACACGCAACCAAATAAAGTGAAAAGAAACTTCGCTAACAAGAGCATGAACCCTGCTCGGTAAACGCCAGGCAATACGGTCAATGTTTAATTCCCGAGGCAGGTCACACGTAATGTTAGCTGAAGCTTTTTTAATAAGATTTAATAAGATTCAAAATAAAAACCTTGTCTTTTTCAAAAATATCTTGTATAAATCAAACAAGTTTAATAGAAATATTATTATTTCAGTAAATTCACCAATCAAAAGTGAACAATCTACTTTTGATATTATTAACAAATATCCGAAAGCATTATTTTACGAACATTCGTATAATAATTGTTGAGAAAAAAATTTTTAACGGAATAAAAAAGAATTTGATAGGTTTTGCCATATACGGCAAAGGAAAATAAGTTTTGGGCATAGCCCATGATACAAAATAAATCAAGAGAATGAAGAAAAACATTCTCAACAAATGAGTACACACTATTCCAAGTCGCTGTTGCGTCTAGGAAAGTGTGACTCTTAACGTTAGACACATGAAATGAAAGGTTTGGTATCGTGAATTTTGTCGCCGCAGGTGAAATAATTGGTGAAGCGCATAGGGTTCGTACAGTTGGTCTTCGTGATAGCTCACAACTACCAGATGGTAACTACACATTTATTGATATGTATTGCACTGATCCAACATGTGATTGCAGAAAAACAATGATTCAAGTTATGCGCGATGGTATTCATGTGGCTACGATCAATTTTGGCTGGGAATCTCCTGAATTTTATCAGCAATGGATGGGTGGTGAACTTGACGAATTAATGCCTTCGTTGCATGGTGCAACAATAGATGTCACCAGTCCAAACAAAGTGTCTACACACGGAATCCTTGCATTCTTCCATGCGCTGCTCGACCAGAAATGGATCGTCATAATGCAGAATCATTATAATGCAGTAAAAACACAGCTTGCAGCCCCAGAAGGTACAAATACAACCGAACAAGATAAGGATTAGTCCAGACTCGTAGCGAGGAACGAGCGAAGTGTTCGGGGTCTAGTCCTTGAACAAATCGTTTCACGGTAAGGCGTTCCACCGCTCGTTAGCTCTAATATTATACAATTAAACGAGAAGTTTTATGCCTATATGTGGTTTATGCCTTAAAGAAAAAGAATTGAGAGAGAGCCATCTTATTCCAAAATCAATCTATAAAGCGATAAGGAACTCATTTCCTGATGAGGAAGGTGGTATATTAATCGGTAGAACCATTGATAAGCATATTAAATATACTGATTATCAAGTTAAGAATCATTTTCTTTGCAATGAGTGCGAAGGGATTTTAAGTAAGTATGGAGAGGTAATTGTTTCTCCAGAGTGCCATCACGGCAAAAATAAATTCAGACTTTTAGATAAATTGAATTCCGAAACACCTCGTCATGATTTTGAGGATCAAATATGGTATATCCCAGATGACAAAAGTGCCATTAATACAAAAGCATACTTGCATTTTGGTGCAAGTGTATTTTGGCGAGCTTCAGCAGGCAACTGGAAAGATGGAATAGGCAAATACAAAAATGCTCTTGGAAGTCGATACCAAGAAGAACTTCGAAAATTTATTCTTGGAGAAACATCTTTCCCCAAAAATATGTACTTAGGTATATATGTCGATAGTGACATCGATATTGTACCATTTGTAAGTTTTCCAGAAGTTAGTAAAAAAGATGGGTATCATCATCATATTTTTTACATTCCTGGAATAAAATTTAGTCTAATTGTTGGTAACAAGACTAAAGTCTCGAAAATGGCAAAACATTTTAACACCCAAATCTTTTTCATTAAGTATTCATTTAAAAAACATCCAGATTATAGACTCCTGCACCATACAGTAAATGATGTATTTGTTCCCAAGGGTCGGCTTAATAAAGAAATTTTAGCAGCCAAAAGAACAAACTAACGTATAACAATAAAACAAACTCGAACCTCACAAAGTTGCGTAGCGAGGAACGACCGGAGCAGCTTTGTTACGCCGGTTATTTAAGAGTTATATAACTAAACACAATCCGGTATGAACTGAATTAAAGGAGTAATAAGATGGCAAAGAAAGCAAAATCCAACAAAACGGGTATTAATCAATTACCTTAGATTTCTGGTTGATGGTATTAACATATATTTCAATCAATAGAATTAGGTTGGAATGATTGTTATATTACCTATTGGGTGATAAACATGAAAATTATATTTTCGACGACCAACCCAGCTATTACCTTCTGGACTTTAGTTTGTAATTTCAGTGTGAATTGTTTTAGTAGTAGCTGGGCTACAGTGTACTATAAGAGATACTAACACTAAACTGTAGCGGCGATGGCTCATCGTCTGTCTGCGTGCGTGCAACGCACAGGCAGGCCGAACACTATAAGGTCTCAACCAGAAAAACAAGGGTTTTGTTGATTTTTCAATAATAAAGCTTGCATTTGAACAAGAAAAGATTTATGGTGACATTGACATAAGGAAATATTATATATTTAAAAGATTTGGAACACATGAAAATTATTATTAAAAGTCTGTTCTGCATTGTAATCATAATGATTGCAGGAACATTAATGGCAACTAACTTAATACAGTGTCCAGACTGTGATCATTATGTTTCCCCAAGAGCAATTATGTGTCCAGCCTGCGGATGTCCAGGAGATGCCATTGCAGAATCTATTGTCGTAGTTGAAGAAACGAAAGAAATTCCAATACCTCTTTATCCCGTTGCAAAGCTTAAAACAGATACAAAAAGCAATTTTGCACTAGGCTATACTAAAGAAAATACAAACTTTCTTTTGATGGATGCGTATCTACTTTTTCAAGCAAATAGTCTTGCCTTTACATGTATCACAACAAATACCCCTATCCCCTACAGCAATTTTCAGACAACAGAAGATCTGCCTATCATCAGATTCAAAACGCAATCAACAAACATGTTATTTCTTGCATTATCAGCAAACCCTAAATCCAAACAGACACTTGTAATCTATAAAGATGGTAGTATAAAAAAGGCTACAGGTAAGCCTCTGTCAGAAGATGTTATTGGTATTACCGATTTGAATACAAACCTAATTTCAATTGTAACTTCTAAAGAACCAAAGGCAATTAACCTAACCAATAAGATGAACTGGATAGATGTTTCTCCAAAAGCATTTAGGGAACAGACCAAGCTACTTGCCGAAGCTAAAGCTTTTTCAGACAAAGGAACAATTCCTGATAATATTTTAATGAAACTCAAAGATACTAATTGGATTAGTAATTATTTAAAAAAACAAGCAGATACATTTCAATAATTGTACCTTCAAGAATTATATTAAAAAAACAAGAACAGAACAGAAAATTAAAAATTTTCTAATGCGGACGCCAGAGACGGCATCCCTCCCATGTGAACATTGCAAATAATATTAAATTACAGCTTTAACCGGGAGGGTCATCGTCCCCGATGACCGAAATCAAAAAAGAAAACATAAGGATCAAATAAAACAGTCTGTATCCCCTTGATATATAAAGAATTGGGTGCAGGCTCAGCCTGCAACTTTTGAAAGAACCAAAATTAATAAAAAGGAAACACTATGAACTATATAAAATGGACAATCGCACTATTTTGCATGATTGCAATAAGTAGCCAGGCTGCAATGCCAGTTGTAACAAATGTTGTTGCATCTCAACGAGCAGACACAAAACTTGTAGACATATATTATGATGTATTTGATGATGATGGCGATACGCTAATCACAAGGGTTGAAATATCGGATACAGGCGGCAATTATTATCTTGTTCCTGCATACTCATTTACCGGAGATATTGGAGAAGGAGTTGTTACTGGAGCTTTGAAACATATTGTTTGGGATGCAGGCACAGACTGGGATGGTGAGTATTCAGATGAAATGCGAGTAAAAATTCTTGCATCAGACACACAAGGATTACCTGGGCTTGAGTGGAGCCGTGAAATTCCACCGGGTGGTTTTCTAATGGGGCAGGATGGTGGAGTTGAAGGAAGTGGACCATCTCGCCATGTTAACATTCCATGGTCATATTGGCTAAGCAAATATGAAATTACAAGGCAACAGTATTGTGATTTTTTGAATGCTGCATACGCAGCAGGAACAATCTATAAAGATGGAACAACTAAAGTCTATGTTAAAGCCAATGCATACGCCGAAGTGCCAAATGAAGAAATTATTGATATCGGCGACGGAGAAGATATTAGATGGAATATACATCGTTTTGAAGTTACAGATTCCTCCCAAACAAATTTTCCAATAAAAGTAAATGATTGGGCTGGAGCACTAGCATTTGCCCGACACTATGGCTACGATCTGTCTACTGAAGCTGAATGGAAAAAAGCACACAGAGGTCCAGATCATGATGATGCCGGGGAACATCTCGTATACCCATGGGGAAATACAATTGATGGAAGTAATGCCAATTATTTTAACAGCGGTGACCCCTGGGAAGAAGATGACACATTTTCACTAACACCTGTTGGATACTACAATGGCAACCAAATTCCGTTCGGTTTAGATATGACAAACTCTTATGGAATGTATGACATGGCAGGAAATGTCGCTGAATACTGCAGAACACATAGCGTAGCATCGTCCACCATTGAAAATTATCCACAAGAAGAATCATATATAGCTGCAACATCTTACATATACCTTGGAGGAGGTTGCAGATACACGTGGTCACCAGGTTATCGGTACTTAAAATGCTATATAAGAGACGACTCCTATGGTTCCTACAAAGGAATTCGATTAATTCGCAGAAATATTATTAGGGATTAAGACTTAAAGTGCAAGTTTCATCATTTCACAATTTTTCATTTAAATCACCGGCAAAATATATTGCATTTGTCTTATGTCTTTTAGTTTCTAAATATGTTTTTGGAACCACAGAAAATAATTCTCCTATGTTCACAATAGACACATCTGTCCATATTGTAGATACAGACAATGATGGTATGCCTGATTCATGGGAGATTGCCAATGGATTAAATCCAAATGTGAATGATGCAAATATAGATACAGATGGCGATGGACTGACAAATATTGAAGAATATGACTCGGGTACGAATCCACAGGTTTTTGAAAAGCCAGATATGTCAAAAGGGATATCACCAATCTTTTCTGTAAGTCTTGTGAAAGCTATAGCCGATAGTGATTCTGATGGTATGCCGGACTGGTGGGAAATTGCTAATGGACTAAATCCAAATGTGAATGATGCATATCTGGATAGCGATGGCGATGGACTAATAAATATTGAAGAATATAATGGCAATTGGAATCCACAAAAAAGTGAGTATCTTGGAGCATCTTATTCTGTCTCTGAAATATGGCTGCTTAATACAACAATCTTTCAAGGAGATATGTTCTCTGATACCGATGGTGATGGAATGCCTAACTGGTGGGAAGAAAGATACAACCTCAACAAAAATTTGGCAGATGCCGACGGCGATCCTGACAATGACAATATTTCAAACATAAATGAATATAGGCGAGGTCTACGCCCTGACGTTAACGATATATATGGGGAAGTATATTCAATATCGTGGATTTTTGCAGTTGATACCATAGGGCTATACCCAGACACAGATGGTGACGGCATGAGAGACTGGTGGGAAATACTGCATGGACTAAATCCTCTTGTAAAAGATTCTAACCTCGACCCAGATGGCGATGGACGTACAAACTTGGAAGAGTACAATGCTGATAGTGATCCAAATGTTGATGACAACAAAGGACTAAACTGCTTCAGCTCCATTAATTTCACAGTAAATACAGATTCATACAACGGACAATATCTAGATGACAGCGACAGCGATGGTATGCCGGATTGGTGGGAAATCAGATATGGACTTGAACCAACAGTCAATGATGCTGACGGTGACGAAGATGAAGACGGTTTTACTAATCTTCAGGAATACAACATGGGAAGTAATCCATTAACACATGATACACTAATAGTCTCTTGTTATATTGAGGGTAAACTTTTTGTAGTTGATACAGGCGGAAAATATCTTGATGCAGATAATGATGGAATGCCGAACTGGTGGGAACGTCGTTTTTCAGGTAGCACAAATGGTCTCGTTGCAGGTACTGATTCCGATGGTGACGGACATACTGCTCTACAGGAATTTATTACACGTTCAAGACCTGATGATTCTCACTCTGTTTTCCATATTTCAACAGTCGCAGAGCCAAACCCTGAAAATCCAGACGAATGGGTGATTTCATGGGACACAACAGAAGAACGTATCTATAAAGTCTACTCACACACCAACCTAATGACTCAATGGCCAACTGAAAGCATCTATCAAGTTGAAGGTGATGGAACACCAAAAAGCTACACCAACGCTAAAGAGAACATACAATTCCGCTTCTATCGAGTATCAGTGGAGATGATGCCACATGAGTAGATTTATAAGGTTAGACAATATTGCAGATATGTCAACGCTTGACTTGTTCCCATTATCTTTCAAATTAATATTGATTTCCAACAAAAGATATAGATTCCTAATGATTATTCGCATTTAAGCTTACACTTTTTAGCAAATATATCGTATAAACAAAAGAGTTGTTGCAAATGCTACAATAATTAGTTATATTACATCTAATTACTGAGTTTTGTTTCAGTAAATTCACCAATCAAAGGTTGAAAAAATCACCTTTGATATTTAACAAATACTAAAATTATTTATGAGCAGGTATAATAATTATTATGCAAAACAAGATGAAAGCAAATGCAATACCGGTCAAGGTTAAAGCCGAGGTACGACGTATCGTGTCGGACTTCAATGCAAAGACCTTTTCAGACCCCGAGGTCGATTCGTATATCATCAGATTCAAAAAGCA
>Ga0209414_1001462_pt1 | contig 11214 bp, 17 predicted proteins | sample LakVidmifraction_4_FD_181154 | JGI IMG/M metagenome (GOLD analysis project Ga0209414, IMG submission 181154) | Hypersaline microbial communities from Lake Vida, Antarctica - Brine Hole Two &gt;0.2 micron (SPAdes) (version 2) | ecosystem: Environmental > Aquatic > Non-marine Saline and Alkaline >... | reverse complement strand
GCCTTCGCCGGCGATCTTGTCGATCGCGATCAGCACGAACGGGCGCTGCTCTGCGTCCGCTGCCCTGAGCTCGCTCCGAACCTCGCGACGCTCGGCTGCAGCCATGCGCCCGTGGAGTCGGAATACCGGCGATTTGCACCCTTCGATGGACTGCGCAAGCGCGTCGAGATGGTCAAGCCTGTTCGTCAGGACGAGACACGTTCGTCGTTGTGTGACCGCGTCTCTGACGTGCTGCGCAATCAGCGCGTTGCGCTCTGCATCGACCGCGAGTTCGGAATAGATCGCCTGGATTGAGGGCCCATCCGTTCCCGGCTCTTCGGTCGTGAAAATGGTCTCGTGCGTGATCAGCTCTCGATGGACGCGATCTGCAACGTCCATCACGTGTCGGACGGGGCCGCATTGCATCGTGATCAGTCCATCCATCTGGTCGGCACGATAGGGAGTCGCCGTTAACCCTGCCCAGAAACGAACGTTCACATTACGCAGCGCCGCCTCGGTCGCCGGCGCGGCAACGGCATGGCATTCATCGATGATGATCTGGCCGTACTCCTCCAGCAGCGCGGGGTCTGCGTTTCGGTGTGAGACGGACTGCATCATGATGAGGTCTACGATGCCTCGCCGCTTTCTCCGACCCGACCCAAGTTGGCCGATCTGCTTGTCCGTCAGGCCAAGGAATTGTTGGAGACGCTCCCTCCACTGGGTGATCAGTTCGGTACGGTTCACAAGGATCGCTGTGGGAGTCGAGCGCTCGGCGATGAGCGCGCAGGCGATGACTGTCTTGCCCACGCCCGGAGGCGCGACAAGCACACCGGTGTCGTGCACGAGGAGAGCGTCGACGGCTTCTCGCTGCCCTTCTCGTAGATCTCCCACGAATGCCAGACCAAGCTCCACGTGAGCCGCCGTGCTGGTGTGGAGGGTCACGCGGAATCCTGCTTCTTCCAGCAAAACTGCTGCTTCGTCCGTGAGGCCGCGTGGCAGACGTAGTTCGTGTTCGTCGTGCTCGAAACTGGTGACGAGACGCGGAGTACCGAACGTGCTGAATCGCTGGGCCTGCTTGCGGTAGAACTCTGGGTTGGATACCGACGCCATGTGCTTGAGTTCGGTGATCACGATTCCCGGAAGGCACTCTGTCGGGATACGCAGAACAGCGTCACGATGCAACTCAAGCGCCTGTCCAGCTGTTGCACGGGCAACCGCTCGGATGTGTGCTCGCCGCGGTCGTGCCCCCAGTGATTCCGCCGGGCCCACACGCGCCTCAGCCGCGGTACTCGTTCCGAGTTCTGTCACGCGTTCGACTGTTACGGGAGTGGTCGTCGCGAGCGCGTCGAACTGGTCCTCATACGGTTGCCATGTGGTGGGGTCAGCGAACATGGTCGCCCCACGGCGCCGGCAGTCTCCTTGCAACGGCAACGCGATGAGGTTCCCAAGTCGCATTCGACCTGATGACCATTCCGGCAACGTGTCCTGCGAAGGGAAGAAGCGATCGTAGCTACGGAAATCCATCTGTGGTCGCCGTGCCATCGCGGCGCGCAGCAGTCGCATGCCTGCCAATCGTGCGGTGGCAGCGGGCACCGGCTCAGCGAAGAACGTCCAGATGTGCGCGCCTGCCCCGGAACGCGAGATTTCAGCGAGGACATCGAGACCAACCTGCTTACATTCCGCGACGAATGCCGAGGCGTCCAGCCGCCAATCCGCGTCGTCGAAGTCGCAAACCAGCAGACAGCATCTGTCCCCATCGAGCATCGGATAAATACCGACGTGGAACTCGCGGTCCTCTGGATGTCCGCCGCCACGGAGGTGCCTCTCGATGACAGCGTCGTCAACGGCAAGATGATCTGCTGCGGTCTCCGAGCCGGTGTAAAAGCCGCCACGGACCGCGGGGCTCCACCCCGACTTACCCGTGCGGCTGCTGGTCCATCTGATCGCGTACACATCGTCCCTGCCGACGAAGCGAGCACGGAAGAGCGCGAGCTTCTCGGCACTCGAAGACCTCGCCGTGACGCTCGGAGATTCGCCGGGATGGACGCTTGGGGAGATCCCGGTGCTCCCCAGCTTCGCCCGATCGATCTCCAGTTTTCGGAGCGCGGCGCGAGCTTCCACCAGGTCTCCTTCGAGGCCGACGATCAGCGATCGTAGCCTGTTGATCTCGCTCTCGAGCTCCGGACCCTCCACGGGCATCACGCTACCAACAAGGGCCACAGACGTCGGCATCCGTTCTGCGCAGTGTGCCGGGTCGCCGTGGAAGATCGCCGTCGTCGGGCGGCCGCCAAATGCAGTCAACCCTCGAACTGACGAACCGGTATGAACGCCGCCAGCTCTCGAATATCACGCGTTCGGTCGTAGTCGCGCAGCAGACTAATGTATCTGGCCTTGTCAATCTCCCAGTCGTACTGCTGGATCTGTTCGCTTTCCTGGGCCGCCATGAAAACAAGATCGGCGAGCAAACGGGTCGACCGACCATTACCGTCGACGAACGGATGGATCCTGGTCGCTTCCGCGTGAACGACGATACCGAGCTCGCGAGCCGTCCAGTCCGAGGTGTGCTCCCAGCGATATCGGATCGTGTCCATCGACGTCCGCAATTCCACGGCAACGTGCTCGGGCGCCACTCCTATGTTCAGCTCACTTTTACGCAGCAGACCGGCCCAGCCCCAGATATCTTGATAAAGCTGTGCATGCAGCTGCCGCAATGTTCTATCGGTCAGTAGCTCGTGCAATCCGACTCTGCCCTCGAACACGGCCATCAGTCGTTCCTCGACGACTTGCTCCTGCACCGCCTGCTCAAAGTCGTAGATTGCGGCCCTTGTGATCGGTTCGCCGAGCAAATCACGCAAGCCTGGCAACAACGCGTCCAGTTCATCTCCGGGAACCGGAGTCTCACCGTATCCCGGCTCAAGCGCCATTAGGACCGGTGTTGCCGCTCGGCGAGGAAACGCTCAACCTTGTCTGAGCGCACATAACCCGCAGGAACGTTGCGTCGCTCTAACTGCGCGGATGCCTTAGTCGACTGCGCAGCAAACCGCTTTACTGCCTCCTTGTTTACAACACGACGCTCCACGACTTGCACCTCCTTGCACTCCACCTCAGAGTTTCATTCTACCGCGCAGCGGATGAAATCCGTCTCTGACATCGGCTCCCCTCGTATCTGCACGTAACTGCAGAGCCCGCGTCGAAGGGAAGACGCGCGCACGTTCGTCCCAGTGCACAATTGGCCACAGGCTCAGAGGATGATGATTCGACCTGCAACTGTCCCACCCATCGGAGTCCCTATCTGTACCGACACCTTGGTGCGTGGGAAGCGTATCCGGGCCCGAGCACGGTGGACCGAACCTGTGTCGGGCGTTCGCAGGAGTCGCTCGATCACCGTCGACAGCGAGGGTACCGCGAACGAATTCTTCAGCGCGCTGAAGACTCACGCTGGCAAGAGCCATGATCCGTACATCAAGCTGCGCGACTACCTGGATCAGATCGGAGACCGCTTCCTCCGCCGTGTCGATATGACTTCCACGGCCAGCGGATACCGAGCGGGCCTTCGACTGCGAGTTCTGCCAATGCTCGGGCATCTGCACGTCCGCGACATTACGACCGGAATCGTGGACCTCAATATCGATCGCTGGGAGCTCGAGCACTCACAATCGACGGTCAAGAACACCGTCGCCGCCCTGACTCGTGCTCTTGATGAGGCGGTCAGGGACGAAATCATCGCCCGTAATCCCTTGCGCGACAGGGCGAAACGGCGGCACGGGTCGCAAGCTATCGAAAATCGCCAGATGCGGATCCCATCGCTAACTGATGTCGAAAGAATCACAGTCACCTGCGCCAAAGCCCACCAGAGTTACGCCGACCATGTCAGGCACAGCGCCCTGCTCGCCGCGCGCTGTTCAGAAGTTGCCGGGCTCGTCGTCGGAGATATTGATTGGAAGAGCAAGCTCGTCACGATCGAACGGCAGTGCTTCCCGGGCGCTGGCGGGCTAATTGTCAAACCAACGAAGAGCCGTCGCGCTCGCCACGTTCCGATCATCGAGGTCGGGCTGACAGGATTTGAACCTGCGACCCCCTGACCCCAGGTAGCCCCATCTGGGTCTTATGGTACCTGACCAGCTATTTTCCCGTCCAGGAGAGCGTCAATGGCGGTCATGTTTTGCAGGCATTGCAGGGCGTTGATCACCTCATTGGTCCACTTCACGTCTACCTCTCGGTGAGGTTGAAGTGCAGCGGCGCGAACTCAACTTGCCGCGATGACACGCGGCGGAATGTTCAGTGCTTGACGGGAACGAGTGTGAGTTTCTGCCCCAGCGCATCAGCCAAACGCAGGAGCGTCGCGGCGGTCGGGTTCCCAGCGCCTCGCTCGATCCGGCTGATCTCAGCCTGCTGGATGCCCGTCAGTTCAGACAGAGCCGGCTGGGTGAGAGACCTGGCCTTACGTGCGGTCGCCAGCACAGCGCCAAGTTCGGTACGTTCGTTCACCTCGGCAGTGAACTCGGACGATGCCGCTTCGTACACGCGCCGAGTGTCGTCGGACCATGCCGCCTTAGCGCGATCCGCAAGTTCGTTGAAGTTCTTTGCCATCATGACCCTCTCTCTCCTCATCATTATGTGCCAAAACACATACGTGGTCAACTGTTGCGCTGCCGCTTCCAACGCTCGTGGAGCTTGCGCGCCTTCGCGATCTCACGCTGCTGACGCTTCTCCGATGGGCCGTCTTCTTGTTGTAGCCGTGGTAGAGCAAGACGATCTTGTCGCCATCGAACGTGCAGAACACACGGAGCAACACGCTTCGATTCGTGCCCGCTCCTTCCGGCGCATCGAGACCCGCGCTTACGAGGATGGTGCGAAGGGACTTCCGTATCCGGAACTCGTACAGCCCCTCCCCCAGAAGCTTGCCCCATTCTCCTGCGCAGATGTCGATCCCGTAAGCCTGAAGGACATGCTCGATAGCGGCCACCAAGACCGCCTGCTCATAGGCCGGCAACGAGAACAGGAAACGCTCGAACGCATCCCCCTCGTACTCAACCGACCACACCGCCACGACTTGGACAACCTTCCTGGCGCCGAGGAATCAGGCGCATTTCCAGCGTACTTGAGGGATTCCGAGAGACTGGGCGTATGGCCACCCCTGAATGAACCCGAGTGCTGCGATCTATACGGTGAACAGGACGGCAAGTTGATCATGCCCCAGAAGGCTCCAGCGATGCTAAGCGATTCGGCCCTTTCCATGAACGCCGTCATCAGGCCGCTATGTGCCGATCTTCAACGCCCTAGTACCCGTCCTGCGACGCCTCACCGACGGCAAGAATCCCGAGGACCCCCTCTTACGCGGGCCACGTGGTGGCGTGATGACCACGGCGACGGCCCGAGACGCAACCAAGTGGGATCACCTCGTCGCCGACCTCGGTCTCACCGGCCTCACCCGCCACGGCCCCCGGCACACAGGAGCGACCTGGCTCGCCGACTCCGGCGTTCCCCTACACGTACTCCAGCAGATCCTCGGCCACCAGCCGATCGAGACAACCAAGGCCAGTACATCCCGACCACCGCCACCTCGCCGACGCCGCGAAGCAAGCCAATCGGTTCCTGTCTCAGCCACCCGTCAGAAGAAAGGAGCCACGCCACGACGGACCCATGCTGTGACCCGCCTCGGGCACTCGTTCCGACCGCTCAAAGGCAGCCGGAACACCGCCATGCCACGAAATTGGGCTCTTGTGACATGACCGTGGGTGTTTGCAGTATCGCTCGACGCCGACTGGCAAATCGAGCAGGTGTGGGCGGACGGGCAACGAATAGCCCAACTGGTCGAGTAGCCCTGGCATCACTCTGGAGCGCTTCGATATCCCGGGTGCACGTTAGGTGTCAGGTTGTGTCTGCTCGCGATTTTGGTGAGCAGCCTGGCGAGGGTCTGGCGTTCTCCCAGGGCGAGTGCGTCGACGAGTGCGCACAACGAGACCCTCCCCTTCTAGCTCGTAGATCAACACGACCACTCGACTGGCGCCGACGCCGAGACGGCCCGCGAGGGCACGCTGGCTCAGCCGGTCGGCAAACCAGGAGCCCGATTCGCCCGCCATGAGGGGCGCCTTGTGGGGGTATTTTGCCCCGATACGGGCCTGATATGGGCCCACAAGGCGCCCCTCACCCAGTGCGAAACCACTCAGGCAGGGGCTCAGGAGAGCGTCGCTGGCACTTGGTGATCGCTTCCTTGTTCGAGTCGTCGTTCTTGAACGCCATCATGTGGTCCGCGACGCCGAGGGTGAGTGGTTCACCATCGATGGTCGGGATCGGGTTGATGGAGTAGTTTCAGTTCGGGGTTTCCTTCCGCGATCTGGCCGACGGTCGGCGGCAGGCCGATCATCATGCCGATCTTGCCCTGCGCGAACACGTCCATCAGCGGGCTGCGGTCTGTTGCGCCGGCGTCGGCGTGCGTTGCACCGGCTTCAACCATGCGCTGCATAAACTTCGCGGCTTTTAGGTTCTCCGAGGTGTCGATGGTGATCTCGCTGGCGTCTCCGAACCCGCCGCCTGCGCCGTAAAACCAGATCGCACTTTCAGCCTGAGCTTCTTCTGAACCGAGCGGCATGCCATACCCGGCGACGCCGTTACCCAATTCCGCGACATTGGTGGCCGCCTCGAGCAGTTCGTCCCATGTTGCTGGCACGCTTGCGCCGGCCTCGGCGAGAAGGTTCTCGTTCACAAACAGCGCACGCGCTGAGGCAATCAGCGGGGCGCCGTGCTGAACACCGTCGACGGATGCGCCTTCGACGAAGGAGTCCTAGAAGTCGGACAGGGTCTCGCCAGAGGTGACCTCTTCCATCGGGTAGAGCAGGCCATCGGGTAGAGCAGGCCATCGGGTAGAGCAGGCCATCGGCGGCAAAGCCGGCGAACGGTCCGCCGTTCATGATGTCTGGAGCCTTGTTGCCCTGGATCTTGGTCGTGACAACGTCATTGAGGTTGTCCCACGACTGCACTTCGAGCTTGACGGTGATGTCGTCGTTCTCAGCTTCGAAGTCTTGGATGATGCCTTCCCACAGCCCCTGAGTGTTGTCAGAGTAGCTGGGCACCAGAACGTTGAGCGTTGTGCCGGACCCGTCGGAATCGCCACCGGCGAATCCACAGGATGCGAGCGTGGTGACGGCGGAGCACCACTTCACCCTGATTGTCTCGACCCAGAGTTCCCTCTGGCCCGAGCGTTTCGGTATAGGCGTTTACTGTCTGCCAACCGAGCTCACCGAGCAGTGCGATGGCGGGTTGCTCGACTATGGAGCCCTCGCTGTAGCGGGGCTGGCTTTCACTCGGGAGCCTGTTCGAGCATCGTGCGGATGCAAGATTCGAAGTCTGTGACATCGTCGATGACGACATTGTAAAGTTCGGCGCGATCTGCGAATCCATAGCCATGGGCGATGTGGTTGCGAACACCTTTGATCTCGCGCCACAGCGCGTCTGACATGACCGCCTGTCGTTGTTTTTCCGGAATGCGCGCCACGCTGTCGATCGCCGCTGACAAACGAAGCGCTGCAGCGTCGAGAACCAACTCTCGATCACTGTTGTCGCCGGCGACGTATCGTTTCAATGTTTCGATATGGCCAAGGGCATCTAGGAGCCACTCCCGCTCAGTCCGCTTCACAGCGGTACCGCTGTGGCGCCGAGTAACGGTAGCGCTTCTCGTTTCACGAGTTGCTCTGGGGTGACATCGACCGGTGCACCGAGCACATCAGTGAGGTCGTACTCCAACCCAATGACCTCGGTAAGCCGTCGCAATCCCGGCATGTTCACGAGCAAGTCGAGATCGCTGTCTTCGTCGTCTTCTCCGCGGGAAACTGAGCCAAAGACGCGCACATTGGATGCTCCGTGCGACCGTGCGATTCTGATCACTTCGGCGCGATGCTCGGCAAGCTTGCGGCCAACCGGGCCTTGCCTCAGTTTTGCGCGCGCTCGGCTGGTGGCGATCATCTGCGACACGGCGGACTGTGTCACACCGAGTGTCTTGGCGATGTCACGCTGCGAGACCCCGGACTCGTTGGCGGTGAGAACGGAGCATTGCAGCTTTTCGGCTGCGGCGTCGCGCTCTTCGGCAACAGCGGCAAGCTCATCGAGCACGGAGGAAGTCACATGTGCGCTCATGCTGGCCTCCTCTCAAGCGATAAGTTATCTTATCAAACTGAGGTGCGCTCGCGCCAGAGTTCTTCTTGTTCTTCGATGCGACTCGTGTCGATGTCGAGCTCGCTCACATCGAGTTCGCCCGAGATGAGCTTCGGGAGGAGGAAGTCGCGCTGCGGGGCGAGGTTGGCATTTTGAAGCTCAAGCACGTTCAGCGTTTCGAAAGACTGGCTAGCGATCGTGCTGAACCGGTTCAGGCTGCTCGCATCTGGTACGACCACCGTCTGCCTGTACACGTCATCGCGGTTAAGACCTGGGACTGCTGCGTGTGTATTGCGAAATTCACGTGTTCCTAACGCATGGAAGAGATAGGCGAGAGGCAAGTCCGATCGCGTGAAGTATGCGGTGTCAATCACCCAAAATGCGCCGTGCACCCAGTGAAAGGAGCCGACATTTCCCTTGCGCCCGACGACAATCCTCGGTCCTGATGCAAGTTCTTCATCGTGCCAGCCGATGGCACCGGCTGAACTCATGACTCGGATCAGCCCAGGGTGGCGACTAGGGCGTGTGTCAACGACGAGTGATTTCTCTGTGAGGCTGATTTCATGACTCGTTCGGGTGTGATTTCAGATGAATTGTGGGCCGTGATCTAACCGATCCTGCCGCGTGGTGGCCATCGTGGTCGGCCGTGGCGGGGCCATCGGGAGGTTTGGAGGCGATCTGCTGGCGGTATCGGGTTGGTGCGCTGTGGCGGGATCTGCCGGCCGAGTTCGGTCCGTGGCAGACAGTGTGGAAACGGCATTTTCGCTGGTCAACTGATGGCACCTATGAGCGGATCTTCCAGAGTGTTCAGGGCCGGGATCAGGGTATTGATGCTGAGTTGGCCGCGCTGTTGTCGGTGGACTCGACCAGTGTGCGGGTGCATCAGCATGCTGCTGGTGCCGTCCGCAGTCAGAACACAGGGGGCACGATCGAACTACAGGAAATTAGAGAATGAGCCTGCCGGATCATGCGATTGGACGCTCCCGCGGCGGGCTGACCACGAAGATCCACGCGTTCACTGACGCGCTGGTACGACCGGGTGCTCTTTTGCTGACAGCCGGACAGAGCGGTGATAATCCGCAGCCCGAGCCGCTGCTGGATCTGTATCGGGGTCAGCAGCATTTCCTGACTGATGTCACGGTGCTGGCCGACAAGGCATATTCGCATCCGTCCACGCGGATCAAGCTGCGGCGCAGGCGCGTCAAGCACGTCATCCCGGAGCACAGCGATCAGAAGCAGAACCGCGAGAACAAAGGCCAACACGGCAGCAGGCCGCCTGGCTTCGACCGGGAGCTTTACAAGAAACGCGACACCGTCGAGCGCGGTTTCAGCCGCTTCAAGCAGTGGCGTGCCCTCGCGACCCGATACGACAAATACGCCCGCATCTACCGCGGAGGAGCATTACTCGCCGCAACCATCCTGCACGCCAAACCCATTTAGGAGACACGCACAGGCGACGAAAAGACGAGAGTGGCAGACCACTCACCACACTTGCCTCTACCTCTCCGCCAGGTGTCCACGCTGTTGAGCGTCGCATTGTTTGACGGTGGGCGGGTCAAGTTGGGTGACGAGGGCTGAAATCCGGGAGATTGCTTGCTTTTGGTTGGTCGGCGGCGTCACAGTGACGATGACCTATTAAAACAAACGGCCCGGCGCACGATTTCGAAGTCCAGCGCCGAGCCGTTCTGACGCGTTAGGACGCGCTGATGCTCACGGTAAATGATGATGTAGCCGCTGTCGAGTCGAGTTTGGTTGACGGGCTGCTGGTGTGTCCGGACTGTCAGGGTGTTTTGGCCCCGTGGGGGTCGGCCCGGCGCCGGTCGATTCGCCATGGTGTGGGAGGCGAGCAGCGTGTGCTTTGGCATCATCCGCGGCGGGCGCGGTGCACCGCGTGCCGGGCGACGCATGTGTTGCTGCCTGTGGTGTTGGCGGTCCGGCGCGCTGATAGTGGCGACGTGATCGCGCTGGCGGTCGAGAAGAAAGTCGCCGGGGGTATGGGGCACCGAACGATCGCTGCTTGTTTGGGTCGGCCGGTATCGACGGTGCGTGGTTGGTTACGTGCGTTTGCCGTCTCTGCCGGACAGATCACGGACAGGTTCACGTTGTTGGTGGCGCGTCATGCTGTGGACGCTGCGGCCATCTGGCCGGGGGCTGTGCGGGGGCCCACCGCGACGGCGTTATCAGTCCTGAACGCTTACGCCCACGCGGTGAGTGGGCGCCTGGGCCTCGTCGGCACGGTGACGTGGGTCACGGCGGGTCTTTTCGAATGTGGCGGGCGATTGTTTTGTGCTCCATGGTGGGTGGGGCTCAGCAACACGAATGCGCCCTTACCAGGATTGGTGGCGACGGGCAGGGTGGTGTTGGCGCCCATCCCACCCCGGTGACGGGCGTTTTTACCTCACCTGTGACAGGAAAGCCCTATGACCAGCTCAACACCTTCCCCACGTCCCGATAGCGCAGGCAGTTGCGACGGCCTCCCGAGTGTTCAGCGCGCCCAGGGTTCTCGTGATGGGTTGATTCGCAAAGACCGGATAGAGAAGATCGCCCTGTTTCGCTATCAACTCATCCGCGAAGCCGCCGACCTATCCGTGACGACCAGGCAGCGCGGCCCAATGGTCCGCGCGTTAGCGGAGCAGGAGCATCCGGCGCCGTTTGGTGGGACCATCCGAGTGTCGAAGGACACCCTTGACCGGTGGATTCGCCTGTGGCACCGGGAGGGGTTTGACGGGTTGAAGCCCAAAGCCCGCGCGCAGGGCGCGGTCACCCCGGGCCAGATCCTCGCGTTGGCGGCGACGCTCAAGCGGGAACGCTCCGCCCGCACCGCGGCACAGATCCGACGGATCATGGTCGACACCCTCGGGGATGCCCCGTCGGAATCAACGCTGCTGCGCCACTTTCGCACCCTTGAGATTTCGACCGGCAACCGGGAAGTGTTTGGCCGGTTCGAAGCGGACTACCCGAACGAGCTGTGGGTCGGTGATGGCCTGCACGGACCCCGGATTGGTGGACGCAAAACGTATCTGTTCGCGTTCCTCGATGATCACTCGCGCCTGGTCGTCGCCGCCCGGTGGGCGTTCGCCGAAG
>Ga0209414_1001461_pt1 | contig 11217 bp, 19 predicted proteins | sample LakVidmifraction_4_FD_181154 | JGI IMG/M metagenome (GOLD analysis project Ga0209414, IMG submission 181154) | Hypersaline microbial communities from Lake Vida, Antarctica - Brine Hole Two &gt;0.2 micron (SPAdes) (version 2) | ecosystem: Environmental > Aquatic > Non-marine Saline and Alkaline >... | reverse complement strand
AATCACTAGTAGACTGCACAGGTTGTCTAAATTGCGAAGATTGCGAAGACTGTATAGGTTGTCTAGGTTGTATAGGTTGTATAGATTGCGAAGGTTGCAAAGGTTGTGAAGGTTGCATAGATTGCTTAGATTGCGTATATTGTGAAGGTCTTACAAAATGTATATATTGCACAGATTGTAAATATTGTATAGATTGCAAAGGTTGTAGATATTGTGACGATTGTATAGATTTGGAGTCAATAATCATCTCAATTGACAGAGAGGGTAATTATGAAAAATAAAAAAATGACATTAAAAAATTATAAGGATATATTTGAAATAAGAAATTGGGACAATATGGAAGAAACATTTGTTGATGATTCAGATGTGGAGTTTACTTTTCTTAACTTAAGTAAGACGGAAGATTTATTTAAAATAAGATGTTTCCTAGATGAAGACGGTGAAGTAGAATCTAAAGAGGTGCTATATGAGTTTGGAAATGATGGTATTTTAGAGAATAAAATATACAATGTTGACGCAATTACTTTATTAGAGCAAATATATGAAGAATATGGTGAAGAAAGTGTAGATATGTTCCTGTGTGATTTACCATATACTTTTGAAGGTAAAAAAAGAGTTACGGATAATGAATGGGACTTGCCAATAAATATGGATAAATTTTGGAGACTAACAACTAAGTTGCTTACTAAAACTGGTGTTGTGGCTCTGACTGCGACTCAACCATTTAGTAGCTATCTTGTAATGAGTAATACAGCAATGTTTAAGTTTGAATGGATTTGGGAAAAAGATAATGGAAGTAATTTTGTCCATGTAAAACATCAACCTTTTAGAGTCCATGAGTCAACCCTCATATTTGGGAAAGCACCAACAACTTATAACAAAAAGGATGTATACATGGAATACAATCCTCAGATGACACAAGGAACTCCTTACAAAATTAAGCGAAGTGGAGATGTGGAAAATCTAGCTGGTTTTAAAGGCAGAACAAATACAAATAATGATGATGGATTAAGGTATCCTAGAAGTGTACAAAAATTTAATTTGGAAAGGGGTCTACACTCTACACAAAAACCCACTGATTGGTTTGAGTATTTAATTAGAACTCACAGTAAGGAAGGTGGTTTAATTGTAGATTTAACGGCTGGAAGTGGAACTACTGCCATAGCTAGCATTAGGTCAAATAGGAACTATATGGTTAACGATTTACTAAAAAAATATTATGATATAATGGTACAAAGAGTTCATGAAGAAAATAATAATGTGGTAGATATCTAATACAAAAGGGATATCAAGTCAGTAATGGTGGTCAGGCTGATTATCATAAAATATAATAGAGCGTATTTTATGACAGTGTATCGTACACTTTAAAACGAAAACTTTGCTGACTATGGTAGCACATAGTTAAGTTAATTCGGTGTAAAAGTCCCTTTGAAGTTCCCTAGTCTTCGTGCAAATCAAAACTAGGCTCTAATAGGGAGCGATTGAGAATAGGGTATCTCGATGAAGACAATAATTTGTAGTGAAGTAATGGTTCACAATATGCCATAGTAACTACGGTGTGCAGTTCGATTCTGTACCGCTCCACTCGGAAATTATTATTAATTAAAACTATGAGTCCAAACTTTTATTGTGCCATTAGAGAGCTCAATATAGGGTTAAAGCATTAATAGCGAAACGGAAATGGGTCGCAACCATTGGGATATGACTATAAGTTCGAAACCAGAACCGAAGGTGTGGTCATTATGATAACTGGGTGGGCAGATTATCAATATTAATTAAAACTGTGATTTTAAGGTAAAAAAGAGCGTAAAAACAGTAATATATTGTAAGTTTATAGTATAATATCGTAGTATATTGTAAGTTTAAGCTTTTATTTGACTTTTTTATATGAGAGGTGTAAAACCACTACCTTAAAAGGTAATTAGTAGTTCATTTCGACGTAATAGGGATTACTGACTAAAATTAGTAGTCCTTGTTCTTATATTTTGTGAGATTTGTCAATTGCTTTTAATAGGTAAGATGTGCTATAATGACTATAGAAAGCAAAAGAAGAGGAGTATATATTATGAAGAACTTAGATAAAAGAATTAGAAAAATAACTGGTGCTAATGTTGTAATAGGCAATAAAACGTTTAATTCTTATGTGACAGTTGATATCTATGCTCTTGATATCATAAATCCAGTCAAAACAAGAAAACTACATGGGCATAAAATTAAGAATTCTTCTGATAGGTATGTATTATTTGATAGAGATGAAAAGACATGTGTCTGCTGTGGAGTTAAGGCTAGTTTTTGGGCACTTCAATATGCTAAAAACAGTAAACTAACAAAACCACATTTAAACCTATACGGTCTAAGTGAAAATAATGAAATAACTCTTTTCACAAAAGACCATAAGCTCCCTAGGTCAATGGGTGGGCTAGATAAGATTGAAAACTATCAAATAATGTGTGTTAAATGCAACTCTAAAAAAGATAATGATGTAAATTGGAAAGAGCTTAATATAGAAACAAATAATTATAAAGTAGAAGTTGGTTCAATGGATAAAAATGAACAGTTACTTAGAAGGGGTTATTTTATTATTGAAGCGAACAATGAGAACAATGCAAGAGGCATTGCTTGCAAAAAAGCAAGAGAAAGCACAAGTGGATGTAAAAGAAGTATTGTATTAAATGTTGCCTTATTAATTTAAAGTATATTACAAAAGAAAAGGAGATTATTATGAGCTATTCAGGATTTATTACAAAATTAAAATCAGTTAGAAAGCACTCAAATGCAGACAGACTTCAAATTGCAACTTGCTTTGGTAATGAGGTTATTATAGGATTGGATATGAATGAAGGGGATTTAGTTTTATATTTCCCTACTGATGGACAACTCTCAATGGCTTTCTGTGAAGTTAACAATCTATTAAAGAAAAAAGACCCAGTTACAGGAGAGAATATTGGTGGATATTTAGATGTTGATAAGCGTCATATTAGAACCATGAAATTAAGAGGTGAAATAAGTGATGGTTTAGTATGTCCGATAACTAGCCTAGAAACTTTTACAGATATATCTAAATTAAAAAATGGTGACTTAATATCCATTCTCAATAAAGTTGAAATTTGTACTAAATATGTACCGATTGGGAATAAAACATCAACAAAAACTGGAATTCAAAATTTATCAGAGGCTAAAAAAGTTAAAATAGGTAAAACTGTAAGCTATCCACTGTTCAAAGAGCATAAAGCTACAAGACAATTGGCTTATTGTTCAAATGAGATTAAGGAAGGGGATTTATGTGTACTTACTCTCAAAATTCATGGTTGTTTCACATCTAGTACTATGATTAAAAAATGGGGAGAAACTAAGTCAACTAGAATGAGATATATTAAGGTTGGGGATATTCTAATTGGGATGGATAAATATGGTAATTATGTGCCAACTAAAGTCCTAAATAAAATTGACAATGGTGTGGATAATGAAGACAAGTGGTTAAAAATATCTGTTTCTAGAAATGGTTTTCGAGGTGAGCAAATTACGAATGTAACTTGTACTGACAACCATAGATTCTATAAAAATGGAGAATATATTTGCGCTAAGGATATAAAACAGTTTGATACAATTGACATGCTTACAAAGATAGATGTTTCATCTAATGGGGAGGTGGGATATTTAACCATTGCTCAAGAGATTGTCGATATTAACAAGGTCGATAAAAAATATCACAAGTGGGATTTAGAAACAGAGACTGGTAACTATGTTGTTCATGACATGTTGGTTCACAACTCTAGTCAACGGAGTATGCATACGCTAAAGCGAACTAATGAGCCTTTTAAGGGACTCAAGGGATTCATGGCTAATTTACTTAAGAAGCCAAAAGGACATGTTTTGGAAGAGTGGGATTATGTTTGTGGTACTAGACACACAGTAATAAAAGGGACTGAAAGTAATGGATATTATAAAGGAGATAATTTTAGAAAGAGGCATCATGACTCATTTGTGGGTAAACTATACAAAAATGAAACTGTGTATTATGAAGTAGCAGGCTACACTGACAATGGAGCTTCGATTATGGCAACAGTATACAATAAAAAGTCAAATGATAAAGAGTTCATTAGGCAATATGGAGAGAGCACTACATACTCTTACGGCTGTGAAGTAGGTCAAAGCGATATGTATATCTATAGAATGACAGTAACGACAGATGATGGTAATGTGATTGAATATCCTTGGCATCTAATTAAAATTAGGGCTGAACAAATGGGATTAAAGACTTGTCCAGAACTTGATGTTTTTATTTATACAACAGAAGAGGATTTAATGGAGAGAGTGAATACTCACTTAGAGGGTGCTGACCCAATTGGTAAAACTCACATAAGAGAAGGTGTTGTTGTAAGAGTTGAGAATAGAGAAACATTTAAGGCTTATAAGCACAAAGGTTATTACTTTAAACTCATGGAAGGCATTATTAAAGACTCTGGGGTTACTGATATGGAAGAATTAGAGTCTTTAGAGGAAGAGGACGAATAGGTATATAAAAATAATAATTTTACTAAGAAGGAGGATTATATTGTGAAAGAAGTAATAGAAGCAACAATTTATAAGTGTGGGTATTGCGGTGACGCATATTATGATAAAAATAAAGCAATAGCATGTCATTCTGATAGGCTATGCTCAGTATGCGGAGAGCCAATTGGCAAGAGAGATTATTATTTAAGCTGTGAAAAATGTAGGGAGACAAAAGCCAAAGAGTTAGAAGAGAAAGTATTTGAAAAGGCTGAAAAATTAACGTTAGAAGAATACTGTGATAGGTTTCCAGATAATTTTTGTTGGTACGATGAAGATTATTTTACCGTTGATGACATTGAAATTAAATTTGAAGATTATGATGAAATCCCCAAATATATATGGGGAACAGAAAAACTTGAGATTGCATTAGACCCATATTCAATCATAGAGGATTTTGAAGAAAGCACTGAATTAGACTATTTTGATTTGGATAAAGAAGCTGTAGAAGATATCGTTGACTTTTGTAAGACGTGGAATGCAAAACATTATCAAATAGTATACACTCAAAGTAACAAGGTTGTTATATTATTAGAAGATTAGTTTGAAAATAGAAACTCTGTCTTGAAAGGAGAAAATATGTTAAAAATAGGCGATTCAGTAGGTAGTATTATCGAATATGTGAGGAACGATGTATTAGAATGGGGTTTGTGCGAAAGTGAGATTAATAAAATCGTAGAGACTAAAAATAGTAGAAAGTACTATACAAAAAAAGAATTTAAGCCACTTGACGCAGATGATGTGGATTTAAACACAAAAAAACAAGAGAAGGCTAGTGGTTATATTTTAATTAAAGAAGTTTTTGGGTTAAACGAAATAACAAGACCAAAGGCTGAAAATTGGATTGAGTGGGCTAATGAAAATATCGATGATGTTAAAGGTGTGTTTTGACGAATCAATAGAAAGGAGAAAATATGAAGTTTTTGTTTGGTGATATAGTAGTGGTCAATGGAACTCAAATAGGGGTAGTGGTAAAGACTTGGGAGAAGTCAGATACTTTTGAATATGAAATATATAATAGGATGCGCAATAAGATTGAAACTTATTCGGAATGTGATGTAGAAAGATATAAGATTAGACATAAGTACCTTGATGATGAAGAAGTTGAGTATCAAAATCTGTACTAAAAAAGGGAGAGCAATATGACTTTCAATAAAGAGCAGAAAGAAGCAATATTAAAACTTGAACGTCTAGGTATACCGACAGTAGAAGCAGAAGCATTAGTATATATGGTATCCCCAAAGGAGTCATTAGATTCAAGTGATATGAGTATATTGATAAAGAAAATGACACAAGAATTAAATAGCTAAAATACAATAGCAACTGTTATTACTCTAAATTGAAAGGAGTTAAATAATATGATTAAATTATTTGAAGCATTTAGTGGTTATGGGTCACAAGCCTTGGCACTAAAAAAGTATAGTGTAGAGTTTAAATCTGTAGGCATTGCAGAAATAGACAAGTATGCAATTGCAGTACACGAAAGCTTACATGGTAAAGTAAAAAATTATGGCGATGTTAGTAAATTAGAAGTAGCAGAACTACCAGACATGGATTTGTTTACTTACTCATTTCCTTGTCAAGATATTTCAAACGCAGGTAAACAAAGAGGGTTAGAAAAAGGGTCTGGAACACGTTCATCTTTACTTTGGGAATGTGAAAGAATCATTGAAGGTAAATATCCTAAATTTCTAATGATGGAGAATGTCAAAAATTTAGTAGGCAAGAAAAATAAGCCATATTTTGAGGAATGGTTACAAACTTTGGAAGAACTAGGTTATAACAATTACTGGAAAGTTATTAGTGCTAAGTTCTGTGGAGTGCCTCAAAACCGTGAACGAGTATTTTGCGTAAGTATTAGAAAAGATGTTAATAATGGAATGTTTGGGTTTGAACAAGACTTTGACAACGGTGTCCGATTAAAAGATATTCTTGAAGATGAAGTTGATGAAAAATATTATTTAAGTGATGAAATGATAAAGGGATTAATTGATACTATAAAAGAAAAAGGATATAAAAATCCTGAAATTTCTAATTGTTTAACTACAGTACAGAAAGATTCTTTGGTGGTTGAAGCTAAGATAAAACAGATAGGGAATATTGTACCAACGAGTAATTTTAACAATCCGCAGAGGGGGCGAATTTATTCAGTAGATGGCATAAGTCCATCCTTAGATTGCTGTGGTGGTGGTGGGCGAGAACCTAAAATATTAGAACTAGGTTTGATAAATGAAAATAGACAACCTAAAATATTAGTTAAAGAGGTAACCAATTGCGATAAAGCAGTCGTTGAGCCTAAAATAATCAAATTAGCAAAAGAGAGTGGAAATCACTATGGTGGTGGTTTATATTCAAAAGATGGAATATCTCCTACATTGGTATCAAGTGGGGCTGGTAGAGGAACTAACAATATTCCTAAAATATTAGAGTTATATAGGATTAGAAAACTAACGCCAACCGAATATTTTAGACTCATGGGTGTATCCGATGAAGATATAGTAAAAATACAGTCTACTATAGTAAACGGTAAATTAATTAGTAATAGTCAACAATACAAATTAGCGGGCAATTCAATAGTTGTTAACTGTATGGAGTTTTTAAAAAATTTTGGAACAGTAGAACTAAGCAGATAAAAGTATTATCAAGACTTATTAAAGATGGAAACCGATAGAAGGAGAAGATATGAGATACTATGAAAAGAAAACTGGATTAGAATTACCTAAGCACAGATATCCTATTAGTTATTATTATAGTTTTAGATGGGTCAAGTCATTATATAACACTATCAAAAGAAAGATTCTAATATTAAAATATGGGTTTGACACCTCCGATACTTGGTCTCTTGATTATTCTTTAGCTCAATGGATTTATCCTAGATTGATTCATTTTAAAGAAACTGCTCAGACCTACCCATCTGAATTTACCTCAGAAGAATGGAGTGACTTACTAGGGGAAATGATAGATGGAATTAAACTCTATTTAGAAGTCACTTGGTCTGATAATACTTGTACTTATAAGGAAGAACAAGATGTATACTTAGCGTATAAGCACTCTATGCAATTAATAACTGACAATCTTTCTAGTTTATGGGATTGACTTTGATATACTAAGTGTGGTATAATAAAAAGAGAGTCAAAAAAAGGAGATTACTATGAATCATATATTACAAGAAATGAAAGAATGGGGAGCAGATGGGGTAGTATTTCATCCTATATTTACAACAGAAAAGCAACTTTTAGATGGGACAGCAACTATACATTGCGACTATACCTTATCATCAATAGTTGATATAGAGAGTTTTCCTAAATCTGGACTCACTTACTACAATATGGTTAATGGTGTTAAGGTTTATATAAACCCATTTAAAGGAAAGCTTGGGGTAAATACATCACTAGATGACATTCAACACAGAATTAAAAACAAAGTTACCGTAATGGCAATAGAGGAGTCTTTAATTGGCTTGAGTATTAAAATTAGAGATAGCCAGAATAATATTAAGGGTCTTTATAATATCTTATCTGAATTAAGTGATGTGTGGGACGATATAGGTGAGATGATAGAGAGTGGCAAAGAAATTAAATAAAAGAGAGTCAAAGAAAAGGAGATAAGACATGATAGTTAGAGCTATCTACATAGGAGATTTACGTTATGATAAATCTTTAATATTTGAGAAACATGAAGATAAATTCATTTGTATAACTGAACCAGATATTACATATGATGACACTATTGTCCTTATGGATGATGATTGGATTGTATTTACAATAGAAGATGATATTGTAAAAATTAGAAATGACGAACTATATGAATCAGAGTACGACGTATTGGTATTGAAATATAAACTACATCACGCTAGTAGATTGTTAAAAGAGGCACAAGGTAAATTAAATATGAGTTCAAGATTATATGTCGATATCGAATGGTATTTCAAGGGTCAATACGACTATTAATATTAGGAGGATTTATGGATATCAATTTTAAAAATGGAAGTAAGATAACAATAGTAGAATCATCAGATAATGTGAGAGGTAAAAGAGCTGAACTTTTTAAGGGTTTTTACACTTATAGTATAGATGAGCTTTGTGAAAGGTTTGAGCCTCCAAAGTTAACTTGGATTCAAAAAATACACAAAAAAATCAAAAAATAAAATACTTGACAGTAATAGTTAAAGTGCGGTATAATAACTATAGAGAGTTAAGTATAGATAGACACTATAACAACTCTACATAGAACCGTTAGATAAAATAATTGGTAGTTCCGTAAGAAGGAGAAAATATGAGTGAAACAGTAAGATATACAGGAAAATTAAAAGAAATAAAAACGCATGATATTGCAATATATTTAATTGATAGTTCACCAGACAAAGAAACTAGGGATGAAATTTATAGTAAATATGATTTTACGTATGAAAATGACCTAAATGAAATGTTTTGGGAATATGATTTTTGCGAAGATTTTGTTTTATCTAATGGTAAGTTGTATGAAATAATCTCTAAAAATAAACAAGAGTGCGAATATGAGTTTTTTGAAGCTACCAAAGCCAATGATATTATTAATTTCCATGTAATGTACTATAATGGTGGTTGTGGATTTAGTGAAGCAATTAATGAGGCAATTGATAATATAAAGGAGGAGTTATGAAACTTACAAAGAAAAAAGCCTTTAAAGGTTGGAATATTACTTGTCATTTAGGAATGAACACTTATACGAGTTGGTGGACTTCACCGCCAAAATCAGTAGATAACGCAGGGATAGAGTATTTAAAAGACAGATATCGGTGTATTTCTACCTCCAAAAGAATGGAGAATTTTAAAAAGATGTATAAAATGCTTATGGAAGGCGAGGGTGAATAATGAAATATTTACATTTTAAAACAACAAAAAATTTAACAGATTTAACAGGAGAGTTTAGCTTTTGTTCATTCCCTTGGGAACGATTAGGTTCAACAGCAAAAGCTATCAATTCAAGTAAGATAGATGGAGCTAATAGAACAGAAGCACCAGAATACGAAACAGCTTATCTATTACCAATCGTTAGAGAAGAAGTAACATTTGCATTTATCGAAGGAAACTTAAAACCTTATGGAATTAATGCAGAGATATTAACAAAAGCCGAAGCAGTGAAGCAGTGGAAAGCGTACAAGACAATAAGAAATAGTAGAGAGTAGGTGGAGAACTAAATGAAAATAGATATAACATTAAGACAATTTGAAATATTAGAAGATGTATTAAGCGGAATTGAAGAAAGTAGAATTTATGAAGATGATAGGGCGGTATTAGATGAATTAAAAGATAAATTTAGTTATGGCAAGTATCTTAAATTAAAAGAAAGCGAGAATGAAAATGGAAAAGTATAAATTAATTCACGAAACTGAAAAGGCAAGGTTTTATAAATTATCAAAATTATCTACATACTCAGAGAACGAAAAACAAAAAAAACCTTATCAATATGTATTAGTATCGGATGCCAAAGGACATATCAGAGAACATATTGAAAGACTAGCATTTTCTTTTGAATTTACAGAAGATTCAGTAGAAAATGATTTGATAAATAACAAGAAAGGCAGTATAAGAGTAGATTATATGCACATATGTGGATATCTGACATTTATGATTCATGGTGGCGATATTGATTCAGTTTATCCTGACGAATGGTATCTAGATAAAATTACAGAGGAGGTTTAAACAGTAAGATTAAGAAGGCTTATGGAAAGCGAGGGTGAATAAATGACACTTCTAAATAAGTATTGGGTTGACGAGCAAAATAACAAATGGGATACTAGTAATTTTACAGAGGAACAATCTATACAACACTCTGAGTCAATGATTGACTGTACTGATTGCACGAACTGTAAAGATTGTAAATGCTGTAAGAACTGTGTAGGATGTGTAACCTGCAAGGATTGTGAAGACTGCTTAGCATGCACAGGTTGTTCCAACTGCTCTAGTTGCCTAGAATGTTCAGACTGTGTAGATTGTAAAGGATGTAAAAACTGCAAGTGGTGTATAGATTGTAAGTGTTGTATGTTTTGCAAAGACTGCGAATATTGTGTAGATTGCACAGGATGCGGAGATTGCGAAAATTGCTTGAACTGCACAGATTGCGTAGATTGCACAGATAGTGGAAATTACGAAGACCATATAAGTTTAGAATCAAACTTTTCATTCCAATTTAAGGAATGGAGGGGTAAATGATGAAAGAGTTGAACGGCTATTGGGTAGATAGTAATAATAATAGTTGGTACACGAGATATTACACAGAGGAGCAAGCAATATCACACTCTAAATCACTGGTAACTTGCAAAGATTGCGAAGGTTGTGAAGATTGCATAAATTGCATAAGTTGCACAAATTGTAGGGATTGTGAGGATTGTAGAGACTGTATATATTGCACTATTTGTACAGGTTGCACAGGTTGTGTAGGTTGTGTAGGTTTAGAAAAGGAGATGTTTTATGAAACTTTTTAATAGATGGAATGCCCTTGATAAATGTCATATATGTGGGTGCAAGTCAACTGAGATAGAAAGAGAATATACTTGTGGTGATAATGTTGTATGTGAGTACGATATTTGTTGCTCAAATTGTGGGACTGTATTGAATGGCTATTCGTATGGCTATATGAAGTATCCAGAGACTAGAATTGAATCACTGAGAGAAGTATGGTATT
>Ga0209414_1001460_pt1 | contig 11233 bp, 8 predicted proteins | sample LakVidmifraction_4_FD_181154 | JGI IMG/M metagenome (GOLD analysis project Ga0209414, IMG submission 181154) | Hypersaline microbial communities from Lake Vida, Antarctica - Brine Hole Two &gt;0.2 micron (SPAdes) (version 2) | ecosystem: Environmental > Aquatic > Non-marine Saline and Alkaline >... | reverse complement strand
TATTTGTTGATATCTACTATATATATACCCAAATTGGAGGGAATTATTCAAAATAGATAAAATAAATGCAGTGATTGCAAGACTTAGTTAGTTATGCAATCGCCTAATACATATTAAAAAAAGGAGTGAATAAAAATGAAGACAAATTATATTTATGTGGTATCGGATTCCCTAGGGGATACTGCAGAAAAAGTAGCGATTGCTACGGCTGAACAATTTAGGGACATTGAGTATGAAATCGTTAAATTTCCCTATGTGACACAAATGGATCAAATTGACAGTGTCATTGATTCAGCAAAAGGTAAAAATGCTATTGTAATATTCACGATCGTTATTGAAAAATTAAGAGACCGTTTAATTGATTTATGTGAGGAAAACGCTATTTTGTGCAATGATATCATGGCACCTGTATTAAATGATTTAACAATTTTGTTTGATTCTGATCCTATTTTAAAACCAGGTATTATTCATCAACTGGATAAGGAATACTTTGATCGCGTGGCAGCAGTAGAGTTTGCAGTAAAGTATGATGATGGAAAGGATATTCGCGGGATAAAAAAAGCAGATATCGTTATTATTGGAATCTCACGTACGTCAAAAACACCTTTGAGTATGTATATGGCCCATAAAAATATTAAAGTTGCCAATGTACCCTTGGTACCAGAAGTCGATGTACCGAAGGAAATTTATAAAATTGATCCAAATAAAATTATTGGGTTGATTAATACACCAGAAAAATTAAACGAGATTAGAATTGAACGATTAAAAGCTTTAGGTTTACAAAATAATGCGAAGTATGCAAATATGGATCGAATCATGGAAGAACTAGACTATGCTCATAAAATTTATAGAAAGATTGGTTGCAAAATAATTGATGTGTCTAATAAAGCTGTTGAGGAGACAGCAAATATTATCATAGATTTTGTAAAAGAGACTAAAAAAGATTAAAGCATAAGTGTTAGGGTTTTATCAAAGAGGAGGAAAATATGAGTCAATTTGTTTACAATTTTGAAGACGGCAGTTTAGAGTTAAAGCCTTTACTTGGGGGAAAAGGTGCTTCTCTAGCAGAAATGAGTAAAATAGGATTACCTGTACCAGAAGGATTTACTATTACGACGAAGGCCTGTTTAAATTATTACGACGAAGACAAAACCCTCAGTGAAAGCTTAGAAACTGAAATTCTTGATTTCTTGAGACAATTAGAAGAAAAAACTTCTAAAAAACTTGGTGATGACCACGATCCATTACTCGTATCTGTAAGATCTGGTGCTGTTGTTTCTATGCCAGGGATGATGGATACAGTACTTAACTTAGGTTTAAATGATGTTTCTGTAAAAGGATTAGCTAAATTAACAAAGGATCCCCGTTTTGCTTATGATTGTTATAGAAGATTTATTCAAATGTTTGGTGATGTTGTTTTAGGCATTCATAAATACAAATTTGATGAAACCATGCGTAAAGCCATTGGAACAAGTATTGAGAAAATGGACGATGTAACGGAAGAACAATATCTGATTTTAATTAAAGCTTTTAAAGAAAAGTTTAAAGAAGAAGTCGGTTTTGATTTTCCGCAAGATCCAAAAGAACAATTAATGATGTCCATTCGTGCAGTATTTGATTCATGGAATAACAAAAGAGCAATTGTTTATAGAAAAGCAAATGAAATTCCCGATGATTTAGGGACAGCGGTAAATATTCAATCCATGGTATTTGGTAATATGGGGGATTCCTCTGGTACTGGTGTGGCTTTTACTAGAAATCCAGCCAATGGTGACAATAAAATATTTGGGGAGTTTTTAATTAATGCCCAAGGAGAAGATGTTGTTGCAGGCATTAGAACACCAAGGGAAATTACTGAATTAAAAGACGTTATGCCAAAGGCATATCAAGAATTTATTGATGCCACTGAAACCCTTGAAAAACACTATAAAGATGTTCAAGACATTGAATTTACGATTGAACGGAAAAAATTATATTTCTTGCAAACAAGAACGGCAAAACGCACAGCAGATGCTGCTATAAACATTGCAGTGGATATGGTAGATGAAGGAATAATTGATAAAGACGAAGCCATTATGCGGGTTTCCTCTGAACAAATTGATCAATTATTACATCCTGAGTTCTTAGAAGAAGATTTAAATAATGCGAAAAGATTGGCCAAGGGTTTACCAGCTTCCCCTGGGGCAGCAACAGGGAAAGTATACTTTAATTCAGAAGATGTTGTTCAAGCTAAAAAAGATGGCATTAAAGCCATTCTTTTAAGAACAGAAACTTCACCTGAAGATATTGAAGGAATGGTAGCCGCTGAAGGTATTTTGACAGCAAGAGGTGGTATGACGTCTCACGCTGCCGTTGTGGCAAGAGGCATGGGTAAGTGTTGTATTGCCGGGTGTGGCGAGATTAATGTTAATGAAAAAGATAAATATTTTATGATTGATGATATTAAATACCCAGAAGGCTATAATATTTCTTTAAATGGTAATACAGGTGTCGTCTATGATGGAGAAGTGAGAACAAAACAATATGAGTTGTCAGGAAACTTTAAAAAGTTAATGATTTGGGTAGATGAGAAAAGAAAAATGAAAGTTAGAACCAATGCAGACAACGCAACAGATGCAAAAGTTGCTAATCGTTTTGGTGCGGAAGGTATTGGTCTTTGTAGAACGGAGCATATGTTTTTTGATTCTGATCGGATTACATCTGTAAGAAAAATGATTGTTGCAAATGACGAAACGGAAAGAAGAGTCGCATTAGCTGAATTGTTACCTTATCAAGTGAAGGACTTTGTAGAACTCTATGAGGAAATGAAAGAGAAGCCAGTCACCATTCGACTACTGGATCCACCCCTTCATGAGTTTTTGCCAAAAGAAGACGATGATATCAGAACATTAGCAGGGAAACTCGATATTCCATTTATGAAATTAAAAGATAAGATTATGCAACTGAGTGAATTCAACCCAATGTTAGGCCACAGAGGGTGTCGATTAGCCATAACTTATCCAGAAATCTATGAGATGCAAGTGAAGGCAATTATTACTGCAGCCATAGAAGTCTCTCAAAATAAAGGGTTAAATATTGAGCCTGAAATTATGATCCCATTAGTTGGACACATTAAAGAATTTACTATTCTTAAAACTTTAGTCGACGATATTACAGAAGAAGTATTTGAAGAAAAAGATTATCGGTTAAAGTATCAGGTGGGAACAATGATTGAAATTCCACGTGTTGCATTAATTGCAGACCAAGTGGCTAAAGAAGCTGCGTTTTTCTCTTTTGGAACAAATGATTTAACACAAATGACTCTAGGTTTTTCAAGAGATGACGCGAATAAATTTATTGATGAGTACAAAAACAAAAAAGTTTTACCTTATGATCCTTTTGAGAGAATTGATTTTGAAGGTGTTGGAAAACTCATGTCAATGGCTGTAGATTTAGGACGAAAGGTTAATAAAGACTTGAAGATTGGCATCTGTGGCGAACACGGTGGTGAAACAAAATCTGTAAAGTTCTGTTATAATTTAGGTTTAAATTATGTTTCCTGTTCACCTTATCGGGTACCAGTAGCTAAGATTGCAGCAGCTCAGGCTGTAATTGAGAATGAAAGAAAATAAAATAGTAATGGATCTAATGAGCAAAGATTTTCTTAAGTCTTTGCTCTATTTATTAAAGTAAACATAAAAAGAGAGGTGATTAGATGATTAGAGAAAAAACAGAAGGTATAGAAAAAGATATTTTATCAAAATTTGCAGTTTGTTCAATTGATTCAAAGGGTAGGCGGATCCAGGAGAAAACCTGTGATATACGTACAGATTTTCAAAGGGACCGAGATCGTATTATTCATTCAAAGACTTTTAGACGGTTGAAGCATAAAACGCAAGTTTTTTTAGCACCAGAAGGGGACCATTACCGTACACGATTAACCCATACTTTAGAAGTTGCTCAAATTTCAAGAACAATTGCTAGAGCTTTACGTGTGAATGAGGATTTAACAGAGGCAGTAGCCCTTGGTCATGATCTAGGTCATACACCCTTTGGACATTGTGGTGAGGAAGTTTTAAATAGAATTCATAAGGGTGGGTTTCATCATAATGAACAAAGTTTAAGGGTTGTTGATTATTTGGAAAAAAGAAAATCTAAAAAAGAATATGGACTAAATTTGACTTTTGAGGTGAGAGATGGTATATTAAAGCATCGAGGAGAAGACTTACCTTTAACTGTGGAAGGACAAATTGTTCGTTTAAGTGATCGTATTGCATATATCAATCATGATATTGATGATGCGATTCGAGCGGAAGTCTTAACAATGGATTCTTTTCCTAAAGAATATTTGGATGTTTTAGGGTGGACTCATAGTGAACGCATCAATACTTTAATTGTGGATGTGATCCATACAAGTGAAAACTCTGAAATCATAAAGTTGAGTCCTAAAATCAACAAATATTTTAATTTATTACGAAAATTCATGTTTGAGAATGTATACTTTAATGAAGAGGCAAAGAAAGAAGAACATAAAGCAAGCCTTGTCATTGAAGCCTTATACAATTATTTTCTTGAACATCCCTCACAATTACCCCAAGCACGTTATCAAGATTTTCTTAAGTATAAAAATTCTGATGCAATAAAAGATTATATTGCTGGTATGACAGATCACTATGCTATTTCAAAATACAAAAAAATATTTGTACCAGAAGTTTGGAATTAAAAAAAGGGTTTTTAAATAAAAACTAGAATTATATATATAGGTGGTAAAATGGCTAAACGATATATACAAGGAATTGATAGAATTATATTAGACCATGTTGATATAGTAGACTTTTTGTCCCGCTATATGCAACTGAAAAGGTCAGGGAAAAATTATAAAGGGTTGTGTCCGTTTCATAGCGAGAAAACACCTTCTTTTTTTGTGTCAAGTGATGAGCAACTCTATAATTGCTTTGGTTGTGATGCTGGGGGTAGTGTCATTACTTTTGTATCAGAAATGGAAAATTTAGGTTTCATTGATACAATTGAATATATTGCTGATGAAACCAATTTGGATTTGAAAGATTATATGGAAAATAGTGAAGAGTACTCTAATCAGTACCAAGAAAAAAATGAAATTTTAGAAATGAACCGTCAAGGGGCAATCTTTTTTTATCGAAGTCTTCAAAAAAATAATAAAGCCTTGAAGTATTTAAAAGAAAGAAAAATCGATAAAAATATTATTAAAACCTTTGGATTGGGGTATATATTAGATGAATGGAGCCTCTTAAAAGATTATCTTCTAAACAAAGGATATTCTATTGATTTAATATATAAAGCTGGACTTGTTTCTAAAAGCAGTAAAGGTAGTTACTATGATAAGTTTAGAGGTAGAGTAATTTTTCCTATTTTTGATGTGAAAGGAAAAATTATTGCTTTTGGTGGTCGGATTATTGAAGCAGCGGAGAAGGCCCCAAAGTATTTAAATTCTCCTGAAACAATTGTCTTTAATAAATCAAAGACATTGTATGGTTTAAATATTGCAAGAAAGTATATTCGCACTGACCAAAAACTCATTTTAGTGGAAGGTTATATGGATGTAATCATGCTACACAAGTATGGTATAAAAAATGCTGTTGCAACATTAGGGACTTCTTTTACAAAAGAGCACAGTAGGATTATTCGAAAGTATGTAGATGAGTTAATTATTTGTTTTGACGCGGATGAAGCAGGGCAAAAAGCGACAAAACGTGCCATTGAAAATACAAAAGGGATTATTCAAAAAGTTAAAGTGATCCAATTAGAAAACGGTTATGATCCAGATGATTTTGTTAGTGAAAAAGGGTATGACGCTTTTCTTAATGAAATCAATGAAGCAAAGGCGAGCCATATGTTTTTGCTTGATGACGTTGCAAAGAACTTAGATTTTAAAGAGGAATATGATTTACGTGATTTTATGATTCAATCTCGAGAAATATTAAAAGACATTACGGATTATGCGAGACAGCATTATTATTGTGATATTATTGCTGGTAAATTGGATATGCCAGCGAGCAGACTCATGAAAGAAATTTTTCCTAAGACGTCTACTAGTAAACGTAATGATTTTAAAAAAAGAAAACAAGTAAAAAAAGAAAATAGCATTAGTAAAGATTCCCATTTGGCAACAATAGAAAAAAAATTATTGCAATTTGTCTTAATGAATCAAGAATATTTTTATGTCATTCAAGAAAAAATTAATTTGGAATATTTCAATCTTAAAAGTGTTTTCAATATCTTCCAGTTTTTAGAAGATTATTATGAAAAAGAAGATGAATTTAAATTAGAAAATTCTTTAGATTATTTAAGTATTGAAGAGGGAAAACTCTGTAAAAAGCTTATTGGAGAGAATAATCAAGGAAAACATGATCTTAGAGATATTGAAATTTATATTAAAAAGTTTGAAATAGAAAGACTACAAGAAGAATTAAAACAATTAAAATACTCAAGAGAATCGACTTTTAGTGCTAAAGAAAAAGAAGAGATTATCGTAAAAGAAGAACTTGTTAAAAGAGAATTAATAAGTAAAAAGTCACATTTAGGCAACTAGAAAGGAAGGACAATAATGACTGAGAAAAAGAAAAGAGTTATTGGGGAAATTATTGAAGAGGGGATTAAAAAGGGAGAATTATCTTATGAAGAAATAGATAACGAACTCCATGACTTAGATCTTGGAAATGTTGAAAAACAGCGGATATATAAAGAGATTGAAAACGAAGGTATTGATTTACTAACTGAGAAAGATGTTAAAGAAAGTCTATTAAGCGATGAAAAAAGAGAAGAATTAGAAGAAAAGAGACGTATTAAAAGAGAAGAAAAAGAAAAAGAGCGTGAAGAGGAAGAAGATGATGACGATGACGAGGAAGAAGTTGTTATTCCTAAAAGCGTAAATGTAGATGATCCTGTTCGAATGTATCTAAAAGAAATTGGTAAAGTTGATTTATTAACAAAGGAAGAAGAAATAGATTTAGCTAAAAGAATTGAAGCTGGCGAAGAATATGCTAGACAAAAGTTAACAGAAGCTAATTTAAGATTGGTTGTGTCAATAGCTAAGCGTTATGTTGGTCGAGGCATGTTATTCTTAGATTTAATTCAAGAAGGTAACTTAGGCTTATTAAAGGCTGTTAAGAAATTTGACTGGAGAAAGGGTTATAAGTTTTCTACTTATGCTACTTGGTGGATTCGACAAGCCATTACACGTTCCATAGCAGACCAAGCAAGAACCATTCGTGTACCTGTTCATATGGTAGAGACAATTAATAAACTCATCCGTATTCAAAGACAGTTATTACAGGATCTTGGTCGAGAGCCAAAACCGGAAGAGATAGCTAAGGAAATGAGTATTTCTGTTGATAAAGTAAGAAAAATTTTAAAAATTGCTCAAGAACCTGTATCATTAGAAACACCAATTGGTGAAGAAGAAGACAGTCATTTAGGAGATTTTATTCCAGATAACGATTCTCCTGCACCTGCTGAATCAGCTGCTTTTGCAATTTTAAAAGATCAATTAGAAGAAGTATTAGATTCATTAACCTTAAGGGAACAGAAGGTATTAAAACTAAGATTCGGTATTGATGATGGACGAGCTAGAACCTTAGAAGAAGTTGGTAAGCAATTTGACGTTACCCGGGAACGTATTAGACAAATTGAAGCCAAGGCACTTCGCAAGTTAAAACATCCAAGTCGATCAAAAAAATTAAAAGATTTCTTAGATTAAATATTAAATGGATTCCTTGTGAATCCATTTTTATTAGGAGGAGAATGAAATGTTATCTCGACGATTAGAAACATTAGCCAGTTATATTGAAAGGACAGATATACTGGGAGATATTGGAACGGACCATGGGTTTATACCAATTTACCTAGTAGAAAATAATGTCACCAGTCAAATAATTGCCAGTGATTTAAATGAAGGACCTCTTGAAAATGCAAAGGAAGAATTAAGTCAAAAGGGGTTACTAGATTCAGTTGATTTAAGACTTGGCGGTGGTTTAGAACCATATAAGCCAGGTGAAATTAACACGGCTCTTATTGCCGGGATGGGTGGCACATTAATAAAGAATATTCTAAATGATGGGAAAGAGCATTTGCCTTATCTAAAAAAACTAATTCTTCAACCCATGCATGGTGTCGTAGAACTCAGAAGATTTTTATTAAACAATGGTTATAAAATAGTAGATGAAGACTTAATTTACGAAAACAATATATATTATGAAATTATTGTTGCTAAAAGAGGAAAGTCTCAAGCCTATGAACATATTGATTTAGAATTCGGTTTCCATATGTTAAAAAAAGATACAGATATTTCAAAAGCGTATCTGCAATTGAAAACAGACAAATTACAAGAGATTGTTGACAACATTGCGCGCCATGGCAGTAGTGCTTCCCAAGAGAAAGTAAAAGAGTTAAGAGATACTATTGAAGCATATAAGGAAGTGATTGAATGTTTGTAAATTCTAAGAAAATTGCAAAAATTATAGAATCAATTGCACCGCTAAAGACAGCGGAAAGCTGGGATAATGTCGGTTTTCAAATAGGCAATAAACATTTAGAAATTGATCGGATTATGGTTGCTCTTGAAGTAACACCAAATGTTTTACAAGAGGCTATTGAGAAGAATATCGATTTAATTCTTACACATCATCCATTAATTTTTAGTAAAATTGATAAATTGACTTCAGATAACCCAATACAAAAGATGATTATAGATATGATTCGAAACAACATAAATTTGTATGTAGCCCATACAAATCTTGATGCATCGAAAAAAGGTACGAATCGCTATTTATCCGATTTATTAAATTTGAAACGTATCGAATCATTGGATGGAAAGGAATTTAATGAATACTATAAGTTATCTGTATTTGTACCTGAAGATGAAGGGGATGACCTTAGAAGCGTTTTATTTAAGTATGGCGCTGGTACTTTAGGAAAGTACGATCATGCATCATTTAGCTCTAAAGGCACTGGAACCTTTAGACCTTTAGACGGTTCAAATCCTAGCATTGGAGAAAAAGACCAAGAGTCTCAGGTAAATGAAGTTAAAATAGAAGTCATCTTGCACAAAAATGATAAAGAACTAATAATTGAAAAGATGATTGAAAAACATTCCTATGAAACAGTAGCCTATGATGTGATTAAATTAGAAAACCTAAAAGAAGAATACTCTATTGGTTTAACAGGTTATCTTGAAAAAGGGATGTCTTTAGATGCGTTAACAGAAAGTGTAAAAGAAAATTTTGGTATTGAACAATTAAAAGTTGTTAGAAGTAATGATAAAACTATAGGAAAAGTTGCCATCTGTTCTGGTGCTGGAAGTGATTATATAACCCTTGCAAGTCAAATGGGCTGTAAATGTTTAATCACAGGTGATGTAAAGTATCATGAAGCTCAATTGGCTAGACAATTAGATTTAAATATTATTGATGCAGGACATTTTGAAACAGAAAATATTTATATGGGATTTTTCAAAGAATTTCTATCCAATCGATGCAAAGATAAGGGGTACGATGTGAAAATAATTCAATCTAAATCAATTAAGAATCCTTTTGAATACCAATAGATTATAAGGAATAGGATAATCATAAATGTCCTAGGTAATTTATTATTTATGAATTTTTAAGATCGAGATAAGAGTTTAAGAAAATCCTTGATTTTCTCGATCTTTATTATATTCAATAGCATAGTGTTCATAAAATTTTATAATAATATTCGTGAAAAGGGATTAATTTTTTAAAATAAAAAAGGTTCAGGATAAATCCTAAAACCTTTCGTAAGATTTGTTATGATTTGAGATAATCTAAATGCAATACTTTTCCAAGTTTCTCGGATAAGACACCTAAAAAGGCACCAATAAGCATGGCGTATACTGTTGGCAAAAATTGAGCATCTGTAGCAAAAAATGCAGATAATCCAATAAATGCACCAGGAATATAGTTCAAAAAAGATATTTTTGATTGGATAACAATCATAGCTGAACCAATAGCTGTTGCAACACCAATGGCAGGAATATTGCCTATATTAGATGAAAGCAATGTTGTAATAGATACAATAATAGCGCCCCAACAAATGCCACTAAAGTTAGTGAATAATGCTATTTTAAAACCTTTTTTTCCGCCACCTGCTGCAAAATAAGTTGACCAGGCTAAAAAACCGGCGAAGGTGCTCATTTGTAAATTTGTACTGCTTGTAGCCCACAAAGCTGCGATTATTCCACTGCTGAGAGCAATCGGTAATGTTTTTTTCATTGTCGTCTCCTTTATCATTCTTTTATAGTTTAAAGTAAATCCAAGTATAAATCCATCATAGGCATGTGTTTTTATAGTTTTAGCATAAAAGAAAGACCAAATTCGTTAATAATAATCAATATAACGATATGAGTTGGTAGATATATACAAAGAAAGAAACAAGAGAAATACCTTGATTTTACGAGTGAATTAAGATAGTATTAAATGTGTTGATTTAGTATATCAGATGATTGCGTTTTACAGAACGAGGAAAGTCCGGGCTCCATAGAGCAGAAATCTGGTTAACGGCCAGTAAGGGTAACCTTAAGGCAAGTGCAATAGAAAGTATACCGCCAATTTATTGGTAAGGGTGGAACGGCGAGGTAAGAGCTCACCAGCTCATAGGTGACTATGAGGCTATGTAAACCCATTTCGGAGCAAGACCAAAACGGATCAAAAGGAAGCGGCTCGTTTCCTCCTAATGGTAGGTCGCTTGAGACTATTGGTAACAATAGTCCTAGATAGATAATCATCTAATACAGAACTCGGCTTATAGATATGCTAAATCACAAATTCAAAAGAAAACGTTGGTTAATTACCAACGTTTATTTTGTTTTTTGAAAGAGATATAGTAATATTCGTCTATATTTTTATTTTCTTATTTGATTTTTCTATTTTGCGTTTCTCAAAAGATCAGCTGCTATTTTTAAAGATCAATATTCTATCTCGGATTAATGCACATACTACAGAAGCTCTTGAACCTGTAAACTAATACTCCCACATGGGTTTTTAACTTAATGACATTGTCCTTGCGGGTGGTCTTTTTTTTGTGATATATTTCTCTAGGTGAAAATTGCGATTAAGGTTAAAAAAAATTTGGTTACCAGATATACTTCGTTAACCGCAATTGCAATTTCACATATTGTACCAAATTGGCTATCCTATTCTATGGGGATTCAATAGTAGGTTTTTGTTGATAAAAGTGTAAAATTTAATTAAAATATTAT
>Ga0209414_1001459_pt1 | contig 11234 bp, 20 predicted proteins | sample LakVidmifraction_4_FD_181154 | JGI IMG/M metagenome (GOLD analysis project Ga0209414, IMG submission 181154) | Hypersaline microbial communities from Lake Vida, Antarctica - Brine Hole Two &gt;0.2 micron (SPAdes) (version 2) | ecosystem: Environmental > Aquatic > Non-marine Saline and Alkaline >... | reverse complement strand
GACGTAAACGCCAGCATCAATATTCGCAACAAGGGAGTTTACAGTCTCCTTGATAAATAAAGTAGATTTTCATGGTTTTTCTATGAAATTTGCAACTGTATTTAAGGTTGAAGAAGAAGTGATAGGGGGTAATAATGAAATTGAATTGGATGTTAATTCATTAACAAAAAGTGAAAAAGAGTTAATAATAAATGAAATTTTAGATAAAGGTGACGATCTGACAGAAGAAAATAGATTACTTTTAAATAAATTGGGAGAATAATAAACCTATAAGGTGGGTAAAATTGAAAAAAAATTAAAAATGAATAAAACTTATAATAATGAATTAAATATTTTAGATGATTATTTTAAAGAAATAGATGATAACGGTGGTAATTTAACGATTGATGAGGAAGTTGAATTAGCAATTAGGATTAAAAATGGTGATGAGAGTGCAGTAAACATTTTAGTTGAGAAGAATTTAAAATTTGTCGTTATGATTGCTCATGACTATAAAAATAATGGTGTTGATATAAATGATCTGGTTAGTGAGGGTAATTATGGGCTTATTAAGGCTACTAAGAGGTTTGATCACACATTAGGGTATAGATTCATCTCATACGCAGTATGGTGGGTTAGACAAGCTATGATGCAGTCATTAAATAACAACGCTAGGACAATTAGATTACCAGTTAACATTTTAAATAAAATATACCGATTAAAGAAAAATCAAGTGATTGAGGAGGATGATATGGATTATATAACCAAACAACCCACTTGTGTTTCATATAATAATTTGATGGGTGAGGATGGTGATGAAATGTCAATTTTATTAAAAGGAGATTTTATTTCGGACTATAATAGTATGGTGGAAGCTGATACTGAGTTAAAGGATGCTTTGGAGGATTGTTTAAATATCCTAAGTGAACGTGAAAAGGATATAATTATAAAATATTATGGATTATTTAATAATGATATGATGACATTAGAATGTATTGGTGATATATATAAACTCAGTAAAGAAAGAGTTAGACAAATAAAGGGTGGGGCGTTGAAAAAAATGAAATATAACTTACCTAAAATTAAAAAATATATAAGATAATGAGAAATAAAATGGGTTATTTATTGGCAATAACCGCAATAGCTTTAGCTACCTGTGCTGCGTTTTTCTCAGTATATGGTATTAGTAAGTTATTTGCTGGAGCTACTTTGGCGGTGGTTATTATGGCTAGTACGTTAGAATTTAGTAAATTAGTTATAGCAACATTCCTACATAATTATTGGGAAAAAATGTCTAAAATTCTAAGAATCTATTTAAGTACTGGTTTGGTTGTGTTGGTAATTATAACGTCAGTAGGTATTTATGGTTTTTTATCAAATGCATATCAAAAAACAGCTAATGATTTATCGGTACAAGATAATAAAATTAGTTTATTAGAAAGTAAGATTGAAGGTTTTAATAATAAATTAGAAACAAATAATAGTGTATTAGAAATTAAATCGAATAGATTTAATCGCTTAAGTAATTTGAGGGCTGTCCAAGAGAATAGATTGGATAGTATGATAAGTAAACGATATTTCAGTAATGCTAATAAAACTAGAGATGAAATTAGTAATGCTAATAATGAACTCATTAAAATAAGAGGTGAAATTGATTTAATTAATGATGAAAAATCTAGTATAAATGATTCCATATCAACATATGAAACCAAAAAAATTGAATTAGCTAATAACTCTGAAATTATTGGGGAAATTGGACCATTAAGGTACATATCTAAAATAACTAACACATCTATGGATAATGTTGTTAATTACATGATTTTACTATTAATATTCGTATTTGATCCATTAGCAATCTCATTAGTAATTGCAACTAGTTTCGTATTTAATCAAAATAAGGAAGGTGGTAATGTTAGGGTTAACCAACCTAAAAAAAAAGTAACACCACCTAAAGAAGAAAAACCTAAAGAAGAAACCCCTAAAAAGGATAGGAAAATAATATATGACGAACCAAAAAAAAAAGAAAGTGATGTAAAACAAATTGGTACAAATAAATTTTTAGATAAAGATAATAACGTATTTTATAGAAAAACATGAATGAAGAGTTAACATTAAATAATAATTTTTATGTGGATGAGGTTAAACCTAAAACACAAATATTACTAATGGACACTAAATTGAGTAATATGCAACATTTCTATGAATGGCAAAAAAAAGGTGAAAGGGGTTTTAAAAAAACAACCCCTTTTACTATTTCTGAATCTGGTGTGATATACAAACATTACGATCCTAAATATACGTCAGTAATATTTAACGATAATACATTTGATAGTAGAATAATACCAATCTATATAGAAAACGCATCTACCTTATCACGTTATAAAGAAAAATACTTTATTAATGATTTAGGTTATATTTATAAGGAGGGGATTGATAATGTTATTAATAAAGAATGGAGAGATAGTACTTTCTGGTTCCCATATAGTGATAAGCAAATCAAAAGTATAGCTAAGTTAGCTAAAACTTTAATGATAGAGTTTAATATAAAAAATGAGGTTGTTGATAATAATACTTATCTATTGAATGCACCTAAATATGAGGGTTTATTAGTTAAAAGTAATTATTCTAGATTAGTTCATGATATTAACCCTTCATTTAACTTTAATAAATTAAAAAAATATATAAATGAGAGATAGTAGAGAAATTGATAAAAAAATGTTTAAAGTAATTAATGAGAGTAGAGCATTGAATGAAAATAAACAAGCGTTAAATGAAAGTGATGTGACTAATCCAACGAAAAGTGACGTAACGGATGAACAGAATAAATTTAGGCAAAATGTAACTACGGATGTTAAATTTACTGAATTCAATATACTACCAGATGCAGGTAACGTAATATTCAGAGGGTACATACCAAATCTATGTGAATGGAGTTTTGAGTTTAGTGATAGGGTTGGTTTTGGGTTTTCAACTCAAAACGTAATAACCATGAATGACGATACGATAGAAATAATAAAAAAAATGAACGGTTATTTCATCAATTGGAGAAAAGAGTGGGGTGAGAAATTAATTGAATATCAAAATGCGTAATAGAATAATAAACATAACAATAATAATTGTAATGTTATTGGGTGGTATATCTTTTTTTCATTATTACACCAAATCCAATAAACTGGAAGATGAGTTAATGGTTAGTACACAAAACACTAAAGCGTTAAAGGATGTACTAAGAACTAACAAGGATAGGGTTGGTACTTTAGAATATAGTAAGTCTGTTTTAATAAGTAATAATAAAGAATTGGGTGAATTAAATGCTAATCTATCTAATGAACTTAAGAAAGTTAAGGGTGATGTATATGAATTAACTATTTTGAATGGGGTAATAAAAAGTGATACAATTAGAATTACAGATAATACTATTAATGTTGAAAATGATTCTACCTATAATATTGAGTGGGAGTATAATAAAAAATTTAATAATGATAATCGTAGGTATTTAAAAGGGCAAACAAGATTTACATTTAGTAATAAAAATAATCATTTTGAATTCAAACCAATGAATACCTTAATATTAAATGATGAAATACATTTAAAAATAACTCAAGGGATAAGAGAGAAGGATGGTAAATTGGAAGTATTTGCTAAATCAGATTATCCTGGGTTTGAACTTGCTGATATAAATAGTGTTATTATTGATCCACAAAAAAACCCAGTATTTAAAAAGTATAATAAAAAAAGTAAATTTAACTTTTCTATATATGTTGGTTATGGTATTACCTATGACTTTAAAAGTAATAAAGCGTTAGATGGTGTGCAAGGTGGTATCGGATGGTCTTATTCACCTTTTTAAAATAATTAACCCTAATAAAATAGGGTTTTTATTATTATTGTAATATTTATAGGTAAATAAATAAGTTGAAAAATTTACACGAAGAAATTACTGAGGTTGAAATAGAAAAAAAATTAAAAAATTTTCTAAAATCTAAGGGGTTAACTGATAAAATAAAGAAAGAGATTGAGTCTGATGTTAAATCAGATAAGGAAACTGAAAAGATGGTGGTAGATATTACTAGCAACGTATTAACGCAATTATTTAAAGCGTTATGGGTTAAGAGAAGTTTTTGGCAATCACAACTAAAAAATAAATCTGCATAGAAATGGGTAAAAAAATTAAGATAACCGAAAGGCAAAATAAATTACTTAATAACATCAAAAAGGGTGGGATTAAGATAAGTGAATCTCAATATAAAAGAATATTTGAAAACAATATAAATGAAAGTATTATTGTTGAATTTTTAACATTTGCCAATGAAATTATCACTAATTTAAGGGAAATATTAACAGACCCATCAAATGTAGGGTTAGATCCGATATGGAAGAGATTAGGTATTAATCGAGGTCAATTATATAGTGCCATGATTGATTGTGGGATTATAGTTGCGACAGTTGTTAATGGTAAAGAAATTTATAAGTTAACTAAAAAATTACAAATAAGGTCTTTAAAATTAGTCTATAACATTGTTTATGGTAAAAGATATGATATAAGTAATGGTAATGTTGTTGATGAACCACAAGATGAGTCAGTTGGTTTTGGTTCTGATTTTGAACCAGAAATGACAGAAGATAATTATCCAGCAGGTGCTGAATTTGATGATAATGCACCTTGGAATGATGATGGTGATGGATATCCAGAAGGTGATGGTGATTTCTTTAGTTATATTGATGAAGTTATAGATGGTAAGTATAGAGTTCTATTCCTTAATGGAAAAGAAGGTAAGTATGTTAGTATTTATAGAGTTGACTCACATTTATATAGTGATTACTGTAACACAGTGGATAATGATTGTGTTATTAAAAAAATAAATACTTTAGAAATTAATGATAAATTAGATTTAAGTGATAATGATTTTGATCCAGATAAATATGTTAATCTATTAAATCAAGATTCAATAGATTATATAATGCAGTTCCACATCAATGATGAGGGTAGTAAGGAAAGGGTAGAAGCAGTATTAAATGATTTATCTGAAACAACTGCTGCTGCGGGTTCTAGTGGTTCTTATGTTGGTGCATTGAACAATGAAAATCCAATTAAAAAAACAAACATGCGAAACCCATCAGAAGAAATGGGTGAAACTACTATGTCGGCAGGTTCTAACGGTATGTACGTTCAACCACAAATATGGGCTAAAGATCCTAAAAATTCTAAATTCTCTAAAGACCCAATGTACCCAAATGGTGAAATAGTAGCCGAAGGGGGTGATAAGTTAAATAGATATATTTTAGATTTAAATGAGGCATATGTATATGCTAATAGTGATGAAGAAGCTGTTAAAGCTGGTGAGGAATTCATACGTACCGTAAAGGGTGAGTTTCCAGAATCACATATTGAAATAGTTGATATTTATGAATCACCTAAAGATGGTAAAGAGGCAAGAAAAATAAATAAAGGCACTGGTAGTGTATATGAGAAAGTTGCTAAAGAAACTGGTAGAACTATTTCTGAAGTTATTGACATAATAAATAAAAGAAAAAAATAATTATCATGAAAGTTAATAAAATAAAAAAATATTTAAGAGATATCGTTTCTGAGGATAGAGTACCTGGTATTCATGTAACACAAAAAAATCAAAAAGAATCAGAAAAATCTAATAAGCAATATAATAAAGACGTTAAGAAAAAGATGTCAGATTATGAAAAAGATACGATAAAAAACGATAAAGAGGAAGAAGATCACGTTGATAAAAAATTCACTGCCGATGGTAAGGAGAAAGAGTATCACGATGAGATGGAGATTCTTAATGGTATGGAGATGTTAACATATGACCAACCACCAACGGAGAAATTTAAGGAAAGATCGGATAAAGCAATAGCTGGACATAGCTCAACTGGAAATAAAACCTATACTGGTAAATGGAACCCAGAAACTGGTGAGGGTAATGGTAATACAGAATCTGTTTGGGGTGCATCCTCAGATGATTTCGGTCAAAAACATCTTGATAAAATTAACAGATCTTTCGATAAACGAAAAGATAGTGAAGATCGTGGATTAACATTTGGTGATGACTACGAGAGAGTTGATGCTAAAAGTGATAGTAATGTAAAAACCAATAATTCAAATAAAAAAAGAAAAGCCTTTGAGGGTGAAAATAAAAAAAACAAACTTATGGATGGAAAAATTAAAAAATTAACATTTAAAAAACCTTTCAAAGGAGAGGAAAACGTTTTAAAATTAATACCAGAAAATTATAGAGTAGATAATAAAAATTTTATTATGACAGATGGTAATGAAACTTATAAAATTAGATGGGAAGGGAATGTTAATGAAGGTGAAGCAATTGTCTTAGATAGTGAAAATAAAAAAGTAATTAGTGAAGATATGAGTAAAATTAAAAAACTCATGAATTTTAAATCTAATAATGGTTCTATTAAAGTTAAAGACAAGCTTAATGAAAATAAAGAATTTAATAAAATTTATAATAAAGTTAAAAAGAAATAATTAATTTATTATAAAGTTATAGAAAAAGACCCTTTAAATGAGGGTCTTTTTTATTTACAATACTTAAAAAATACATATATTATATAAAATAAAATAAATAAATTTTAATAAGCCTATCAAGTATAGTGAACACATTAAAAATGTAATGGATATTGGTGAGATAAATCGAATTTATTTGGCTAATAATATTAATAGTAATCGGTCTGACCTTTATTTTGATTATGTAACCTCATTATGTAACACTATTTTTAATACATATTTGGGTGATGAATTGTATGATGTTGATGATAAGATAAATCATTTTGATTGGTGTTGGAAATGGAATAATACGTTTTATGGTGATTTAGGGTATGATCTTAAGCAGTCAGAAAGTGGTTATATGTATTTTTTAAGTTTTTTTACTGACATTTATTATTTTATTGATAATAAGAATATTATCTTGGAAGGGAATATTTTAATGGTTTGGGAATATATATTTAATTATGATATATCAAAACCTAAAAAAGATGTTTATAATTTCATAGATATATATAAAATGTTTGAAAATACTAAATGGTATGGAAATGGAGAAAATGATTATATTAGTGAGTGATAAATTAAGATTGGATAAAAATAATCTCGAAAGTGATTTAGAATATATTCTTAACGATAATGAAAAACCCACACTTAAAACGGATAAAATAATTGACTTATTAGAAAAAATTAGTATAATAGATAATACGCAAAATCTGTGGGAAGAATATATTAGTAACATTGTTAAATTAAAGGAAAATGGAGATAATAAATAGAATATTAGTTATTATATATGTTTTAGCAATTTTAAATTGTTTAAGACACGTATATAATATACTTTTAATAGTAATAAGTGATGCCAAGGTCAAATACATATTAAGTGGTAATGCTTTATTAATACTAGGTATGTCAGTGGCATACATAATAACAGGAATTTTAATGGGAATAGTAATATGAGTAGTATAGATGATAAGATAAATGAAATAAAAGGTTATATTGTGTCTATGCGATACAATAAGGGTATGGCAATCGTAGATGTAAAATTAAGGAGTGGTTGGGTAATACCTAAGTCAAAAGTTGTTGGTGCGGTTGCTTATGATAAATCACCAGACACCTATATGTTTTATAGTGAAGATGAAAATATATTGATTGATGATATTATTGAATATGTTAAACATGTTGTGAAAATAAATATAGATAGGGAAGCTAAAGAAAATTTACTTAAAGCTAAATTAATTGAATTAAGGGAATATTTTAAAATGCACGATCTATCTGAATTAGAAACATTAAAATTTGTTGTTATGTCAGAATATGATAAGATGCCAACAGAGAATACACCCTCAATGGAAGAGGATAATGAAACTGAAGATGTTGTTGAGGTAGAAGATTAGATATAAGGGTGGAGGGAATTAAAATCTATTCCTCATCCACCTCATCCTCTTTATCCTCATCCTCTTTATCTTTAGTTAACCAATTTTCAATAACATTAACTAACCACACCGTACCAGAGGTGAAACAACCATTTAGAAATACAATTAAATATACATTCTCAAATGAAAAAAACTCAGTTACGGGGGTGGGGTTATTTGTTATTAATAAAACATAAGAGAGTATAAACCCAACCCAAGTACTAAAACATATAGGGCAACTAAACAAATCATAGAGTAGACCTAATCTTAATTTCTGTAATAAATCTCTAAAAGGTTTAAAAATACTCCCATAGACAACTATATTAGTAATACCATAACACAATAACACATAAAAAAAAACCATAAATATTTTATTTAGATATTAAAATAAACTTTGTTTTATAATAGTAAATGTTGTATATTTGTTTTATGAAAAAAGAAATTGACGATGAGTATATTAATTTATTGAATGAAAATAAAAAATTAATTGAAGAATTAGAGAAAGAAGAAATTAATACTAATAGGATAAGTACGGTAGATTCAGAAATAAATAAAATTAAAACTGAAAGGAATAGTACTAACATACAAAAAGAAAGGTTCATTAACGAAATAACTAGTGGGTTAGGTAAAAGCATAAAAGAAAACCCAAATAAAGTAACCATAATTAAAAAGAAATGGTACTATAAAATAAAGAAGTTTTTTATAAAAATAATTGAAGTACTATGATAAAATATGAAAATATTATTGAAACTGCTAAGGTAGTAATGAGTCAAAAAGATATGTATGTTGATGGGTTAACATTAGAATATGTTTTACCTAATAAAATACATGATAAATTAAATGAAGAACTTTTTTATAGAACTTTAGATAATGGTGAAACATTAGAATATGTGGATATTATTGAATTAACTGTATTGGATGTTAAATTTAAGTTTTTAAAAAAAGATGAATAATGTGGTACGTTTATATGGTAACTTGTTCAGATGATACTATTTATACTGGTATTACAAACGATTTAGAGGCTAGAATTGGGGTACATAACAATAAAAAGGGTGCTAAATATACTCGAAGTAGAATACCCGTCAAATTAAGTGCTTATTGGGGTTTTAAGAACAGATCTGAAGCTTCTAAACATGAATATAAATATAAGCAACTAAAAAGAACTGAAAAATTAAATATGATCTCTAATTGGTTGAAAGGCGACTTACCTTCCGATAATCCCAATCAGTAACATCCATCATCATTTCATATAACCTACCAACCATCATTTCACTAGCAATACCCATAAATAACAATCTCCTAAAAACCCTTTTTTTAGCTATGTTCCTTAAAGTATCATATAACCTAAGACAATCCTCTTCACATTTACATATAACAATATCAAATTGATGTTCATTAAATATAATTAATTTATTATGTAATACTATTACATTCTTCGTAAGACTTTCATCATTAATACCCTTAACTAATAATTTAATTATTGTTTTTATTGTTTTACGTTCACTCACTGGGTCAAAACCAAAAACATAAAAAGTCTCTTCTATTAAAAAATCCTTTCTTTTAAGTAAACAATATTTATCTAAAAATACCTCTCGATTAACCCATCTACCTAAAAAATCCTTCACCAAGGTAGTGGAATCATTCTCTAACCAGTCACGCACTAAACAAATTTCAAAGTTAACATCTTTAATAGTTTTAGTTATTATAAATTTTTTTGGAAATAAAATATTTTTATTCTCATCTAATAATTCACTATACTTTTTCTCCGAATATTTTTTGGTTTTACATTTATGGATAAATTTTTTAAATTTACCATTTGACAATAACATAATCTTGTAATTCATAACCTATAATATAAGTAATTTTTAAAATAAAGCAATATTATATTTGGTAATAAGATAATAAAGTTATATCATTGCATTAGAAATTAATAATTAAAAATAAATTGAAATGGCAAAATACGAAGATGTACAAGACAGTACAACAAAATTATTTGATGAGGTACTTGGTAATTATGGGCTTGATGTTATAATTAGACATAAAATATTAAGTGTAGAAAAACAAAAGGAAGTTATTATGACAAAAAAAACAACACCCTTGGTGGAGTTTTTAAATGGTGTTGATGTAATATTCTTTATTGATGAAAATACGTTTGATCGATTAGAGGAAGAAAATCAATTATATTTAGTGGAAGAAGCGATAGCTAGTATTGGGGTTGGTGAAAAAATTAAGATTAATAAACCTGACGTAGATACCTACCTATCACTATTAAATAAATATAGTTTAAATCTTTATGAGTCTTTGAAATTAAATATTTCACAAGTAAAAGATGAAATTAATATTGAAAATAAAAAATAAAATATATGAATCAAGGTGAAGATTTTAGAAAATTCGCATTATCAAATACTTCGGCAAAGGGGTCAGAAATTGATAGTATGGGTAAATTCCAAGAGAAAATGTATGGTGAGAAAAATTCTTTAACACCATATATTCTAGAGGAGCGAGAAATGAGGGTAACCCAAATGGATATTTTTTCTAGATTAATGAGAGAACGAATATTGTGGTTATCTGGTCCAGTTAATGAACAAATGAGTACTGTAGTACAAGCACAATTAATGTATTTAGATAATTCTGGTGAGTCGGACATTTCTATGTACATATCCACACCAGGTGGTAGTGTATCTTCTGGGCTTAGTATTGTTTCAGTTATGGAATATATTAAATGTGATGTCTCCACAATTAACACTGGTATGGCAGCATCAATGGGGGCAATATTACTAGGTGCGGGTACAAAAGGTAAACGATTTAGTTTAAACTATAGTCGTGTTATGTTACACCAAGTATCTGGTGGTGCTGAAGGAAATATTAATGATATGGAAATTACACTAGCTGAGACAAAAAAATATAATGATATTTTATTTGGTTTATTGGGTAAATATACTGATAAAGATCCAAAGCAAGTAAAAATCGATGCCACAAGGGATTTTTGGATGAACCCACAAGAAAGTTTAGATTATGGTATTATCGATGATACTGTAAAATCTAAAAAGTAAAAAATTATTGTAATTATTAATAAGCTGTGGGGTTATTATATGATAGTAACCCCATAACTTAATTTAAATCATTTTTTAGGTTTAATAACCTTAACCCTAATTTTTGGTTTAGAACAACAGTTGCAAATTTCATAGAAAAACTACGAAAATCTACTTTTATTTATCAAGGAGACTGTAAACTCCCTTGTTGCGGATATTGATGCTGGCGTTTACGTCAGCATCTTCTTCATATCCACAAGATATACATTTATATTGTTCTCCCTTTCGGGATTTCTTATTAAT
>Ga0209414_1001458_pt1 | contig 11236 bp, 5 predicted proteins | sample LakVidmifraction_4_FD_181154 | JGI IMG/M metagenome (GOLD analysis project Ga0209414, IMG submission 181154) | Hypersaline microbial communities from Lake Vida, Antarctica - Brine Hole Two &gt;0.2 micron (SPAdes) (version 2) | ecosystem: Environmental > Aquatic > Non-marine Saline and Alkaline >... | reverse complement strand
CATTCTGGAAATCCTTAAAGAGAAGGACGAGCAGGCCTATAAGAACATCGGCGACCCGGCCACCTTCATGAAGGTGCACGACCCAGAGCAGGAAGAAAGCCTTACCGCCGAAGCTATGGCCACAGGTACTGAGGCGAACGCTTTTGATGAGCAGTACCAGCCAGACGACAGCAACGAAGGCGACGACTTGCTGGCTATGTTCCTCAACCCAGAGGCAACACAACCCAAGCCCGAACAAGAAGTGGTTGCGCAAACAGTAGAACGCTACAGCTTGTTCCCCAGTGATTTTGAGTTTGCCCGCCAAGCACTGGAGGCGATTAACCGCGAGCGCAGGCAGGTTAGCTTTACCGTTAACCAGGAACGCCAAACCATCACTCTTACGCCGCCAGACGATCTGGAATACCGTTTTCGCTTTTTGCCGCCAGAAATCAACGCAGATAGCGGCAGCATGGTGCTCACCGCCGACAAACAGCGCTTTGAGGATGAAATTCGCCGCAGCCGCCAAGATGAAAACGCCTGGCCCAAGCTTCATTACCTGTGGCCACAACACCCAACCATTCAATGGCTGCAGGATAAGCTGCTGGCACAAGTAGCCCGCCACAGTGCACCGGTATTGGTGTTGCCAGACACAGACGCGGTGACAAACGCTCTGCAAGCAAATGAATCGGTATTTTTGGTCTCCGGCCTGATCCCCAACCGCAAAGCCCATCCGGTGATTTGGGAGTGGTTCGCCATTCGTTGCCATAACAACGCCGTGGTAGACATTCAGCCGGCAGAAGCCTGGCTTAAAGAGTTGCAGCTAGATAACCGCCTTCCCAATCGGGGCCAGCCGGTCAACATCACTCCGCTGGAAGCTCTGCGCGGTTCCGTTATCGAAAGCGCGAAAGCACAAATGGCCAAGCGCCAGCAGGAATACGCAAGCACGAGTGAGCCACAACTGCAGCAGCAGCTTGCCGAACTGCAAGCGTTGAAAGACCGGCAAATCGCCCAGTTGGACAAACAACTGCAAGGCTCGGCCCAGGCTGAACACTTCAAAGCCGCCCGCCGTGAAGAACGCACCGGCCGCATCGAAACCGTGTTCAACGATTATCAGGCCTGGGTACGCGACACCCTCACTATCGAGCCGGTGCCCTATATACAGATTATTGCCGTGTTCACCCGCGACAGTGACCAGAGCAACGGTTAAACAGGACAAACATCATGGTCGTACAAGATTCCGCCGCCACGTTTATTGGCCTGACCAACGATAACGACTTTTTCAGCGCCCATTACCTGGCCGAAGTGTTTCAGGGTGATTTTGCCGAGGTGGTAAAAGACTGGGACAGCCGCGAAGAGCAAACAGACTTTACCAGCCCGCACCGAGGCCTGCGCAACCTCAACCAGCGTTATTTTGCCATGCGCCACAAGCTCAAAACCGAGCGCAGTGCCACAACGCGCATCGCCCTGCAGCGGGATTTTTATAAAGACCTGATGGCGGTGCTGGGTATTCCCTGGCAACCGCACAACCGCGACGTAGCACCTAATACCGAAGTACCCGTGCTCAGTGTGCTGGGCGATCAGTTGTGGGTACTTGGTGCATTGGATGCCGACAACGATGGCGAAGACCCGCTCTCTCTAAACCTGCACAGCAACCAGTTCTATGGCGACGGCCCTCATCATGACAGCCTGAGTAACAGCAGTTGGTACAGCATTCTCAACGAAGCGGTGTTTCGCCAGCACTCGCCCCACAACGAAAGCCCACCGCGCTGGGTACTGTTGATCAGTGATCGCCAAGGCATACTCATCGACCGCTACAAATGGTCGCAGAACCGCATGCTGCGCTTCGATTGGGAAGAAATTCTTGGCCGCCGTGACGACAAAACCCTGAAGGCCAGCGCCGTACTGCTGCACCGCGAAAGCCTGGCACCGGAGGATCAAGCCGGGCAGGGCCAATGCCGACTGGATAACCTGGACGAGAACAGCCACAAACACGCCTTCGCGGTGTCTGATGACCTGAAATACGCCCTGCGCCAGGCCATTGAAGAACTGGGTAACGAAGCCACCGTTCAGCTGATCGCCCAGGCCAAAGACCGCAAAGAAGGCATTTACAGCGGCAGTCGCGCGCTAGACCCAGACCAGCTTTCCAAAGAATGCCTGCGCTACATGTACCGCATACTGTTCCTGTTCTACATCGAAGCACGGCCAGAATTGGGCTACCTGCCACACCAGCACAGCGCCTGGCGCAGCGGCTACAGCATGGACAGCCTGCGCGATTTGGAAATGGTGCGGCTAACTACCGAAGACAGCCAGCAGGGCACCTACTTTCACCACAGCCTGCAGCGCATGTTCGGTTTGATCTATCAGGGCTACAACCCAACCCATTACCATTCTGGCAACGAACATGAGAGCGAAAGCGCCAGCAACGCCTTCACCCTGCAAGGGTTAGACAGCCACCTGTTCGACCCCGCCAAAACCCCGTTGCTAAACCGCGTGATATTCAGCAACGCCACCTTGCAGCAAGTGGTGCAGTCCATGTCGCTGACTCGCGCGACCAAAGGCAAACGTCGCCGTGGTCGTGTGAGTTACACCCAGCTGGGCATTAACCAATTAGGCGCCGTGTACGAAGCCCTGCTCAGCTACCGTGGTTTTTTTGCCATCGAAGACCTCTACGAAGTCGCCGCCAAAGGCAGCAACATAAACCCGGATTCGCTGGAAACCGGCTACTTTGTAACGCGCCAGCAGTTGGACGAATTTTATGAAAAAGAACGGGTATACGACAAAGTAGACGGCAAGCTCAGCCTGCGCCTGCACCCTAAAGGCAAGTTTATCTACCGCATGGCTGGCCGCGACCGCGAGAAATCTGCCAGTTACTACACCCCGGAAGTGCTCACCAAAAGCTTGGTGAAATACACCCTAAAAGAATGCCTAGGCGATGTATCCCCCTCACCCCTTGCGGGAGAGGGGCTAGGGGAGAGGGGGGAGCAGCTAGCTCCAATATCTGCCGACGAAATCCTAAACCTCACCGTCTGCGAGCCCGCCATGGGCAGCGCGGCCTTCTTGAACGAAGCCGTAAACCAACTGGCCGAAGCCTACCTGGGCCGTAAACAGCAGGAATTGGGCGAACGCATACCCCACGAAGATTACCAGCGCGAACTGCAGCGGGTAAAAATGCACATCGCCGACCACAACGTATACGGCGTCGATTTAAACCCTATCGCTGTAGAGTTGGCAGAAGTGTCCCTGTGGCTGAACGCCCTGAGCGGCGGCCACAACGTACCCTGGTTTGGTTACCAGCTATTCACCGGCAACAGTTTGGTAGGCGCCCGCCGCGAAGTGTACGCCAACAGTGCCTTGAAAAAGCAGCACAAAGACGGCCTCTGGTACAACAATGCTCCCCGCCGCCTGCCACCGGAAACCTTGTTGCAACCAACAGCCGAGGGCGGCCGCAAAGCCGGTGAGATATACCACTTTTTACTACCCGATCCGGGTATGGCCGGCTACAACGACAAAGTAGCCAAACAGCTGCGCCCCGAAGCGTTCAAACAAATCAAAGACTGGAAAAAAGATTTCTGCGCCCCGTTGGACGACAACGAACTGCGCACCCTAGAACTGCTCAGCCAAGCCGTCGACCGCCTGTGGCGTGAACACACCCAAATGCTGGTGCAAGACCGCAAACGCACTCAAGACAACTTCCACCTTTGGGGACAGGGGCCAGACGAAGAAGTCTTTATTAGCACCCGCGAGAAAGACGACATACACCGCCACGGCATCTTCAACACCAATGCCCGCATCGCATCGCCTTATCGCCGCCTGAAACTGGCCATGGATTATTGGTGTGCCCTGTGGTTCTGGCCACTGGATAAAGTCGACCAACTGCCAGACCGGCAAAAATGGCTGTTCGACCTGAATACCATCCTAAACAGCGCCGGCACCTTCGAATTCGCTCCAGAACAAGAAGGCCTCTTCTCTGAAGGTGAGACAAACATACCCTCTCCCTCGACGGGAGAGGGCCAGCATTCTTCCCTCTCCCTAGACGGGAGAGGGATCGAGGGAGAGGGTGAGGGTGAGGAGTCCCCCTTCACAAAACCCCAAAACGACATGTTTGCCGCAGACGACGACCAACTGACCCTGCGCGAAGAAACCAAAGCCGCCCGCGAAGTAAGCAACCAACACGGCGACCTCAACCTAGACAAACTGTTCAAACAGCCCTTCTTCGCCACCCTGAACATCGCCAATCAATTGGGCGAACAGTTCCGCTTCTTCCACTGGGAACTGGCCTTTGCCGACATCTTCGCCAATCGCGGCGGTTTCGACATAACCCTGGGGAACCCGCCCTGGCGCAAAGTGGAGTGGCAGGAAGGCGGCATCTTGGGCGACTACAATCCACGTTTTGTGTTGCACAAGCTCAGTGCCACGCAGCTAACCGCCGAGCGCGAAGCCGCCTTCGCCCGCGATGCACAGCTAGAGGCCAACTGGTTTGCCGAACTGGTGGAAGCGGAAGGATCGCAGGCGTTTTTGAACGCCATGCAGAACTACCCGCAGCTCAAAGGCGTACAGACCAACCTGTACAAGTGCTTTTTGCCGGTGGCTTGGGCCAATGTGAACACGCAAGGCGTAAGTGGATTTCTGCATCCGGAAGGGATTTATGATGACCCCAAGGGAGGTGCGTTTCGACGTGAGCTCTATCCCCGCCTACGGGGACATTTTCAGTTTATCAATGAAGCGAACTTGTTTGCCGAGGTTCACAATCAAACGCTTTTCAGCATTAATATTCATGGGCCGGTGCAACCCCCAGCGTTTAAGAATATCTCGAACCTGTTTGTCCCCAGCACCATTGATATGTCGTTTCTACACGATGGAAAAGGGCAAGTTCCAGGCATCAAAGAAGAAATCGAACTACCTGATGGTCGCGTCAAGGTGAAATGGAATTTTGACGGCCACCGTGACCGGGTTATCGAAATCGGCGAACACGAACTGACCCTGTTCGCCCAGCTATATGACGAAGCGGGCACCGATCCCTTGGAGGCTCGGTTACCCGCACTGCATGCTCGCCAGTTGACTAACGTGCTGGAAAAATTTGCCGCCCAGCCGCGCAGGCTAGGGGATCTAAAAGGGCAGTATTTGTCACTGGAAATGTGGCATGAAACGAACGCGCAACAAGACGGAACCATCGAGAGGGATATTCGCTTCCCTGATTCTCCGCAGGAGTGGGTTCTATCGGGCCCGCATTTTTTCGTTGGTAACCCTTTCTTCAAAAGCCCTCGAACCACGGGCAAGAGTAATAAAGATTACGATATTCTCGATCTGCAAACCCTGCCGGACGACTACCTGCCGCGCACCAACTACGTCCCCGCCTGCGATCCCGACACCTACCGCGACCGCACCCCGAGGGTGACCTGGGAAGAGGAAGTCATCGTTAATTTGCATTGGGGACAGATGACTCCTGAGGAGGCTGATAGAAGTGGAGAATACGGAGAGTGGCCAAGATTTATTCGTAAAAGAGTAACCGATTACTATCGATTGGTTAATCGAGAAATGATCGGGTCATCGTCCGAACGTACATTGATGACAACGATCATCCCAAAAGGCGCAGCGCACATTAACACCTGCCTATGTTCGGCATTCAAATCTGAACAAACCATGCTCGACTACTTCAGCATGACGTTGTCAGTGGTATTAGATTATCGGGTGAAAAGCACAGGCATGGGTCATGCGAATACGTCTTTGATCAATCAGTTGCCTGTTTTGACGGATGACCGCAAGCGTGGGACTTTGCATGTCCGAGCGCTGGCATTGGTAAGCCTCACCAACCACTACGCCGATCTCTGGCAATCCAACTGGCAAGACAGCTTCCGCGAGCAACGCTGGGCCATCGCCGAACCCAACAACGCCTTGCCCCAGGACTTCTTCACCAACCTCACTCCAGATTGGCAACGCAACAATGCCCTGCGCAGCGATTACGCCCGCCGCCAGGCACTGGTAGAAATCGACGTACTGGTCGCCCTGGCCCTCGGCCTAACCCTGCAAGAACTGCTCACCATCTACCGCGTGCAGTTCCCGGTCATGCGCCAGTACGAAGCCGAAACCCACTACGACCAAACCGGCCGCATCGTCTTCACCCCCAGCAAAGGCCTGGTCGGCGTAGGCTTGCCCCGCAAAGCCAGCAAAAAAGAACTCGGCGAAGGCACCCACTACCGCGTAAACGCCCCCGACAACCAACAACAAAACACCGCCCTCGGCTGGGAAGACATCCAGCACCTACAAGAAGGCAGCGTCTACAAAACCTATATGGACGACACGCTACCCGGCGGCCCCACCGAGCGCACGGTGGAGTATAAAGCGCCGTTCTTCAGGCCGGATCGGGAAGAGGATTATGCGGTGGCTTGGGAGATTTTCACAAACTTGGAGAGTAGTACTGGATGAACGCTAATCAGGATTTTAACCGGCTATATCGTGATATTTCTAAAAACATGGCATCGGCCATGGAAGACCTTGGCGGTTTGAAGGTTGAAAACAAAGAAGGTCAGGAGCGGCTTTTCAATATCACCGGGAAACTCCGAGAGATCCAGGCAGGTTTTGATGAAGAGCTAGAGTTTCTTGAAACGAACGCCGAGTGGGAGAAGTTCACTATGGCGTTTTTTGGGGAAACCAATGCAGGCAAAAGCACGATCATCGAATCTCTCCGAATACTGTTTAACGAAGAATCAAGGCAGCAACTGATCGATCAAAACCAGGGGGATGTCGATAAGCTCGCCGAGCTAATTAACATTCACGCAGGCCACGCAGAGCAAGCGTTGCTTCAGGCTTTTCAAAAGCATGCTGATGACCTGGCGGTCGCTCGGCGTGAGTGCAACCAACTGGCAAAAATTTTGAATGATGAGGCATCAGAGCGCGTCAAGATCGCCGAGCGTCAGGCCGCAGAAAGTAAAGAATTAGCTGAGCGGGAGGCAAAAGCGCGTTTGGAGATTGCAGAACGGCAGGCTGCAGAAAGTAAAAAATTGGCTGTGCGTGAAGCAGAGGCGCGCCTGAAAATGGCAGAGCTGCAGGCAGCGGAAAGTAAAGATCTTGCCGAGCGCGAGGCGGCGGAGCGATTAAGGATTTCAGAAAGTGAAGCCGATACTCGAACAAAAAATAAGAGGATTTTAGCCGGGGTTTTAGGCGTCTTAGTCGGCGCAGGACTTGCTGCCACCGCGTTGATTGTTGTGGGGATATAAATGATGAATGAGGTGGTTCAACAGGCCAGTAGTCGCTTGCCAGTGCTTGCCCAATCCATAATTGATTGTGAAAAAAAGAAGGCGCTCATTCGTCGAGTTGATGGCCTCATTATCGGTACTGGCAAGAGTGATTTTACCCAAGGTAACGTGCCCTATGCACTTAAATATAAAGGTAAAATCTTTGAGCTGATTGATGTACCAGGTATTGAGGGGGATGAGTCGCGATTTATTGGCTTGGTTCAGGAAGCTGTCGCAAAGGCCCATTTGGTGTTTTATGTTAATGGCACCAACAAAAAGCCCGAAAAAGCGACAGCAGCAAAAATTCGCTCTTACTTAAGGCGGGGTAGCAGTGTATGCCCGCTGGTTAACGTTCGCGGCAGTGCGGACAGCTATGAATTTGAGGAAGACAGGGAATCTCTTGATCAAGGAAGTGGAGGTGTAATTCTGAAACAAACCGAGGCAGTGCTTGCTTCGGCGCTAGGTGAACATGTTTTGTTGCCGGGACATTGTGTACAGGGGCTCATCGGTTTTTCATCTCTGAGTTTTGATCATGAGCTTAGTGCCAGCACAGTTCATCCCGACAGAGAGTCGGATCTTGTTCGTCACCAACGTAACTTCCTTAACCATTTTGACGATTCCGATGCCATGTATCGGTTCAGTCAGATGGAGTCTGTGGTCGAGGTGCTCACAGGTAAGTTGTCGACTTTCAGGGAAGATATTGTTGAGAGCAACAAGGCAAAGGTGCGTGAATTACTTGCCGAAAATCTGAACGTTCTGAAAGAAACCCTCGAGTCTCATAAAGAGTTTGTCGCTAGGGTCGCGCCAGAGTTTGATAAGTGTCGAGCGGCCATTACCGAAGCCGTTTCCAGTTTTGAGCGTCTCGTTACATCAGCGCGCCGAAATATATATAACGAGCTTTTTAATAAGCTGGTTGAAGACAGTGACAATATTGTCGCGGATAACTTCGGTGAGGCTGCGGATATCAAACGAGAGATTGAATCAGCGTTTGAACGACACAGCCAAGACGCTCAGGCTGAGCTGGAGGCGAGCCTGGAAAAGAACATGGGTGGTTTGCAGTCCCAATTAGAAGAAAGCGTGGAGCGATTGCTTGAAGATGTTGAAAGGGTGAAGTTTCAACAGAAAGTCCGGGCTGATCAGGCATCACGCTGGAGCTTTCAGCACTCCGATGATTTGGGTTGGAATCTGGGCCTGGGTGACTTTGGGTCTTTTGCCTTTCAAATAGGCAGCTATGCACTAAGCGGTGCCGCTGTTGGCACTTTTTTACCGGGTTTGGGAACCATTATTGGTGGTGCCGTTGGTGCAGCTTTGGGTCTCGCCATGGCCTTGTTGAACCTGTTTATGAGCAAAGCCCGCCGAATTCGAAAGTCTCAAGTTGAGGTTCGCAAGAAATTTGAAAGTTTGCGAGATAAAAAACTTGCAGACATAGAGCCTGAGATTAGCGCCTTGATGGAGTCCGTTCGCAAGAGTGTTGAAGAGGACGTTGTTCAGCAGGTCGACGTTTTAGAAAAGAGTTTGGACGCGCCACTAGAAGTCATCGATAAGCAGATTTCGGCGTTGAGCCACGTGAAAAACACAATTGAGATGATGCCCTATGGATCAACTAAAGCAGTTTGAAATTCAGAAGCAACACACACTGAAAATTCTTGGTGATTTAAAAGGAATTCTTGAAGAGTTAGGAGATATCGGAATGGAGGTCGAGGGTGATCTGGCCAAAGTCGGGTCTGCCGTGGCTTCTTTTCAAGATGATGTTCTTCGTATTGCGTTGCTTGGCGCATTCTCAGATGGCAAAACCAGTGTTATTGCATCTTGGCTAGGTAAGGTCATGGAGGACATGAACATCGATATGGATGAATCTTCCGATAAATTGGCGATTTATACGCCTGAAGGTTTGCCTGAAAAGTGTGAAATCGTTGATACACCCGGGCTGTTTGGTGATAAACAAAAAGAAGTGAACGGGCTTCAGGTCATGTATGAGGATGTGACGCGCCAGTATATTTCAGAAGCGCATCTTATCCTTTATGTTGTCGATGCGACGAACCCTTTGAAGGATAGCCACAATGAAATCGTAAAATGGGTTTTGCGGGACCTGAACAAACTTGATTCTACTGTTTTTATTATCAACAAAATGGACGAAGTAACGGATCTTACCGACCCTGTTTTGTTTACTGAGCAGGCGCAAATAAAGACAGAGACCCTACAAGGAAAGCTGCAACGGGCAATCTCATTGAACGATGACGAGTTGTCTCGTTTGCGGATTGTATGTTTGGCATCCAATCCAAACGGGCGTGGCCTGCCGTTCTGGTTTGGAAAGCCGGATATCTACAAGCAACGGTCGCGAATTGACAATTTGAAAGAGGCTACCGGCGAAATTCTGGATTCCAACCTGCGCGACTCAATGATAGCCAAAACAGGCCTGGATGTTGTGTCAGATTTGGTGATTCAGCGAGTAAAAGCGGCAGATGCACAACTTGCGGAACTCGATGTATTTGCGCGCCAGCGCGAACAGGAGTCCGGGCGGATTCACGACGATATCCAACGGGGCCAACGAGAGGTCAAACGGCTGGCCGGGGAGCTGTTCCGGGAGCTCCAAAGCATGGAGAGCCAGTTAATGGGCAAGTTGCGGCCACTGTCTCTGGAAGATATTCGGGTGTTCTTAGAGGATGAGATTGGTTACAGCAAAGAGGGTGGTGTCGGCTACAAGCTTGGTACCCGAATTAAAACCCTTGTTGACTCCTACTGTGATCAGACGACACAGATTACCGCAAGGCTGTTTCGCGAAATTAGCAGTCAGTGGGACTCAAGTGAAAGTTTTCTGAACAGCGTGAGTGCGGATGCGCTCAAGATGGGCAGTAAAGCGCTTGGTCAACTGTCGAAAGTCAACCCAGACACAATCAAGAAATCCATTTTTGCTGCCCGCGATGTTCTCGGGAAAATGACCGGACATGTTTATAAATTCAAGCCTTGGGGTGCCACCAAACTGGCCGGTGGCATTACGAAGTGGGCAGGGCCGGTAGGTGCAGCAATAACAGTGACTTCTGATCTTTATGGTGCTTACAAGGAGCACGAGCTCGAACAGGAGCTTGAGACAACCAAAGATGAAATCGGTGAGCTGATCAAATCGGCTTTTAAAGACATCTATGATGTGATTGCAGACGACGAAAAGCTGCTCAATTTCTTTGCCCCGGAGTTGAAGGAATTTGATGGCCTGATGAAAGACCTTGATGAACAAGCAAAAGAAATTCGGCGCAATCAGAGGACAGTTGGAGAGATTGAGTTGAAACTGCGGGCATTGCCTTTGTCTGAAAAGGCCGCTTTTTCCGAGCGTAAGGCTGAATGATAGATGCTTCAGTCCCTTTTTGATCGGATTACTAACGAAGCTACGTCGGAATTGTTTTTTCTGTTGGCGGGCTCGGTCATCCTTCTCTGCATTCAGCAAACCTATTCCGCAGTGCGCAAGGCCTGGTTTCGCAGACGGGTTCGCTCGAAGATATTGGCCTACAGAGAGCGGAAAGACGCCATCAATGTTGTCGACCTGGCGACCGGCGACCCGGAGTTTGAAAAACGGAATATATTTTCACGGGAAATCTCCCGTTTTGGGGACAAACGATGTCTTTACGTCAATATGCCAAAGTCCCTACGGGACAAGCTTCGGGCGAAAGAAAAAGAACTGGGGTATATGGATTCCCAGTTTACTGGATTCCATGAGGACGCTTCGTTCGATGGCGGCAAAAAATTTGAAGACCTCGTCGAAATCACCGGTATAGAGGATTTGCCTGCGCTAATTGATAAACACCGTGTACTGGTTGGGCGCAAGTTTCTGGGCGCAGTGGAGGGCATGATTTTCAACGGTGAGAAGTACGGCGTTTTCAATCTCCGCTTTACACGCTTTGGTGAAGAAGAAAACCCCCCTCTGCCAGCCTAGTTGTCCAGTTGGCGATTTCGCCTAAATTCATGTCAGATTGGGCGGAGTGAGAGCAGTCATGCCACGTTATTCCGAGGAACGTAAAGCGGCCGTGTTGAAG
>Ga0209414_1001457_pt1 | contig 11241 bp, 13 predicted proteins | sample LakVidmifraction_4_FD_181154 | JGI IMG/M metagenome (GOLD analysis project Ga0209414, IMG submission 181154) | Hypersaline microbial communities from Lake Vida, Antarctica - Brine Hole Two &gt;0.2 micron (SPAdes) (version 2) | ecosystem: Environmental > Aquatic > Non-marine Saline and Alkaline >... | reverse complement strand
TAAAGCTGTTTGCTGTGCTGTTGATACAGGTTTACCTGCGTCTGTTGTGTTGTCTACGTTACCAAGTCCGACATCTCCTTTGACTAGCACAAGGTCTGTTTTGAGTGTTGCCACTGCCACATCTTCTGCATCACCTGTAAGAGCTGATGTCCTGCCTTTGTAAGTCTTAGTCGCCATTTGAGCAGCCTTTGCATTAGTAACTGCGTTGTTTACAAGTCCTGCTGTTGGTAGTCCTGTAACATTTGTCATAACCCCAGAAGCAGGTGTGCCTAAGGCTGGAGTTGTGAAAGAAGGAGAGACTAAAGGTGCTTTAAGAGCAAGTTGGTCAAAGAGTAATTTAGCTGAACCATATTGTGTGTCTGTTGAAGCACCTGATATAGTTGTAACTTTATTAGAAAGTAACTCTCTAGCATTTAATTGAGTTTGAATAGAGGATGTAGCATCCACAAAAGCCATAGTCGCAGCTGAAACTCCATTTGTTGATGATGGTGTAATTGCTCCAAGTATAAGTGTAATTGCTGGTGTTGTTGTTGCATTTGCAACTGAACCAGATATACCATTTGCTGTTACTACAGAGACAGATGTAACTGTACCAGAACCTGCAACTGTTGTCCATTCAACTGCAGTTGCTCCTGCATTTACAGTTAAAACTTGACTCGCTGACCCAATACCAAGTCGAGTTAGTACTGTTGCATTTCTAAATAAAATATCACCCTGTACGTAAGCAAGACCTGATAGGTTTTGCACAAATAATACTTCAGCACTTGTGAGTTGATTCCCGTAAATTGTGACAGGTATAATTGACATATATTTATATTTTTAGTGCTAGATCTGGAAATGTTTTATCCCAATGATCTTCTAATCTCTTTTTAACAGTCTCGTAGTCATTCATGTGAGTATAAAGTTCATCGACATACTTCTTGCATCGATATTCTGCCTGATTAGCCTCTGAAATTTTTAAGAGAACTTCTTTTTCTATTTTTGAAAGTTCTTCTTTTGCTTTTTGTAGTTCAAGAGATGAAGAGTTCAACATTTCTGAAATTTCAGATTTAACTTTATTTCTTTGTTCTTCTAATTGAAGAATATCAGACTGAAGTCCTGGTAGTAGTTTTACCAATTCATCAAGTCCTGACACATGTTTAACAATTTCAACCTTTTTTGCTTCGAAATCTTTATGTTCCTCCATTGCCTTAAAGACTCTAGAGTTTGCTAAAGAAAGATCCTTATTTGCGACCTTGATTAGGTCAGACAATCGTTTTAATTCTACGTCTGAGGTTTCCATCAATCTGGATATTTTACCTCGTTCTGCGATGATTCTGTCGCTTTCTTCCTTCAATAATATCGTTTTTTCGATAACATATTGATCGAATTCGACTTTTTTCTTATCAATGTCAATTAATTCAGATCTTACAGAATTTATAGATTTTAAGATAGTTGTTAAAGTCTCGGCTTCAACTACGCATTCGGCTTTGAGGCCAGCAAGTTCAGCTTCCTTATCTCTAATTTTTATATCTTGTTCATCCATAATTTTATACCCAACCTGTTATACATTTGACAGCAACAGTTCCAGTTGGAGTTCCTCCTGTTGATTTTACAGAAATTTTAATCTGATCACCCTTAATTGGTGTGACGATGAAAGTAACAACCTGAGTTGCTGCTAAACTAGCTCCTGTTATTGAATATACGTTTGGTGCAAGAGTTGTAGTTCCTCCAGATGCTGTGAGATTAACTTGTTGGCCAAAGGTAACACCTCCGTCAAGTGAAGATTCAACCAGGAATTCAAATGAAGTCTCATTGTTTTTTACAATCGTAACTTGAATACCGATTGCATTTGCCTCATCGATTCCAACCACAGTTCCTGCAACATAAGACGTTGTAGTTACTGCAGCAGCTCGAACAATATGTGGTGTTGATTTGTTTGGTAGAAACATAATAATTTTTATTTTAGTTTAGCTCCTCATCACTATCCAGTATGTGGATAGAGTGAAGAGCCAAAGGCTATTAAGCTGCTGCGAAGATACCAGACTGTGAAGTCATTCTCCATGAAGTACCATCACAAACTAATGTGATTGTGTCGCTGACAACTGCTGTACCTTGTGTATTAGTCAAAGTAGTACCGGTGATAGCTGCACCTGTGGCAGATGCTTTAGCTACGATGGTTCCACCTGTGACTGTAAAACCAGCAGTGACATTAGAGACTGTGAATGTATACCACAACCCATTAGCGGCTGTAGGTAGTGTCCATGATGGACTTCCACTGGTTGATCTATTGTTGAATGTCTGGCCATTTTGTGCAGCAGTCAAAACTACTGTTGCTCCTACTAAAGCACTGTTGGTGACTGTTCTCAATGGACCTGCTCCACTAGGTGCCGCACCAAATGCTGGTGCTTCTGTAAATGTAGATGCACCTGCAACTTCAAGTGTTTCTGAAAGTTTTAAACCTCCTAAGTTTGTTATTCCCATGATATTTTTATCCAATTAGTTAGTAAATCAGTCTCAACAAGTTTCGGATTTGAATAGAGTTCTTGGTTTGTTATGAATAATAGATGATACCCATTTTCCAAGATGCGAGAGTTCTTCTCAACATCCTGGGAATGGTTACCAATCTCTATTGCAATAAGTCCAATGAGAAAATCTACTTCTCTTCCTTCTATCTTTATTTTAGTCTGAAATTCAATATGGTTTCTTTTTAAGATCTCACCAAAGATTCTTTCAGGTTTAGTAAAGTGTTTTTTGTCAAGGTTTTTTCTCATTTCCTGTTGCTTATAGCTCGGAGAAAAGGGCTATAAATATGTTGGGGGAATTTATAAAGGAATTCCCAAAACCTTTTCAACTAAGCGTTAGCTCCAGTTGATCGAACGTGGTTTCTTGAATCATTGAAACCGTATGCGAAGTCCATACCTGCTGAATACTTCATTTCCTTGTTATCGTAATCGATAAACATAGGATCGAGTGTTAGAGGCATACCTTCCTTGTACTGTAGACCATACTTAGGGCCAACTTTTGAGCTATCGAATGCACCCCAAACTATATCAGAAGAGAAGTAAGGGTTAGCTACGATTGTAAATGCTGCATCAATTGATCCGTTTCGGTTTGCAGTTGTAGGATCTTCACCGCGAGCGATAGCTTTAAGAATTTCTTGAGCTTTCATGTGAACTGAAGAGTCCTTTTTTACAAGAACCTTGTCCAATGTAATATCTAGAATTTCTCCAACACCTCCTTTGATAGCCTGAGCTGTCTTAAGAGCTGCTTTCCATCCATCGTAATCGAAGTCCATGTTTACTGTAGTACCATCTGAAACAGTGTTGCTCCAGTTAGTACCTCCGTCTTCTCGTGTGTGTGCTGCAGATTGGAATGCTACACCGTCTCCTCCTACATTTGATACTGTATAAGAAAACTTACCAGTAGTCTCAGTATAAGAAGTTGATGTACCATTTACCCAAACGTTAGCAAGAACTTGTTCTCGGAATCGGATTGCATCATTCTTAAGTTCACGAACGATAGCTTCCAATCTTCGAGTCTGAATTCCGTATCTCCACATTGGTCGAGTAATTCTAAGCATACCGGAGAAGAAAGACTGTGTGTAAGTCTTGTCAAATCCTTGATATGGACTATCAGCTGGAATATTTCCGTTTTCGGGAATCTTTGAGAATGCACTGATAGAAGTCAAAGATGAATCTTTAGTGATATAGTCAGGAACTGATTCTGTGTAGTAGTACTCTTTGTGGTACTCTTTCAAATCGGCATCACTCTTAATCCAGATTTCCTGGATCGAAAGATCTGTCAAATCAGCTGCTGCATCTAAATCAAAGGGAACGTTTGTACTCATATGTGTATATTAGATTATGCTAATGCTTGGCCTACCTTCACGATATAGCCAAAAAGTTTCTTGTCTGCTGCAGCACCTACGACCCTAAGTGCTACGAATGTCGCGTTAACGTCTGTTGAGTGTGTTGCTGTGTTGTTCAAAGTAAGAGCATCTGTCCACAAGTGAGCTTTGTTAAGCTGGTTTGCGGCAGTGTTATTTGTACAATCTACAACAACATACATACCTAAATGAACTGGGTAAACTCGAATGTAAGTTGAAGTTCCTGTTGTGACAGTTTTCGTGTTAATACCTTCGAGATTTGTACCATCCCCTACAGTTGCTGTAACTTCCTTAACTGTACCAGCTGAAGTATCTCGATAAACGAGAGAACCTTCAGTGAATAGAGTAGAGTTCACAGCCAGTAACTCAATTGCTTCCACATTTGGAGAGCTTGAAACTACTTTAATTGCCATATGTTTGTAAAATTATTTTTTCTTGTCCTTATAAATGGCATTGATTTCTTTCAGTCGAGTTTCGATTTGATCTCTAGACAACCGAGGATATTTGGTTTGCAAACTCTCAATTGTTTCGGAACCATCTTCACTCTTCTGACTTCCACCGCCGAGACCTAATCTTTTCTTAAGATCAATCTCAGCTCTGGCTTTTGCCGCACCATCATCTCCTGGATTGAGTTCCTTATGGATCTTAGCCAATAGTTGACGATAACCAGATAGAGAATTAGGCGTCTTGTATAAATCAAATTGATCTTTTACTTTAGCCCATTCCTCATCCTTATCATATTTCGGATATGCTTTGAGGAATTCATCGACCGCTTGATTTTCAACATTTTTAAGAGAAGTATTGAAGATTTCTGCCTTTTGAGCATCCATCTCTGCCTTAGTAACAAAACCATTTTCTTTAGCCCAAGAGTCCAGTTTTTCCTGATCTTTTGGATTAAGTTTCACTTCTTTCTTCCTGTTGTCATCATCGTCGTCCTGCTTAAACTGTTTCGCATCTTCAAGATCTTTCGTTAATTGATCGATCTTTCTTGTTGCTTCATTCACAGCAGTCTTGGAAGCTTGTGACTCATCTCTGTAAGTCGCAATTCCTTTATTGAGATTTGTAATTTGTTCTTGCAAACCTTCAATTGTCGGTGTTTTATCACCTCCCTGGTTATTTTCTGTTGACATATTAGTATTTAACAACTTTTTATTTACGGGGAGAGCGACCTCCCGATGATACTAGTTTGCCCTTCCAGGTTTAAGGGCTGAATGAGAGAAGTGATATTATCCGAAGACGCCATCAAATCCCTCATTCAGACCTTAAGTGGAAAGCACTACGTATTGTAAATGTGCTTATAGATATAAATCTACTACACGATTAATAATTTAGACACTGTACAATTCTCAACTAATCACTAAAATCAACTCCTTCAAATGATTGACACCATATTTCGTAATCATGCATTTGTCGAATTTTTGCTGTTTTTTCCTGAATTAAATCTCCTTCTTTAGGTCCGAAGATATAGTTAGTGTTAAGAACTACATTTTTCATAACCTTCAATTTCTGTTTATTTCCATCTAGAATATCCATAACATATTCTTCTTCCATTAGGTCTCCGTATTCCTTAGTGAATAGAATCATATTTTCATCTGAAATGTCCCAAACTTCTTCGTTTGTTATTTCATTTGTCTTCTTCTTCATCTGGTTGCTATCATCTTTTGTGACATGCTTATCGAGCAATTCCATTCGGAATTTCTCATTTTCTGTTATTCGTTCAACTAGTACATTAATAAAACGAGTTCTCTCTCGGCTTTCAGAACCTTGAAGTGAAACCTCATTTAACCAACTAGCTAAACCAACTAAGTATTTGTTTTTTATTTTGAATGAATTCATATTGTTTGTGGCTGTTATCCTTTAATTTTAAACTCAGGAATTGGTTTACTGAGTTTAGTGTAATAACTAACAATGTATGCTCGAACTTTATTACAATGATCTCGTATTGCATCATATGACTGTGAACTACCAATAGATCTACTTCTTCGATCCTGTGGAATATAGTCTTCAAGTACTGGAGTCTTTCCATCTTCCTGGACTTTGTATTTACCTGTCTCTGAATTTATAACGGGTCGAGTTGATGGTGGCATATCAGATAATCGGTTCGGAACTACGACTGTAAATAAGAAACCAGGTCGATCTTCGAATGTTTGAAGTTCTACACCGAAGTCAATTCCCAATGTTTCCTCAACGATCTTAACGACTCGTGGGTCAAGATCTTCCTTCATTCTGTTAGCAACTTCAACATCTGCTGCCTTAGCATCATTCTTGAATTCACTACCATTCGGTCCTTCTACTTTAGTCAAACGACCATCGAGTTGTTCAACTTTACCTAAAACTGTTCCCATCATGTCTAAAACCTGTTGCATCTCTGACTTTGGTTTTGATTTAGATTCTCCATTTGGAGCAGGTTCACTTGTTGTCTCCTCGGATGGATTCTGTTCAGATTTTTCTTCTGAATGTAACTTATATAACTTCTCAAGATCATTAAGTTTAAGTGTCGGATTGAACTCTACTTTCTTTGATTTCAAAAAGTCAATTATATCTTTTCTTGTCATGTATTAAATATTAGTTTAATAATTCTATCTCCTTTTCTTTTTCGGGGGGTTTTTCTTCTGCAAATCCTTTGAGAGTAGCATCATATGTTTCCTTGATTTGATCAGGAAGATTGCTAATCTGATGTTCTCTCCAGAATTCTAATTCCTTCTCACTTTCGACCGGAGATTTCCCACTCAAAATTTGAGCCTTTGCTCTGACCATAGCCATAGCAACTTCATCTATTGGTAGTTCTATTCTCCTTGTAGCAAGACTTTTCTTTTTTTCCTCCTCGTCTATCCGAAAGGTCACTTCATATGGCATGTACACAATCTTTCTCTCATATCTAAGAGCAAGTTGTCGTCTTAGTTCTTCATTACCAATGAAGTAAATGAATCCGTAGAGGTCTAGATAGTTGAATTTCAACTTTGTTTCCTTCCCCTCTTCGTCTTTAACAGTCACCTCGACAAATGCACATTCCATTTCTTTTGTGACGTCTGTAGGGTTTTCAAGCCCATCTACATTTTGTTCATCCTTCTCTTGCCATATTGGTTGAAATTCTACTTTCCTTTCAGATAATAGTTCTGTTACTGACCAATTGGTTTTCTTTTCTTTATTCTCCATCTTCTTTATATTTAGATTTACCATGTATTCGACGCAGGAATTCTTTGATTCCCTGTTTCATTCCCTCTCTTCTCATATACTCAAGGGCAATACTTTCAGTTGTATTTGCAAGTATCGAACCTCCCATTTCTTCAACTATTCCTGTTGCGATATTATCAAAAACATCGAAGTAACCCTTGACGAGTTCTCGACATTTCGATGCTATTATTTTTTCTTCTATATTTTGTTTCTTCATGTGGCTCTTTAATGGTTAAGTTGCAAATGTCCCAGTGAATCCTCCTGGGTCTCCTTCTCCGACTTCATTCATGTTCACTGGAGGTTTAACTGGTGGAGTTTGTTCAAGTCCTGGTTCTGCATCAGTTGGAAGAACTTGTTCTTTTGCAGCCTCGTTTGGTTTAGGGGTTCCTGCAAGAAAATCTAACCACTCTTGGGGTAACCATTTCTTCGGATCTTTATTTGAAGACAATAGCACCTGTTTAACTGGTTTTGCTGCAATTTCTTTTGGTAATTGCAAAAGAGGAATAAGTAAGTTTGTCATTCGAAGTGTATCTGCTTTTTCTAATTCCTCACTTGTAACCAATAGTGATGAGATATCGACAGACATCCAACCTGTGAATGCAAGATATTCTGGTTTAATATGGAAGAATTCTTTTGAATCACTTTCAATAAATGTACCATCTTCACCTTGTTCGAGATTGAGCATTTGTCCTCGGTATTTCTTAGCATAAAATGTTTCGTTTCCAGGTTGTCCTTCATTCTCGATAAAGTAGAAGTCTGGATCTTGTCCAACTTCATCAAGATAAGCATTGATTGATTCTTCAGTTGCAAGATGCTCTACCTGGAAGTCAGAATATGTTTGTTGGATGAGAGCAATTCGATTTTGAAATTCCCAATCAAGACCATATTGAATTGCTTTAAGAGGGAGTCGAAGTCTCTTTAAACCTGCTTCTCGTTCAACACCAATTTGAAATGCTGTTGTTGAAGATGAAAGTGGTGCTGCTCCTTCAATTGCAGGAGTAATTCCAGTGTTTGCATCTTGTTGTCCCTGGAGCCATGCTATCTTTTCACCCCCATGTTGATTACCTGCTGGAATTTGTAGAAAATTAATATCCTTCGGATTCATTGTTCTCCGTAGAACTCCTGGTGTAATTTTAATATTTTCATCTTCAAAATCTTCTGTACCGCTGTAAAATCCCGGTGGACTGATCGTTAGTAGTAGTTGTCGTAATTCCATATTAAGAATACGATCAATCATTTCTTCATTATTCTCCATCTCCTCAACAACACCAATTCCATAAACTGTATCATCACCTCTTAAATGCCAAGGGAAATAAACGCAAGATAATCTCTTATTATTTTGAGGAAGAGGTTCAAATACAACCATTGTTCCATTCATTTCAATAATAAATTGATCAGCGTATTGATTTTCATAAAAAAATACCTCAGTCATTCCTGGTTTCTGTGCTTGTGGTGATGAACCTTGAGCTGAAGTTGTTTGGAATGTACTATTTCCTTCAATTGACTCTTGGGTATTTCCTCCAGATGAGACAAACTTCATATTTGGAAATTCACTTTCAGGGAAAGTATTTCGAAGATCATCAATGAACCATACCTCTCTCCACATCCAGTCTCGTGTTGAATAGAAATCTTCTGGTTTTGTTTGCTCATCAAGCCATGTATTAAAGTTGTTCATGTTAACATATGCAATATCATCCATCTTTACAACTTTTTTTGTAGTATATGCTCTATTACCTTTAGCATCAATAGACGTCAAAAATCTTGCATCGTGCAATAACTGTCGATTAAAGGTTCTACCTATTCCCCATCCTCTTTTTGCTGCATTAAAAATAGTTAGTTTTAACTGACCAAGTGAATTCGTATCTCTAAAAGATTTCTGTGCAAGTTGCTTAAGTAATTCTCTATTTGCAGTATATTTTGGATTGTCCTCTTCGAGTACGTATTTTGGGTTGTTGTCAATGAGTATTCCAAGAGCTGTCTGGATTTTTCCATATGCCCCATTGATTGCGAGAGGTTTATTGTTTGCATCAAGTTCTGATGGAGGTATATCTGCGAACTTTCTAAAATACATTTTGTCCATTCTGCGCATTTCTGCGTCGATATTTAAACCATACACGTTATTTCGTGACGACATCAATTGACTCTTTCGGTCTTTATATTGCTGATAAACTTTCTGTTCATCACCTTGAGGATTATAACCCTTAGCTGGTTTCTCTTTTGGAAGTGGCTTTAAATTCTCGTTTTTCTTTGCCATATAAAATCATCATACATCAAATTTCGTGATTTCACTGTACATTAACGTCTTAGACCAGAGTTCGGTCTATGTCGACCAGTAATTAAATTAACATGTCTTTGCTCACTAGTTTGTCCCTCGAAGTTTTTTGGTAAATTATGTTGCTTGATGTATTTATTAAGTTTCTCTTCTGCAATTGTTTTTGGCTTCTTTGATTTAGGAGTATGCCTGATACCTTGAACTGCAAGACCTAGTGCAATTACTAAGTCATCATGAGCAGACCCTTCGGCACCGAAACCCTGTCTTCCCTGTTCGTCTGTTTGAACGAAGACTCGTAGTTCTTTCATAGCCTCATAACTCCTTATTCGAATGTCTTCATGTCGTATAGCTTCTTCTAATACGTCAACGAGCATTGGTTTAGTTGTTCCTGTTGTACGCCACCCAAGTTGATATGTCGTTTCGTTTGTGACTTTATCAAATACTTCTCGTCGATAGATATTTGCGTATCTCCTCTTAATGCCATCAATTACACTTCGTCCATGATTATTCACTTCAATTACCAATAGAGCGTTATTGAACATTTTTCCAATATCGATTAATAGATCTCCAAGCATGTCAGGTGGAATATGGTTTGATCGATATTCAGCGGCTTGTTCTCCTGTGTGAGCATTCAATACTTCAATTGTAGAATAATCCCCACCCAATCCTTCAGCTACATCACAACCAATTACATATTTGAATCCTTTCATTGGCATTTCCCAGATCAATACATCTCCGAACTTTCTTTCAATCGGTCCGAGCAGTACGTGTTTATTTAGGTCAGAGATATGAAATACATTTCTACCTGACGCTATAAACGCTTCAGTTTCAGTTGTTGGGTATTCCTGCATAACATATTCCTTATGTCTACGAACTTTGTTTATATAAAAATTGAACTGTTCTTTGTCTAACTGGAATCTATGTCGAATATCTTTAATAGTGCCATATCTTACTGAAAGCTCTGCATATTCTGAATCTAACTCTTCTATTGTTTTATCTGTTTCATCTCGGTATTCCTCATTCCACATCCAATTGTAAAAATGTTTCTTAAATTCACTATTCGGATCTACCCATGTATCATAGAAATATCCTCCCATTCCATTTGCAGTTGATTCAAGTGTAACTCTACCTCCCTTTGGTACTGATTCTAATAGTCCAGTCATTTTCTCTTCTGCATTCGTGATAAAAGCAACTTCAGAAATATGCATGTTGTGGACAGTCTGACCTCGAGTATCTAACGCAACGAATATTTTACTATCCAATTGAGGAAAATATAATTCATTTCTATTATCAAATGAAACACGAGGTTTTAATGCCTCCGGTAGATTCTCATATCCTCTTTTTACTATTTCAAAAAGAGTCTGTACTGTTTTCTGTTCATGTGCAATAATAGCACTGTTAGTGTTCTTTGTAGAAATAGTTCTATCTAACATATCAAGGAGTCCATCAGTAGTGAAACCATGTTGTCGTGCTTTAAGAATAATATTCTTATGTACTTTGTTTGCGTTGTAATCTTCCTGGGGTAGATTGCATGTAAACGTAACCAATTTTTGGTCTTTCGTTTTAATCTTATATAGATGATTCTTCCTCCAAGACGGATCTTCGAGTAGTGTACGTGCTTCTTTTTCTGTAAGTTCTTGTGGCATTTTATTTTTGTTCCGGGTTGTGGAATCGAACCACATATCTTCTGATTATGAGCCAGACGGCTTACCATTTGCCTTTCCCGGGGAAAATGGCGATTTTAAAGTCTCGCCAAGACTTGGTTGTTTTTTGCTCTCCTAACTCTTTCAAGTAAGGAGATAACTTCATCAAGTGTCCTGTTTCTGAACACTCTATGCCAATCAATGTGAAGTTCTCCGTCAATTAAGAGGAGATTGCGGTAGTGGCTGTTGCCACCCCTAGAACGAGGCACAAGGTGATGTCTGTT
>Ga0209414_1001456_pt1 | contig 11244 bp, 9 predicted proteins | sample LakVidmifraction_4_FD_181154 | JGI IMG/M metagenome (GOLD analysis project Ga0209414, IMG submission 181154) | Hypersaline microbial communities from Lake Vida, Antarctica - Brine Hole Two &gt;0.2 micron (SPAdes) (version 2) | ecosystem: Environmental > Aquatic > Non-marine Saline and Alkaline >... | reverse complement strand
AACCATGCAATGATTACAGCAATTACAACTAAAATAGAACCAATCATCAGAAAGATAAAATCCAATTGTCTAATGGATTCCAAAATATCTTTTTCATAAAAGCCAAGATAGAATCGCCAGTTTAGCGTATTAATTGTTGAATACCCTATAATTACTTTTTCTTCATCCTTAGTATAGCTGCCAAAGCCTGATGGTGAGTCATAACTTTCTAATAAAACTTCTTTTATGCCTTTCATGCCATAGTTATCTTCTTGAAAATCTAAAAAATTAAATTTTTCTAGTGGATATTTTTCGTCAGAATGTAACATAACATTGCCTTTTTCATCTAATGCAAAATATATACTATATAATTCCATGTTCTCAGATTTCATAAAGTCTGTCATAAATTTTGGTTTTATTCTAGCAATAATGACACCTACAACTAAAGCATCATTATAGATTGGTTGAGCAATCATCATAACTTGTTCTTCAGTCGCTCTGCTTATAATGACAGGTGAAATGTTGAATTCACCATTCAAAGCATTTTTAATGTATTCTCGATCAGATAAATCAAGTATGCTACCATCAGTATAATAGGCGAATCCCTCTGGATTTACAATTGCTAAGGCGAGATATTCTAAAGTAGACTGTTGACTGATTAACTGTTTTTGTTGACGCCAATTCATACTTTGTATTTCAGGTGTTCGGGATAATTCTTTAATGGGTCGAAGGTATTGATCGATATATTTTTCAGTCATATGTTCAACGGTTATTGATGTCTTTTTAATATTGCTTTTGAGTTCATTTGTCGTCCAATCCCTTATTAAAGTATTGGTAACCAACAACATAATCAAAAGTACAATTAATAAAATGCTAGAGATGAAAGCCATTCCTTTAGTTTTTATACTTTTCATTGACCTAATCCTTTCTAGCTATTTATTCTACGCTGGTTCTATTGAATCATTATTCATACTATATCAAATATATATTAATTTGTCATTTTTTGTAAAAATATATTTTGATATTGATCCATTATTTTTTATAGAAGTACAGTTTTTTTATGATGCAAGGGAGACATGATAGTAAAAAATAATTGACGCAGTATTTTATGTAATATATTATTAAGGAAAGAAGGATTTTAATTATTTGTAAATTGATTTAAGAAAAACACTTATAAGTTCCTTAGCATATGAAGAATTATTTAAAGAGATGCCTGGTGAAGTATTTTTACTAAAATACTTAAATTCATAATAGACTGAGAGGTAAATAATGTATGAATCAATGATGACATTTATATATATTGATAATCTTGAAGAAGCATCATTTTTCTTTGAGAAGGTACTCAAGTGTGAAGCTGTTTATCAACCAAGTTGGGCAACTGTTTATAAGGTGTCCTCAAATGCTTATATTGGCATAGTGGATCAATCAAAGGGCTCCGTCAAAACAAAATACAAAGGCGGTACCCTCATCAGTTTAACAGTAGATTCAATAGCACCTTATTATGAAAAAATTAAAAGTTATGGGGTTAAGGAATTAAGTGAAATACAAAACTTTGATGAAATTGGTGTGCAGTCTTTTTTCTTTAAAGGGCCTGGGGATTATGATTTTGAGATCCAGATGTTTGTTAAACCTGAAATAAAAGAACTTTTCAAGTAAGAAGAATTAATAAAATGAAAGGAAAATAATGAGAAAAATCATTTTAGATGTTGATACAGGAATAGATGATGCAATAGCAATTATCCTTGCTGTTGCGAGTAAAGAGATCGAACTATTAGGCATTACAGTGACCAGTGGCAACATACATGTTGATCAAGGCATTATTAATACCAAACGAATACTAAAAGTATTAGGTCAGGCCCATGTTAAAGTTTATAGAGGATCAGCTGTACCCGTAAAAAGACCCCTAGTTGATGCCTCACATATTCATGGTAAGGATGGTTTGTCAGGACAACTCTTAGATATTTCTGTTACCCCAGAGAGTGATGGCTGCGCCTTTGAATTTCTTGAAGAAGCAATCACGACCTATGGAGATGATTTAACAATAATCATGACAGGTCCAGAAACAAATTTAGCAAAGTTACTGCGCTTAAAACCATATTTAAAAGGTAAAATAAAACATGTAATCGCTATGGGTGGGGCCATTAATTTAAAAGGCAACGCAACGATAGTAGGAGAATTTAATATCGTTACTGATCCAGAAGCAGCCTATGATGCCTTTCATGCTGGAATTGATGATTTCACGTTGCTCAGTTTAGACGTTACACGTCAAGGACTGATTAGCAAATCCGATTTGAAACGTATTGAGAATCCAAAAGTTAAAAAAATCCTTGCCGGATTAACAGAAAACTATATGGATCGTTATTTTCATGGCAATGGAAAGTATGGGTGTTTAATGCATGATCCATTAACAATACTCTATTTCTTAAATCCATCATTAGTTGAAACTGAAAAAGCCTATGTTACTGTTGAAAGAACAGGAGAATACACTTATGGCATGACCATTTGTGATAGCAATAAAAGATTAGGTCAAGAGAAGAACATTTATATTTCAAAAACTTTAAATGTTGAAAACTTTAAAAATGATTTTTTTGATTTAATGAACCAATTAATTATAGAATAATTAAAAATATAAAATATTTTTTTAAAATAAGTACATATGATACAATAATGTTAATATATTAACAAATTATCAGTAAATTCGAGGAGGACAAAATGGATCCATTAATCTATGACATTCAAAAATTCTCGATTCATAATGGCACTGGTATTCGTACAACTGTATTTTTTAAAGGGTGTACAATGGCTTGTCAGTGGTGTCATAACCCGGAAAGTATTGCCTTTGAAAAAGAAATGCTCCTTGATGAAGAGGCGTGTACAGTATGTGGTTATTGTTTAAAGGTCTGTCCTAGTGCAAGAATAATTGAAAACAATAAAATAAAAAGAATACTTGAAAATTGCGATTTTTGTGGCGCCTGTACTGTTTATTGTCCCCAAGAGTGTAACAGCATTGTTGGCAGAAAATACACCAGAAATGAACTCGTGGATGAACTTTTAAAGGACTTATCTTTTTATGAAACCTCTAGTGGTGGGGTAACTTTTTCAGGTGGTGAAGCCTTATGTCATGAAGGCTATCTTAAAGACGTGATACTTGCTTTAAAGGCGCATGACATTAACATCACTATAGATACCTGTGGTCATGTTCCCTACGCGGCCATTGAGACATTGTATCCTTTAGTGGATACATTCCTATATGATTTAAAAGTAATGGATGATGAAAAACATGAAGCCTACACACAAGTTAGCAATAAAAAAGTAATTGATAATCTTAAAAAATTATCTTTGGTCCATGAGGATATCATTATTCGGGTACCTTTAATTGAAGGGGTCAATACAGATGATTTAAATATTAAGGCTCTCGTTAAATTAATGAAATCATTAGGATTATCGAAAATCGATTTGCTTCCCTATCATTCAGGAGGGATTCATAAAAGAAAACAATTAAAGATGAAAAGTTATACTTTTAATGCACCAAGTGAAAATAAAATACAAGAAATAAAAGAATGTTTTGAATCCAACAATATTTCAGTCAGAATAGGAGGGTAAGTATGCGTGGGTCTACTAATCGAACACAGTATTTAAGAAATGAAAGTGAAAGTGCAATACCAGAGATCAGTATTGAACGGGCACTGTTACTAAAAGAAGCCTATGAAAGCTATGAAGGAAAAGTATCCACGCCAGAACTTAGAGCGTTATTCTTTAAATATTTTAGTGAAAATCGCAGTTTATACTTTGGCGATCAGGAATTGATACTTGGTGAAAAGGGAGAAAAACCTCAATCTGCACCAACATTTCCTGAGTTGTGTTGTCATACCATGAAAGATTTAGAGGTTATGGATCAACGAGACAAGATATTTTTTAAAGTGAGTGATGCTGTAAAAAAAATTCATAAAGAAAAAATTATTCCAGCCTTTGAAGGGAAATCTATTCGAGATAAAATCTTTAGACAAATGGACAGCAACTGGAAAGAGTGCTATAACAGCGGAATTTTCACTGAATTTATGGAACAAAGGGGTCCTGGCCATACTGTGGGGGATGGTAAAATTTATGAAAAAGGTTTTGCAAATTTTATTGACCTCATTAATACAGAAATAGAAGCCTTGGATTTTATGAAGGACCTAGAAGCTTTAGAAAAAAGAAATCAATTAAAGGCTATGAAAATTGCCTGTGAAGGGATTATTTCATTAGGAGATCGTTATAGAGCTCTAGCCATTAAAAAATATGAGGAAGAAAAAAATCCTAAAAGAAAAGAAGAATTACTTGTCATTGCAAATAATTTTAAAGTGATTCCAAGATACAAACCAGAGAGCTTTCATCAAGCCCTTCAAATGTATTGGTTGGTACATATATCGGTAACAACGGAAATGAATATATGGGATGCTTATTCTCCTGGAAGATTGGACCAACACTTAATGCCATTTTATGAGAAGGATTTAAAAAATGGTGTTTTAACACGGGATTTGGCAAAGGAACTACTAGAATGTTTTTGGATTAAATTTAATAACCAACCGGCACCACCAAAAGTTGGTGTGACTTTAAAGGAAAGTGGAACCTATACAGATTTTGCAAACATTAATACAGGTGGTGTGGACTTTTTAGGAAGAGACGGGGTTAATGATGTTTCCTATTTAATTCTTGAAGTCATGGATGAAATGAAATTACTGCAACCCAGTTCAAATGTTCAAATCAGTAAAAAAACGCCTGAAAAGTTTTTAAATAAAGCCATTGAAATTTCAAAAAAAGGTTGGGGACAACCTGCCTTTTACAATACAGATGCAATTATTCAGGAGTTGTTAAATGCAGGGAAGAGCATAGAAGATGCAAGACAAGGAGGCTGTAGTGGATGTGTTGAAACAGGGGCCTTTGGAAAAGAAGCCTATATTTTAACAGGCTATTTTAATTTACCAAAAATTCTAGAGCTTACCTTAATGAATGGCTATGACCATGTATCTAATCAACAATTAGGGTTGAAATTAGGAGACGCCAAAGATTTTGAGTCCTATGAAGATCTCTTTAATGCTTTTAAAAAAGAAGTAGAATACTTTGTAAATATTAAAATTAAAGGCAACCATATTATTGAGAAAATTTACGCAAAATATATGCCAGCACCTTTATTGTCTGTTATTGTAGATGACTGTATAAAAAAAGGAAAAGACTATAATGCCGGCGGCGCTAGATACAATACAAACTACATTCAAGGCGTGGGTATTGGCACCATTACAGATGGGTTATCGGCTATTAAATACAATGTTTTTGATGAAAAACGATTTACTTTAGAAGCATTATCACAGGCATTAAGGGATAATTTTGAAAATCATGAATTGATTCATCATCTAGTAAAAAATAAAACACCAAAATATGGAAATGATGATGACTATGCTGATGACATTATGGTCTCTGTCTTTAAAGTTTTTCATGATACAATTACCGGTCGTGAAAACATGAAAGGCGGCAGTTATCGCATTGATATGTTGCCAACAACCTGTCATGTGTATTTTGGAAGTGTGATGCTTGGGAGTCCAAATGGACGATTAAAAGGATTACCTGTATCCGATGGGATTTCTCCAGCTAAAAATGCGGATATTAATGGGATCACAAGTGTAGTAAATTCAAGTTTGAAAATGGATCACTTAAGTACTGGTGGGACTTTACTCAATCAAAAGCTTAACCCATCAACAGTTGAAGGCACTCGAGGAACAAAAAACATGAGTGCTGTTGTTAGAAGTTACTTTAATCGAGAAGGACACCATATACAATTCAATGTTATTAAGAAAGATACCTTATTAAAGGCACAAAAGAATCCAGAAGGGTATAAAAACTTAATTGTTCGTGTAGCTGGCTATAGTGATTACTTTAATAATTTAGATGTATTATTACAAAACGAAATTATTCAACGAACAGAACAAAAAGTATAGAAGATTTTCTCAAATAAGAAAAGAGGGTGGCGTGTATAAAAAAAGAATGGCAGCCGTTATTAAAAAAATGAAGGAAAACTCAATTCATCAGTTAATTGTATCGAAAGAAAGCTCAATATTTTATCTATTAGGAGAAAATATTGATCCAGGTGAAAGATTTCATGTGCTTTTAATTCATGAAACAGGAAAAATACGATTATATATTAACCGATTGTTTAACTTGAAAAAGCCATTAGATTTATTCATCCATTGGTATGATGATACTGAAAATATTGGTGAAATTTTTTCAAATAGAATACAAGAGGATACTATTGTTGGTGTTGAAAAAGAATGGCCATCTGGTTTTTTATTAGAATTAATGGATTTTAAGCCAAGTATCACTGTAAGAAATGCCTCTAAAATAATTAGTGAAGGACGAATGATCAAAGATTCTGAAGAAATTGAAGCATTAAAAAGAGCTTCAAAAATAAATGATGAGGCTATGACTTTATTATTTAATAAATTGCAACAAGGACGTTCTGAGTTAGAATTAGCTCAAGAACTTTCAAATATTTATTTAAACCTTGGTACTGATGGTTTTTCCTTTGAACCACTGATTTGTTATGGAAAAGCATGTGCAGAGCCCCATCATCATTCAGATCATACAAAGCTAACAAATAATCAATCCGTCATCATTGATATTGGATGCTTAAAGGATGGTTATTGTTCCGACATGACGCGAAGCTTCTATTTCGGTACACCACCGGCGGAATACCTGACGATCTACGCATTGGTCTTAAAAGCCAATACAGAAGCGATTAAGGCTATAAAACCTGGTGTCTTGTTAAAAGATATTGATCAAGCGGGAAGAGACATTATTGAAGCAGCTGGCTATGGGGATTATTTTACGCACCGTATGGGTCATAACATCGGTATTGAGGTCCACGAATATCCAGATGTTAGTAGAGTAAGTACTGTTGAAGCCCAAGAAGGGATGGTCTTTTCCATTGAGCCGGGGATTTATATCCCGGGGAAATACGGTGTAAGAATTGAAGATCTCGTTTTAGTTACAAAGGATGGCTGTGAAGTGCTCAATAACTATCCGAAAAATTTAAAAACTTTTAAATAAAAGAAAGAAGGGAATACCATGGCACTACTAAATGAATCCATTAAAAAAATGTGGGAAGCTTATTTAAAATCAATTGATGAATCAGTTAAAGAAACCCAAAAAATATATGATGCTTGGCATTTTTGCAATGATGAAAAAAATGCAAATGCCTTAGCAGATTTAGTCAAAAAAAGAATAAAGCAGGCGACAACTTCCTTGTTTTATTTATATGAACTAGAAGAGGAACCGTTGCCTGAAAAAGGACAGTATAGTATTATTTTAGATTGGAATGGCACTTCTCAATGCATCATAAGAAGTACAAGTATAGAAGTCCTTCCTTTCAATGAAGTAACAGAAACTTTTGCAAAAGAAGAGGGTGAAGGGGATCAATCCTTGGAATATTGGAAGAAAGTTCATAAAGTAGCTTTTGAGAATGAGTTGATGTCTGTAGAGAAAGATTTTTCAGAAGATATGCTTGTTGTTTGTGAAAAATTTCAAGTAGTTTACCCAAAATAAAGATTTCAAGGCTTAAGTCATGCTAGTTGTATAGTTGAACAATTAGACTGACTTATAGCTTCATTTTAGATTAGAAAGGCAAAAAAATGAATAAAATTAGTTTTATGAATTCTAGCAGATTAAGAATTGTTGGTAATCATTTTACAGTTAATTCAAATACAATTGTTATTATGGCCCATGGTTTCACAAATAATAAATCTTCAAATAAAGGATTTGATCAGTTATCTGTCGCTTTAAATGAAGTGGGTTATGATGCCCTAGCAATAGATTTTAGCGGTTCAGGAGAGATTGATGATGATGCTTTGACATCTGAAAATCAAGTGGATGATCTTAACTCAGCGATTGAATTTGTTCTATCAAAGGGATACTTAAAAATCGCATTATTTGGAAATAGTTTTGGTACTTTAGCATGTATTAGGAGTTTTAGAAAAGAAATAGAAACGATGATTTTAGTTGGGCCATTAATGGATAGTATGCACTATGACTGGGATAAATATTTTTCTAATGAACAGATGAATGATTTAAAGCAAAAAGGTTATTTTTATACAAATATGGACAGTAGACACAAGATAACTAAACAGACATTAATGGATTTTGAAGAAGTTAGTCAAAGAGATTTAGTAAAGACAATTGGTTGTCCCATTCTCATTCTACATGGTAACAATAGTCAAGACGAAGAAGAATTGCAGTTACTTAAACATTCTCAAAAATCTATCCAATTACTACCAAAGAGTTCTAAACTTGAAATCATTCAAGGTGGGAAGCACGGACTTCAAGAACATTGGGACAAAGTAATGAAGCATTCAATTCATTGGTATGAAAGACAATTATAGGATGAAAGTGGAGACTCAGATAAGCAATCATTTCTTAATAGAGTTGCTAAAAAGAACGCTGTTTACTTAGTTGATTTTAAATAACGGAAATTTTGAAATGTTTCAACATATTATTAAAATATAATAATTTTAACTAAAAAAAGGACTGATTCATTTTTAATGAACACAGTCCTCAATAAACATTCTTGGCAATAATATTTATCTTTATCATTATTTCTTAACTTAGTGCTTTATCTTGATATAGACTTCTTTAAAGATTTTATTAACTTCCTTGTCTGGATAAACAATTTTATTTTCCTCAATATCCCATTTAACTCTTCTTTCATCAATATTAAGATCTTTCTTTTTTAATTCCATTTTGATATCTTTAAATGTTTTACTATCTTTATCAGAATAAAAATCTAAACCAATACCTTCTTTTGAACTTCTTAAGTTTATTATCTTCTTCATAATCTCACTCCTTCTAAAATGTTTTTTAAGTAATTCCTTTTTAATTACTTTTAACTTAAGTAAATAATATACCTTTTTTCAAAAAAAGCAACGTGCAAACGGTTGCCTTTTTCATGAAAACGCTATCTGTTTTAGGAAAAGGATATTACAATGGTATTGTCAAAGAATAAGTCAATATAGATTAAAAACTTAGCTCGTGGGTAATAACTAATGATTAATAATATGAAAGGATTTCAAATGAATAAAAGATTTAGTAATATAAATACAAACTGATTGAAAATACGGTTCATTCAGGTGGAAGATGCTGATTTTATTTATAAACTTCGTTCTAATATAAATAATACTCAGTTTGTTGAAATGAAACCTTATGAAAATATAGAAAGAGCAAAAAACTTTATTTGTCGTGTAAAAGAGGATATAGCAAAGGATGAAGTCTTCTTCTGGGGTATAGAGTTAAAGAATTCAGGAGAGGTAATCGGAACCATTTGTCTATGGTCATTTTCAAAGGATAATAAAAGAGCAGAAGTTGGTTATGAATTAATGGAAGGGTATCAAAAAAAAGGATATGCCACTGAAGCCTTAAGAGGTGTACTAGATTTTGCGCGTAAAAATTTATCCCTTAAATGTCTTGATGCGATAACCCATGAAGACCATTTAGCCTCCATTCGATTATTGTTAAAAAATGATTTTGTAGTATTAGGCTATGCTAATCAAGTGATGCCTGATGGGGAATATGGACCTGAAATGAAGCTTTTTAGAAAATTTTTATAAGAATGTGGATTTATTAACAGTACAATTAAAGCGCAATATAGTCGTTAGATGTCAAATATAAAAGACCTACATTGACAAATTGTCTTGAATAATTGTATTATAGACGTAGAGAGTATAAAAAAAATAAGTGATGGAGGCGTGTTAATGGAAAATAGAAATTGGAGTTTAAAAGAACTATATGAGTCCTTTGATAGTTTAGCTTTTAATAATGATTTATCAGCCTTAGAAGAAAGTGTTACCCAATACAACACTTTTGTTGAAGGGTTAACCTATGATCAGACAGAAGACATGTTAAAGGAATATATAAAATTTAAAAAAAGTAGTTACCATACAACGGAAAAATTATTTGCTTTTTCAAATCTAACGTTTTCTGTTGATACAAGTAATAAGGATGCCCTTAAGACTCTAGATAAGTTAAATAAAATTCAATCGGAATTTACAAGTGCAGATGTGCGTTTTGAAAAATGGTTATCTGGCATTGAAAATTTTGACGAAATAATTGAGTCCGATGAGCTTTTAAAAGAGCATCACTACATTTTGAATCGGATCAAAGTCCGTCAAAAATATGTGTTAAGTGAAAAAGAAGAGATTCTTTTATCCAAACTGATACAAACAGGTTCATCTAGTTGGTCAACGTTACAGGATAAAGTATTGTCTCAATTAGAAGTGCCAATAGAAATAGATGGTAAGACAGAGAAAATGCCTTTACCAGCTCTTAGGAACTTGGCTTATAAAGATGATGGGGACATCAGAAAAAAAGCCTATACAGCAGAGTTAAAAGCTTACGAAAAAATGGATACAATATCTGCGAGTGCTTTAAATAGTATTAAAGGGGAAGTCTTAGAAGTATCCGCTTTAAGAGGTTTTGAGTCGCCATTAGATGAAAGTATTTTTAAATCCCGCTTAAGTAGAAAAGCTTTAGATTCAATGTTTGAAGCAATGGAAGGGTCATTAGATGATTTTAAAAGGTATTTTTTAAAGAAAGCTGAAATTTTAGGCCAGGAAAAATTACCTTTTTATGACTTATTTGCGCCTATTGGGGACGTTTCAACGGAGTACAGTTATGATGAAGCCAAAGAGTTTATAGTGGAGAAGTTTAATACCTTTTCAAGTACTTTAGGAGATTATGCTGAAAATGCTTTTGATCAAGATTGGATTGATCCTTTTCCAAAGAAGGGTAAAAGCGGTGGCGCTTTTTGCTATAATTTACAATCTATTAAAGAAAGTCGAATATTAAGTAATTTTACTGGTTCCCTAAGTGATGTGATGACATTGGCTCATGAATTAGGTCACGGGTATCATGGATATGCTCTTAAAGACGAGAGTATTTTAAATGCTGATTATCCGATGCCATTAGCTGAAACAGCATCTATCTTTTGTGAAACCATTGTAAAGAACGCAATTTTAAAGGATGCAACAAAAAAAGAAAAAATAGCAATTATTGAATCCAGTCTTCAGGATTCGAGTCAAGTCATTGTAGATATTTATTCTAGATTCTTGTTTGAATCAAGTTTATTTGAACAAAGAAAAGAATATGCAGTGTCTGTTGAAGAAATGAAAGAGCTTATGCTAGCGGCCCAAAGAAAAGCGTATAGAGGAAGTTTATCAGAAGAGGCGTTACATCCTTATATGTGGA
>Ga0209414_1001455_pt1 | contig 11249 bp, 8 predicted proteins | sample LakVidmifraction_4_FD_181154 | JGI IMG/M metagenome (GOLD analysis project Ga0209414, IMG submission 181154) | Hypersaline microbial communities from Lake Vida, Antarctica - Brine Hole Two &gt;0.2 micron (SPAdes) (version 2) | ecosystem: Environmental > Aquatic > Non-marine Saline and Alkaline >... | reverse complement strand
AATTTATGACTTTGTAATGCGATATCACGCATCTTTTTGCACTGCAACAAGTTACCTTTAGCAAACTAAAGGCAAACTCGTCTTAGTACAAAAATATACGCAATCTCACATTAAACAGGAAGCCCTATATAGGCTCGATGTTTGTTAGAGCAATTCACGGTTGATCTTTTACCTGTTACTTACGGTGACCGTTGATCTTCTCAAAAAAAAACAACATAGCTCACTATGCTTCTGCTTTTTTGAGAAGCCAACCTTGTCCTCGCTAACCCGAATGTTTTACGAAAATCAACAAAAATGCATCTGTCATGTTTGTAACAAGCTGGTTAGAGCGGATGAACAAAAATACAATTTGTAACATAAGTTAAAGCCTAACAATATGCCCTTACGGGTGAGACGCTGGCAATGCATCTACTTCATCATCAATGTATTTGAATAGTGACTATACTACACAAATTGCTTTTTTGTATCTACATCACCAGCGCCTCATAAAATATTCGGGCTAACACATCTACACGACATCTCAATCGTTCATTGCTCTAGTCATTAAAAAAGAATATTGGGCCGTTTCATTTGGCATTTCTCCAGCTATTATGAAATATTTAAAATTGAAAAGTTATACTATTACATTTAAGTAAAAAAAACAATTGTTTTTTTGAAAAGATTAACTTTTGCCATTAAATCATATAAACTAATGTTGGTGCATCAATAATTATTGCGGCAATTACTGAGGCTATTCCTATCATTATATTCATTACAATGAACGCGGCTTGTAGCCATTGTCTTTTAATACAACGGAATATGAGCATGCCTCATGTTTTCCTGCTCACAGCAGTGCAACTGTATACTACGCACTATAAAACATGCACTACGAGCGTAGCTCGTTCATTAGAATTTTTTTAGCGACTTCGATATCTTTTGCAATTTGGGCTTTTAGTTGCTCAAGGTTATTGAACTTTTCTTCATCACGAATCTTCTGTATGAAGAATATTTCAAAATTTTTGCCATAAATATCTTGATTGAAGTCAAAGATATTGAGTTCAAGATTTGGTGGATTATTATCTTCCAGTGTTGGCCTGAATCCAACGTTCATAACGCCGTTGTATAATTTGTTTTCATACATTGCTCTCACAGCATATATTCCATATGGAGGTAGAGCTCCATCATGAATTTTGAAGTTTGCGGTAGGGAATCCCAGTTTTCGTCCAAGTTTTTTTCCTATTACAACTTTTTCCAACATACTGAAAGGTCTGCCAAGCATTTCTGAAGCCTCTTCAAGGTTACCTTCAATAACAGCTTTTCTTATTCTTGTGCTTGATATTGGTTGTCCCTTGTATAGTGTATGATCAATATTCATGATGTCCCAAAGGTTGCATTCTTCAAGCATTTGAGGAGTGCCAAGACCTTTGTGTCCAAAACGCCAGTTCTTTCCACAAACAATTCCTACAAGGGGGGGGCTAACGGTTTTAAGTTTTTCAATAAATTTTTCTGCGGGAAGTTTTGATGTTTCAGGGGTAAAGTCAATTTCCACACATCCGCTCACACCAAGCTGATTCAAGAGCTGTAATTTATATTTATTAGTGTTGAGCATTGGAGGTGCAATTTCAGGCGCAATTATACTTAGAGGGTGCTTTTTAAATGTTAGAACGAAAGTTTGGGCTTTATGTTTTTTTGCAAGTTCTAATGCCTGTTCAATAACATTCTTATGACCTAGATGAACGCCATCAAAGAATCCGACAGCAAGAACTATTGGTTCCTGAATATCCTTTAAGTCTATAAGTTTTGTATACTTTTTCACAGTTAGATAATTTATATTTGTTCGACCCCGCCATCATTTGCTTATAAAAAAGCAAATGATGGCGGGGTCGTATTGTTTAATTATAACTTACCCCGTATTACATACGGGGCTACTAAAATTTGACTACTTCGTAGTCTTAGAACGGCGAAGCTGTTCAATATTAATAGCCATACATGAAATGCATGGTTAATTCATTCATCATTAGAGGCAAAGCCGGCTGTATTTAGGTAACGCAAGCTTCCAGCTTGCAAGTGAAAACGCCTACAACCTTGAAGGTTGTGCTACTTTTTGCTGTTTGTGAATTTAACAGGAACCCTTAAGTATTGCTACCTGCGGAACACTTATGACCTTTTCTGCCAGTTGAGTTTGTGTCATAGCCAGTATTTCATCAAGAGTAACGGCATTGTCAAGAGTAAAACATCCGCTTGCAAGTCGCCTTAGTTCTGCTAAGTTTGCTCCACATCCAAGCTTCTGTCCCAAATCATGTACAATTGTTCTTATGTATGTTCCCTTTGTACATTTGATTGTTGCATCCAGATATGGCATTGTAAAATCATTAATATTGAAACTGTAGACATGTACAAAACGTTCTTTACGTTCAACAACCTCACCGCGTCTTGCTGCTTTGTATAGCGCTTCTCCATTTATCTTGATTGCAGATACCATTGGCGGTGTCTGATAAAAATCTCCAATAAATGTTTTGATCTCCTTTTTTATCTGTTCTTCAGTCACACCAGTTGGATCTTTTTCGGCTACAACTTCTCCGTCACAGTCTTGTGAGTCTGTTTCAACTCCAAGGAGAATCGTACCCTGATATGTTTTGTCGCCTGACATAACGGAGTTTGAAAGTTTTGTACCTTTGCCAAGAAGTATGACTAACAAACCAGTGGCATTTGGATCAAGAGTTCCCCCGTGTCCAACTTTCTTGATTTTGAAATTTCGCCGGATTTTATGAACCACATCGTGTGATGTTATGCCTGCTGGTTTGTCAACGAGCAATACTCCATCAAGAGGTCCGAATTCCGGTGGTTGATTACTTATATTCATATTTGTTTAACGCTCTTCGTTATCAGTGAAGTTTTCTGGTAAGTCCATTGAGTCAAAATCGGTCTCTTTTTCAAGTTCAGAAATTATATTCAGAACATTATTTCCTGTTTCTAAAGAGTCATCAAGAGTAAAATGTAGCCTTGGTGTATATTTAAGAGATAGGCGACCATTCAGAAGCTTTTGTATCTTATGAGACTTCTTGCGAATAATGTTAATAAGTTTATGTTTTTCACCATCATGCTGATATATAGAAACAAATACTTTTGCATCTCTAAGCCCTGGGCTTGCAACTACTCTAGTAATTGTAAATGAAGCCAGGTCAAATTCAGAAGGATCCATAACTTCATATATTGCTTTTGAAATCTCTTCTTTCAGGAGCTCGTTAACTCTTGTTAATCTTTCGTATTCTAAAGCCATAGTGTTTCTCCAAAGCTATAACGATTGTTATAGCTTTATCTCCTGTTTTATCATTTCGTATGCTTCGACAATATCATCGGGCTCAAAATTAGCGAAGTTGGCCATTTTGATACCACATTCCTGACCTTCTCGCATTGATTTAACGCTCTCTTGAAAATGCCTCATTGTATCAATTGCACCTTCAAACAAAATTTCGTCATTACGTTTTACACGAGCACGACCATCTTTGCTGATTGTTCCATCTGTCACATAGCAACCAGCAATTCTAGAACGTTTGCCAATTTGGAAAATTTGTAGTATCTTTGCATGTCCGGTAATTGTTTCCTTGTATTCAGCAGCAAGCATACCTGTCATAGCCGCTCTAACCATATCAATTAACTCATAAATGATATGGAATAGATGAATCTCGACACCTTCACGCTTTTCAATTTTTTGAAGACCAGGTTCTTTTGAAACATGGAATCCAAGAATAACAGCATTTGATGCACTAGCTAAAAGTACATCACCGGAAGAGATATTACCAGTTCCGCTATGAATCATTTTAAGTGAAATCTTTTCACTTTTAATTTCATCCAGAGAGTGAACTATTGCTTCTGCTGAACCTCTTGTGTCAGACTTTAATATAACATTAAGCTCCAAGTTGTCCGCCGCAACAGATTTTGAAAACAGATCTTCGAGAGACATTTTCTTTGGTGCAAGGTGTTCCTGTTTGAGTTCTTCCATTTTAGCTTCAGCTAATGAACGAGCCTCTTTGTCACTGCTGCATATTGAGAACTTCTCACCTGCTTGCGGCACCCCGGATAGACCAAGACATTTTACTGGAGTAGAGGGGCCGGCCTTTTTAATTCTCTTTCCGTGATCATCAATTAAAGCTCTTACTTTTCCCCAATATGCTCCACATAAAACGGCATCACCAATCTTTAGTGTACCATCTTTAACCAAAAGACTTGCTGTTGGTCCAATTCCCTGTTCAAGTTTTGCTTCAACAACATATCCTTCGGCTTTAGCCTGAGGATTAGCATTAAGTTCCAAAACTTCAGCTTGAAGAAGAATCATTTCTAACAATGTATCAATGCCTTCACCAGTCTGTGCACTTACAGGAACACAAATGGTCTGACCGCCCCAATCTTCTGGAAGTAGGTCTTCGGACTGCAACTGTATCTTCACTTGGTCAACATTTGCACTAGGTAGATCAATTTTGTTGATTGCGACAATCAGTTCAACTCCCGCGGCTTTTGCATGGGCAATTGCCTCTTTTGTTTGTGGCATTATGCCATCGTCAGCAGCAATGATGATTACGGCAATATCTGTGATGTTCGCACCACGAGCACGCATAGCTGTAAAAGCGGCATGACCTGGGGTATCCAAGAAAGTGATATTATGCCCGTTTTTGTCAACGGTATAAGCTCCGATATGCTGTGTTATGCCACCATGTTCGCCTGAAGCTACTGTAGCATTACGTATGTTATCCAACAACGATGTCTTGCCGTGGTCAACATGACCAAGAAAAGTAACAATTGGAGATCGTGATTTAAGATTTTCCTGAGCATGAACCTTTTTCTTTTGCACTTGCTCAATCTCTTTCTTCTTTGTTGTCTTTTTTGATTCCAAAGTCAAAGTGTAACCAAATTTTTCTGCAATTTTTCTGGCAGCTTTAATATCTAAAGCTTGATTAATTGTTGCAAGTATATTCATCTGCATAAGATGTGCAATCAGAACATTTGGTTTTTTGTCAATTAGTGTTGCAAGGTCTTTTAGGACAATAGTCGAAGAGCTTACAGTAACAACTTTTGAATCATGGTCAACGCTGGAATCTCCCTGTTCTTCAACATCATTAATTGTTTCTTCTTTTGCTGGAGCCTCAGCGGGCTTTGCTTCTTTTTCTGCGACTGTTTTGTCATGTTTTTCGAACATCTCTTTCAAGACTTCAACAGTTTCTGCGTCGATTGCACTCATGTGGTTTTTGGCTTCAACTCCAAGATCTCGGATTTGTTCCAGCAACTCTTTGCTGTCAACTTCCAATTCTTTTGCTAATTCGTAAATTCTCATTTAATATTCCCTTCAAATTTTTTTTGCTTTATGCTGTTATTGCTGCAATAGCTGCACTATAGATGCTCTCTGCATGCTCTTGAGATATGCCAGCAAGTTCAACAATGTCGCAAATGTCTACTGCCGCAATTCCATCTACTGTTACAAAACCAGCTTTTACTAAGATTTCAGCATCTTTAAAAGATATGCCGTCAACAACTGCAAGGCTGTTAATTGCTTCATAAAGTTGTTTTTCAAAAGCATCATGCACTTTGTCACTTTTCTTAGTAATATTTATTTTCATTCTCAATAGTTTGGCACTTAGTTTAACATTAAGTCCCTGCTTACCAATTGCAAGAGAATATTGGTCAGCAGTAACTGACACATGTGCAAGTTTTGGGTTTTCCTCATCAATTGTAACCTCAATACCTTTTGCAGGAGCGAGTGCATTTGCAACATACGTTTCCAGATGCTCATTGTAAGGAACAATATCAATTTTCTCTCCACCCAGTTCATCAACTACGTTTCGCACCCTAACTCCACGAATTCCGACGCATGCACCAACAGGATCCACTCTCGGATCTTCTGTTAAAACAGACATTTTTGTTCTTAAGCCAGGCTCCCTTGCAATGGCAACAATCTTAACAATACCATCGTTAATTTCTGTTGCTTCCATTTCAAAGAGTCTTCTCACAAATGCAGGTGTAGTTCTTGATAGTAAAATCTTTGGAGAAGAGCCGTTTTGCCCTTTTTCCACGCTTAGAACAAATGCGCTGATTCTTTCACCAATTCTGTAATCTTCTGATTCAATTCGTTCCTTTGCAGGAATAACAGCCTCGAGGTCTTTTTCAAGTTGTACAATAATGTCACTGCGTTGGAATCTTTTTACAGAACCCGTGACAATTTCGCCTTCCTGCCCTTTATATTCCTCATATGACTGGTCATTTTCAGCTTGGCGAATTTTCTGCAGAATAACCTGCTTTGCAGTTTGTGCAGCAACTCTACCAAGATGCTCAGGAGTTGATTCAACTTCTAGAAGATCTCCACACTCAATTTCAGGATTAATTTCTCTAGCATCTTTAATATTGATTTCAGCATCACTCATTGGATCATCATCAACAACTTCCAAGATTTTATATCCCTTGAGTTCACATGTAACAGGATCAATCTTTAATCTAAATTCATCCTTGTCACCGTAGTCTTTAGCAACAGCTGATTCCATTGCAACTTCAAGTGCTTTAATTAATGCATCTTTTGCTATGCCACGTTCTTTAGCCATATAGTTGACTATTGTTAAAAGTTCGTTTGCCATGCCTGTCCCCATCTTCCCTTATATTGTTACATAAATATGCTTTTAGACAAAAAAAAGAGTGGTCAAAAGCCACTCTTTAGACTTCTCAAAAAAAATTGTTGCCTAAATTTTAATATTATTTGCTAAATATGTCAAGTATCTAAATGCATTTTTATAGATTTTTCTTACTATAATTAAAGAAAACTTAATAGTTCTATACGGAATACACGCAAATATTTATTATGACAACTTATTCAACTGCTGCAGTGGAATTTTTTTCTTCTTCCTTCTCTGGAGTTTTCTCACTTTGTACAATTCGAATCTGACGAGGTTTGTTCATTCGTTCAATTGTTATCATAAGCTCGTCATCATCTTTTACAACTTTTTTGAAATCATCAAGAGTATTAATTGGCTTACCATTTATTGAAGTGATAATTTCATATGTTTTGATACCCGCAATATCTGCTTTGCTGCCAGGCTCAACTTTTGAGATTATTAGCCCGGGTGCATCATCGGATTTCTGCATATATCTAAGCACCTCAAATGTTAAGTCTTTTACAGAAACTCCAAGTTCTTTATCTTTGTATTTTTTTGCGGCATTATAGTGTACAGGACTTCTTTCAACTACAAAATCCTTACGTATGATTTTGCCGTTATCAAAGAACTCAGCAGTGTATGGTTTGTCAAAGCCAACTTTGGTGAGCATAAGGGTAAAGGTGTTCTCAATTCCTTGCCAAGGTGGTGGCATCTTATTTAGATATTCAACAGGAATACTATTCATATTTTCTCGAATATCGTCCCTCTGGTAGTGGTTGTAGTCATAGTCGTCTAATTCAATATTGATAGGCTTAGGATTGTCTTTTACAAACAGACGTAAAAGAATCATTCCAGGCTCTATACCGGCTTTTGATGCAGGTGAATTTGTATAGACGTAATTGATTAATGCCCCTGTTTCGCCACCTTGCGTCTCTTCTGTAGCGTTATTCGCGCGAGCAAGATTCATGTTCAACCCTTGAAGTTCCAATCCCATCCATGCAACTCTTGCAGCATCTTCTTTGCTCATAGGTTTGTTGTTTTTATCAATATGGTTTTGCGCATTTGCTACTATTGAACTAAACAATTCGGTAGCTACAATTTCTTCATCATCCCGCGACCATCGATCCGTATCTGCCTGTTCTTTTAATATTATTGGGAGAGCAACAAGATTCTGCTGCAAATCAAAGACAAAAGAATTTTTATCTGGACCAGGTATCTGCGGATATAAAGTATTGAGATATCCAATCTCAGCATCTGAAATTCTACAGTGCCAGAAATGGCTAATTGTTTTCTCTCCTGCAACCTTCAGTGATGCTCTAAGCATTAATTTGTTGAAATCTTTCCTAAGGTCATTCTGACTAAGTTTTATTACATTCTTCAATGGTTTTTCTGTCTCAACAACAAGAATACCATATTCTTTAAGATTATATTTGAATTTAGCCGCAGTTTGGTTTTCCAGTCCATCAAAAATGGTTATCTTCTCAAGCCTTGCAGTTGCTTTTGGTGGTAATGATGTCATTACCCAAACCTGATTGGTGCTTACTGCTATACCTAAACAGTTCATCTCTATGCCCGAAAAATCATCTCTTGATATTGCGTATCTGTCGCGAGAGTTACTGTCGGCCTCTGGACTTCTAAAATTTAGTTGTACTCTTGGTATTGCCTCAGATACATATTTTTCAAACAGTTCAAGTTTTTGGTTCATATCTTCATTACTTATCTGTTTCCACTGTAGAGGATTGCCTTTCCATGAGTCGTCTAATGGAAGTATACCATTCATCGAAATACCAACAGGTATTCCATTTGTGGTCGTAATAAGAACCTGCTCTTCAGCTAAATTGATATTTGTGGCAAATGGGTCAGATACAATAGTCCCTCCCATAGGGTAATATGCCAGACACCATTTTGTTTTATTCATTTTGTGGGATAGATTGTAGAATGGCTTTTCCTGTTTTTTGTCAAAAGTTAGTGGTCTGGAACCTTTCAGAGGTGTCTCAAGTTTTAGAAAAACAGCATTTTCATCTACGGCATAAGATACTATCTTGGCTTCTGCAGTTGAGTTTTTCTGCTTTATAATAATCGATTTGATGAATCTCTGCTGCACACCTATATCTGTTGTTAAAACGATATCTTCAGAAATGATGAAACCTGATGTCTCTAAGGCACGTTTTTCGCTAATAGACTCTTTCCCTGAGTTTCTGGAGTGCATACTTCCACAGTTGGGGCAACGATAATATGTATATACACTTTCTGGAGCTTCTCCATTGTCATACTGCAGATGGTATTCAACAATCACAACACTTTCTGAAAGTTCTCTAATTATGTTCTGATAATCCTTTGGTGTCATTTCTGTTGTGTCATCTTTGGCTGATAATGTCATCGCAAAGATAATTATAACAAATAGGGTAGTAATAACTCTTTTCATGTTTTTCCTTTTTATTAGTATATAGTGCATAGTGCACCGTTAAGACATTGCCTGCGGCAAATGAACGTTCAACATCGAATGAAAGTACCCCTCCATCCTAGAGCAAGCTGGAAGCTTGCTTTACACAAATCCCATAGTTCCCATAATTCCCGCCGAGTTCTGCGAAGCCTTTAGGCGAAGCATGGATGTCTTATCGGAGTTAGTAGTGGTCTCGGTATTCCTGCCATTTTCGCATTTCCGCATTCGCGCATTTTCGCATTTGAAACTATTCCTTATTATAATCTTTTGAGATGTTCAGCACCATTTGACGTCTTGCACCATTTCTCAAAATAACAAACAAAAATCTTGGGTTATCTTTTAGTGTAGTTAGAGATTCTTCATATATATCTTGTATATCCTGTAAAGAATTTACATCTTTCCGGTTAACCTGCAGGATGATGTCATTGTGATTAAAATCAGCATTTTCTGCATTGCCTGGATATTTAACTCCATAAACAAATACACCATTTTTCTTGTGAAAATATAAGCTTGGATTATCAAATTGGTTTATAGTCTTAAGAGTCATATTCCATCGTTCAGCATCAAACTCTTCCCCCTCAACATCACCTTTTTCTTTTGGTGTAACATTTATTGTTAACTCTTTGCCATTACGTAATATTAGAAACTCAGCTGGTTTGTTAATAGGAAGTAAACCAAGTTTTCGCCTTATATCTGGTAGACTTTCCGCAACCAAACCACTGACTGGTTCATTGTTAATCTTAATAATTCTATCGCTATTTTGAATTCCAGCAAGTCTTCCTGGGCTGCTTTTTTCAGTACTGGAAACAATAACACCATTTGTTCCACCAAAATACATATCTCTATCAAAATCATTGATTGACTGCAGTCTAATACCTGTCCATGACCATTTAATATTTCCATACTCACGCAGCCTTGGCAGTATCTGCTTAATGGTTGTAGATGGCACTGAAAAAGCCATATCACCACCATACATAATACCAAGTGTGTTTATGCCGATTACTTCTCCATCGGTATTAACCAAAGGACCTCCAGAGTTTCCAGGGTTGATGGAGGCATCTGTCTGCAACCACAGACTGTATTGACTTATTGCCTCTAAATATCTGCTTGTACAGGAAATAATACCAATTGATACAGATCGTGTAAGTCCAAAAGGTGCACCCATGGCAATAACGAAATCACCCTCAACAAGCTTGTCTGAATCACCTAATTTTGCATATGGCAAGTCCTCTGTTCCGTCAAAGTCAATTTTGATTAAAGCCAAATCAATATCCTTATCCTTGCCGATAAGTTTTGCACTGTAGTGTTCTCCATTAAAGAGTAGACATCTAATCTCTGTTGCTTTATCAATCACGTGCCAGTTTGTTAAAATCTCACCATCAGGATTGATTAAAACACCGCTGCCTGAAACTTGATGCGTCTCTTTCTCGCCCCTTGAGTATGAGTCGCGAATGCATTTCACATAGACAACTGCCGGAAATACTTTTTCTTTGGACTTTTTAATAACATTTCTGAAATCTAAAACTTCCAGACCAGGCTGATCGCAAAACATAGTCATGGATGTCATCAGAAATAGAAAAATTGACGTGAGGGACTTGTGTTGTTTTATCATTTGTAATAGTCTTTCATTAGTATTATATCTTCAAATAGATTATGGTAAGAATACACTAGTATATGCAAACCGTCAAGAAACAATTGTTAGACTTGAAAGATTGTCTTTGTAAACTTTTTATCGAAAAACCAGAAAAGAAATTGCAACACAGCCATTTTTTATTACTATTCATTGCATAAGGCAGTAAAAAAGAACTATAATATATGGACAGAGAAAAAAGCAATTCAATACCAGATGAAAGATTAAGAGTGAATCCTTTGATAATTGGTTCTTTTTTTATTGGTATTATATCAGTTCTCTCTTGTTTTGTACCTCCTGTAAGAATTTTTTCTCTTCCTGCCTGTATTATAATAGCTGCATTAATGGCAATCTATAGTATAAAAAAGGCTCTTTCTCAAAATGAGTGGGTGATTTATTATTTCTTTGTTCGACTACGTTGTAGTCGTTCATTAATAATGATTAATAGCCATGCATTTCATACATGGCTATTAATGTTGAACAGCTTCCATGCTTCGCTCTACGAGCTACGCAGGACACGGTCGCAGTTCTAAGACTACGACTGTGTCCTGCATAGCCGAAG
>Ga0209414_1001454_pt1 | contig 11249 bp, 28 predicted proteins | sample LakVidmifraction_4_FD_181154 | JGI IMG/M metagenome (GOLD analysis project Ga0209414, IMG submission 181154) | Hypersaline microbial communities from Lake Vida, Antarctica - Brine Hole Two &gt;0.2 micron (SPAdes) (version 2) | ecosystem: Environmental > Aquatic > Non-marine Saline and Alkaline >... | reverse complement strand
TCTCGTTAGTTTTACCGACTTTCATCAGCACCGGAAACTGAAATTATCTTCTCATACTGAGGGTCTGGCGTCAAGCTTTATCGAACAAAGAATTTTTTCACAAAATCCAGCTTCATTCCATTAACCATTGTATCCCGCAACTCAATAGAAACCACGTCATCTGTGTTGGTTTGTACGTGTTGGAGATTTGTATACATAACCCCATCAGCAGACAACAGTGTATCACTTGTACGGCGCATATAGCTAATGTTGTGACCGTTGCTCCCGCTTTTCAAAACCTCCACCAGAACAGTGTCAGACGCTTTAAACGATTTTCCGTTTTTATAGTTAATCTTCAACTCTTTTGCATACTCTGATTGAAATGCTATCATTTTTGATTATCCTTTTAATTAAAATCGTAGACGTGAAATTCAACAAAGCACTGAAAATCTATGAAACCAAGAAGCTCTTCCACAATTTCCCAATCACCCCCAGCCAAGGCACATCCCATCAGCCGAGGTAGACACACTTTTATGGTTTTTTCTAAACCAGCTTGAAAACAATCATCAAGTGCAGCTAACAAAGAGCTTACCAATGATCCATAATTAAGTTGTCTAGAGGATGAGTCTGGAACTTGTTGAGCATACAAGTTGAACATCATGGTTTCATTAACACCAACAGAGCTACACATTCCTAGACGATGTTGTTTTTTTAATATGAAACTCGCAATCCGCTTGATACAGCTCAGGGATTCTGTTTCTAACCTGTAGAGCTATGCCGCCGTTCATGATATTAAGGCAATTAGCAATATGAATGAATGTATCATATTCACCACTGAGCGCGGCATCAATCACATCACCTTTGTGGTTAATGATTCTATTAAGCGTCATTCTTAATTCTTCCTTGGTGTTTGGACTGTTTTAATATTGATCTTAGTCCCTTTTTCACTGAGTCGATTAATCGCTTCAATCAGATCATGTAGATCACCAACTTCGTTCTGCCCATCATAGTCATCAATGGTGGTGTTGTCGTGCATTGCTTTCTGATCTTCTTTATCAACGTTAATCGCCAGTCCCATTTTTATAAAACGAGCAATTGTTGTTTTTCCTGTTCCTGCTGATCCAGAAATGGTTATATTAATTTCGTTTGAATTACTCATCATCAATCACCACAGAAACTTGTGCTTTAATTTTGTATTGATGATCATCAAATACAAACATATCATATTCTTCATCATCGACATCACCCTCTACAATTAAATCAGCTAAGATTTTCATACAGGCTTCTTTGCTTTTCGCCCTGACAATTAAGCATTCATCGCCGTTGGTTGAAAAATGATTAGCTGATATAAAATCGTCGATTGTTGTATAGGATGAACAGTAGAAGACACCAATCCGAACATCATCCAAGTTCTCTTCAACCTCTGGTTCTACTTTTACTTTGTTTACAAGTTCAAGAGACTTTGATGATAGTCGAACCGGATTGTTGCCTCCATAATAATATGGCAATTCACTAAGATCAAATAACACATAAATATCGCAAGAAGAATGAAATCTCTCAATTTTACCAATACATCCCTCAACACCACAATCTGATACGACTTTGGCTTCTACGCCTACTTTTACGTCTTTAAACTTCATTATGTAATCCTTTTCGCATTGTTCATGAACCAACCACGGCTCACGTTTGTGATTTCTCGCGCACATTCTTTCCATTCAAGCTCAGACTCTTCAAGTTCGTCTTTGCTTTCTTTGATGATGTCAGTGTTCACCCATTTTAGGAATTGTCCCATAGATTTCATGTCAAATCCAGTGTTCAATTCTGTCATTGCTTGTTCAAATCGCTGTATTGTTGCAAAGCAATCTACAAAGTCAGCCACATCAGGACTCACTTGAACCTTCATACTCGCCGCAGACTTTGACTTGTTCACCCTGTGCGCTTTTGTCTTGGCCTTGAACATCAGGCTCTTGTAGGTTTCCCAGTCGTTTGTGTTTGGATAGAATACCACACCTTCACCAGCGCCTTCAACCCCAAATTCTTGTTGGATGTAAGGGTCAACCGTTTCAAAACCTTCAACCATTTTGTTGACATAAGTTTCTACTTGTGTTAGGTGATCAAAATTGCCGTTAAGACAAATGCTAAGTTCCCCGATTTTTGGAATGATGTGGATGTCTGGATGATCAGCAAGGCCCATAAAATCTATAATTGTTTTATTTAGATCATGCTCTACATAATCAGGTCTATCCCCATTATAGATACAACGAAGACAAATTGGGAAGAAAGCTTTCTTCCCAATTTTAGTAACCGCATCGTTTTTCTGAATACCTTGTCCCGCCCATTCTCCATATAGAATCCATGTGACCTCATCATTTACATCAGCATCGCTATCACCAGCATCTACATTAGTAGTATTAATAGGAAGTTCAGAAACCCAACGAGCAAACCCAGCATTGTCATTTTCAAGTGTCAAGACATTTTTACGCGATTGTGCGTAGACCTCACCCCCCTTGAAAACAATGCTTGCGTTTGTTCCATGCAACTTAGGTTTTACAGAAAACATCCGTTCTGGTTCTGGGTAACGATACGCTACCTTTACTTTATTGTGTAGGGACTCAACAGAGCCAAAGCTGATATGTTCCATAACAAATTCCTTTAGTTGTTGTCGTAGGTGTAGATTTTAGAGATTTCGCTTTTTGGGAAGCCCTTACCACAAACATATTTTAGATGTTCAGGATTTCTGAATCTATTGTAAGGATGTGGGTATGATCTTCCTAAGTTAACACATAGAGCAAGGCAAAGAACAGATTCTTTTCTGCGTTCCTCAACAGCAAATAAAAACACACCATCATCAATCTCATCACCAATCTCAAAATACTCTTCTTCTGGCTTCTCTGAAAAAAGCTTTATAGTATAATCACTTTCGTCATAAGTAATAAGACGAACACAATCATTCTGCGTATAGGTGATAAATTTAACTCCATTCATCATCAAAATATGACTGATTACAATTTCTTGATCTAGTTCATTGGTAAATTTGATATCTGTTAAACTGTGTAGTTCTTTATAAGATAGAAGTTTCATGACAAATTCCTTTAGTTTAGATTCCGCAAATACCAGCACCAAAATGCAACTACTTATAAATCTTCTTTATTTCGCTTTTTGGAACACCCTTACCAACAACATATTTCAAATGTTGTGCATCTCTGTACCTGTTAATTCTTCCCGCTGTACAAACAGCCATACAAAAAATTGTTTTTTCTTGTTCTTGTTCAATCGCAACTAAATAAACACCATTATCAATTTTCCCCCCCAGTTCAACATACTCTTCTTCTGGTTTTTCAGAAAAAATTGATTCAGTATATTCGTTATAAATCCCCAAATCTACACCACCAGAATTAGCGTATGCGACAAATATTTCTCCATATACTTCAAAAACAGACTTGATTTCAATTCTTTGATCTGACTTGTTTGTAAATGGTTTGTCTATCATATTAAATAGATCACATAATTGCATCATAATTTCGCCTTTTAATTTCTTGTGTTAGTTGATCAAGTTTGGATTGTGGGTCTTCGTCAAATCCTATTTTCTTTGATGCTATATAATTTGACCAGACCGAGAAGTAATATCTTAACTCATCGTCAGTCAGATTGTCAAGGTTATTCATCACAGGAACTTTTAGTTTTTTCACTTAACTCTCCTACAGAAAAATGGGACTCTTACTACAAGACCCATTTTTATCATTCGAATCTAGGATCGTTGCTTCGAAGCCCGATCACCAATGCTTCAACCATGGCAATCACAAGTGGGATGCCAGTCCAGCAAAACAGCAGGTAGAGAATACCCAGACCAACATCACCAATATACATGCGGTGAATGCCTAGACCACCCAGAAGCAAAGCAAGAATAACAAACACTACTTTGCTTTTCAGGCCAGCTTGTCCCTTCACAGGATGACCACAGTGTGGGCAGACTTTTGCTGATTCACTAATATCTTTAGCACAATTTGAGCAAAACATAATTTAATTTCCTTTTCAATTTCAGTTTTTGGTTTATTTCAAGGTAATCTTAATCTATTCTTACGTATCCGTCAATCTCTTTCACACATTTTCTTTCTGCTATCTCACGACCGACATCACCGGTAACTCTACACATATTTCCATATTCTTTTATCAATGCTGCTTTTTCATCATGCCATGCGTGAATTGAGTATTGTAGCTCATCATCCGTCATGTTTCGAATGGTTTCTAGTGTTGGTTTGTTACCTTTGCTCATTTTTATTACACTCTATGTAGTATTCTCTAACAGCTAATTTAAGATCATTGTTTTCAATGTTCCATTCTGGAAGATTATTTTGAGTATTCTCAATAATACTTTCCCTGTATTTTTTCCAATCCGTTGTTTTTGGTTCAATTAAAAATTTTTTTGTAATAGTAATACCGTACAAAATACAATATTCTGCATCTCTAATCCAAGGCAGTTCCATGACAGCATCTGAAAAGTTTTCTTCATCTAACCACCACCCCACGTTTACAAAATGCTTTGCTATAATATTATCATCTTTATTATAAAATTTTGCGTATGTTGGTAAGCTCATCTAAAATTCTCCCTTATGATTTTGTCCATCTGATCAATGGAACATTCCCCAAAATCTTTTTCTGGACATTCTATGTTTGGAAATGGGCCTAACCCACTGCCAGATTCATCTTCCCCTTTGTAAATCTTTCTCCCTAGAGAAAGCAACCAGTTCTTATACGGCTTGCAACTAGAAGAAAGCAGAGATACAGCAGGAATATTGTAGTTGTGGAACCTACAGGCATCAAACACACCTTCTGTGATAACTAGAATATCTTTTCTGTATTGTAAACTCTCCAAACCCCAAATTGCAATCGGTTTTTCATTTTTTGCTCCATGAATAGAGGTGTAGTACCTACCATCTCTAGGATTGTTCTTTTTTTGTTTTGTAGATTCTGGTCTATATTGCAGATAGCCACACATCTGTCCCGATAAGTTCCACAACGTAATGCAGGCAACATCATCAGAAACGTAGACACCATTGTATCGTTCTATTTCAAAATGTCTAGATTTTAGATGATCAAGCATCACTTTCTTTTTTATATGGGGATGGTGGTTTTTCAATCTCACAACACAAAGTCATTTCAGTGTTTGTTGTTGGGTCTACTAATAAATCAATTTTAGAAGATTTTGGTTCAACAATACTTAATTCACTGGTTTTGTCCATAATCAAAACGGTGTTGTTTGGGAAAATCCCTCTCAGGTGTTCGTTTAGTTTTTCGATATGCATCCTATTGATAGGTTCGGAACAGCGATACACTATAATACTTTTTGAGGTAAGGTTTATAACTTTAACTTCTTCAAGATTTACTTTCATCACCGAATCCTCTTCATGTTAAGTGGAATTGCTCCTGTATTACGTAGTTTTATGTAGGCGTAGATAGGGTTTTTAAAAAACCAGACAGAAACAATTCTCGATCCTGTTAGTGTTAGTTTTTCATCAACTAATCTATATAAATCCGCGTAGTAATATTTTTTAAACATTTTTGTATTCCTTTGATTTTATAGAGCAACCCAAGATGGGGTATTTCTTTTTGTCCATTCAACTTTCATGGGACGTTCACGACTCAACCATTCTTTGAACTTATCATTCAGATAGTCTTTGTAAGAAGTCTCGACAGATTCCAGTACATAATCATCGGGCATTGCTGTAACAAAGCCTTCGGGCCAAAAATCATCACGAGAGTTTACATGACTTCCTGATATATAACTTGGTGTTTTCATTAGAGCCTGTAGATGATCACCAGATTTGTGTTGCTTGTTGAATCTAAAATTATACTCTTTTAAAAGAAAATAGAATAGCTCGGCAGTCCATTTATAGTTTTTAGTATCAGCCCGAACCCAGACAGCACAGGGATGATTCCTGTGTGTTGGTTTATAGGCAACCTGTACACCATCTAGTTCAACGTGAGCCGTAGACAGTAGTTGTGCTGTTTCTACGATCATCTTCCGCAAATGCACATCACAATGATCCGATGCACAAATGATAGGATTGTTATGTGTAATAAATATATTCATAAGTTTTTAATCATCTCATTTGATAGTCTTTTCATTTCTATATACTGATCGTGAGTTTGGATGGCGTCAAACATATCACCGTACTTCTCAAACAACCTAGCCACACCTTTCATATTGTTGGTGTAAAATCCACAGGTGGCTATTTCGTAATCACCTTCAAGACACCCATGAAACCTCTGAGCTTTGGTTTTGGAACCAAGCAATAGTAAAAATGTTTTTGGCGACCACGTAATATAACATTTCTCTCGCAAAAGTCTGACTCGAATACCCTTGTCGTTTTTTGACCAGTTAAGTGTATCATGACCAAACAATACAATCAACCTCGAAAGTTTAATCGTTTCTGGTGTATATTTCTGTAACATAATATTACTCATCTCGGTAACTCATCAGTGTTTCATAAATTTTATCACAAAGCGATTCATCGAATAAGAACATCATAGTGTTTTCCAGTTGACATCTTTTGGTCTAGGTTTTCCATGAAACGCTATCACTTTTGATTTTGATACATCAACTTCAAGTGGTCTTAACTGTTTTGGGTATTGTTTGGTGATATGAGCCTTGTATGATGCAATATAGTCTGGTAGAAGTTTATCCCAACGATCAACATAAATCTCATTTCTTTTTATCACATCTACTAGAAAATCCTGATCACCCTTGGTATTGTTCATGACGCCATGAGGTGACAGAACAAACTCATTCCAAAAAATATTTTTGATTTTATAAGGGATGTACATTACGCCAGATGCAAGATTTTTTGGATAATAGAAATCACTTAGCATGATCATAGTGTCGTTAACACAGATATCAGTCATTTCATCAATGTTGTCAACAATCACAGTATCAAGATCAAAATATAGAATGTCACATGTTGGTGCAAATAGAGGATCAAACAATTCCATTTTTGACCACCAACCTTCCCATCCAAATTTTAGAGGAACTTGAGTGATATGTTCTGGGACATCACTTGCATCTGTTAGACATACAAAGTTGTATTCAGAAAGTTTTTCGTAAAGAGCTTCAACATACTCTCCATCAAAGTCACCGCCTGTTTTATAAACACAAACCACCAACAATGTATTGGTCATTTTAATTCTTCCTCCAATTTGTTTCTGCGAACCACTTTATCAGGGATTGCAGTTTGTAATGAGCAATTTACCACATCTATATTGAATTGTCTGTAGTGCGGCATCATTTTTTCAATTTCATAAATCCAACGATCACAGGCATTGGCGTTGATGAATCCTTTTGGATGATCACCAAACCAATGAGTCTTGCCTTCTGTGTGTTGCATGTCAAAACCGATTAGGATGATTTTCTTAGGCTCGTTAACCTCTCCTAGAAGACGTACATACTCCATTGCAAGTAAGCCTGAGCATCCCCCATGGTAAAGATCGAAAGGGTTGCTAGAGAGTCTTTCAAAGTCCCTGAACACATAATCCCAGTATAAAGGAATCCTTTCTTTACGATTCTTGAATAAAGGTTTTGTAACCCCTTCAATGGTTCTCAATTCTGTGTGGTTCTCAACAGTATCACACACGTCATCATAATACTCACGCCACCATCTCAGATCAGAAGCAAATACGTAATCAGCCCATGGCGCTAACTTGTAGTTGTTATTGGTTGCTATGGTGGTGACATTTTGATGCTGAGAAAAAAGATAGTTTATTTGATTTTTTGTGAGAGAAGGCCCGCTGCCAATGATAACGTATGTGTTCATTGGACTGGTGTTTCCATCATTGGAGTGATTGAAAGAACGCACTCTGTATCAATCTTTTTCACAACCAACAAGTATTTCTTTTCAAACTCATCTTCAATACAGAATGAATGCGATAATTTTTTTAGTTTGTAATACACAGATTGTGAAATAAATTGACTATACTCACCAAATCCTTTTGCACTCAGTGACCACCACCAAGCAAGATTGATCTTGACTGGATCGGAAACATCTATCGTAAGGGGTTCGATAAAAAATCTTTTCATGATACCACCTCGATAGTTTGATTGATTGGGAATGACAGAGCTTTTCTATCAAGAGTCTTGGCGTACACAGATTTTGGCCCAACATCCACAAATTTGATCATGATGGTTTTTTCATTTATAAAAATTATACTGTTAGATTTTAAGTCCTTTGCGTAGATCATTCGCTTTGTACTCATGATTAGATTCCTTTATGTTCTTACACATTACATGTGATTTTTTCTGGTGTCAATATAATTGTTTAGTAAGCGAGAAAGCCTCTTAGACACACTCTAAGAGGCTTTCTTTTTACCCTATGCGCTAGGTATGGTCTTTATTTAAAGTTGTGTCACGGATTTGGTGTGAGGTAACAATGTCCTTTACTATCTACCTTAATCCAGAGACTGGTTTATAATGTGATACATTCATTTAAAATATCTCTTATTTTTTCTTTATCTTTGTATGTTATTCGCAACAATTTGTAATTGTTTTCATTGCAAAATTTATCTTTCATATAATCATGATGCTTTACTATTTTTAATCCTTTTATTCCACCAAATTGTTCTATGGGTATAAAATGCTGTTCTCCATCATATTCTATTATGGTATTGATTGATTTTATGTAAAAATCAAATCGCAATAATCCGCCGTTTACCCCCTTCAATTCATCGAATGTATATTCTCTTTCAAAAGGAATACACCTATCAATTAAAAATCTAAAAATCTCTCTTTCCCCAAATGATAATTTACACAATGGACAACCAGTTTTCATATTTAAATGACTGCATGGGGTTGTCATGAATCTACCATGTATATTGCATACTAACTCAACTTTTGTATTATTGTTTATGTATTCTACATTTGAATAATCATACAAGTTTCCATGCATTAGTAAACTTTCATTTAAAAACGCTTCTTTTGTCTTACTAAGTTTTTTCCCATTACGCAGTTTTCTATTTTTAGTAATACTTGCACACTTTGAACAATTGACTCCTCTTAGATGCTCCCCCTTCAATTGATAGAATATCCCATGCTCTTTACAAATGATAGGAACTTTTGTATCTTTATCAATACCCACACCTATTGCAGAGTATGAATATCTATTTCCAAACTTTTTCTTTGCCTTTTTTTTAAATGTATCCAAAGTTTTTGTTTGTCTTTTTAGAAGACCTTCTTTTGTATAGTATGGCAATATAATAATCCTATTATGAAGTTATTATGTCTTTCACATTTTTTCTTGCGCCGTTTACGTCACTATTACCTAGTGTTTTATTCATTATAAGGACATCCTCTATTTTAGGTAGTTTGATCTTCTTTGTAAAGCAGATAGTCTTCATGTGCGTTAAAGATTAATGAATCCGCTATGAAGCATTCTTCCTCTGAAACAGCCATACACTGTGCTGATATTGCTTCTGCCATTTTATCAGCATGATACTGAACTAAAAAAATATGTTCTTGGAGATATTCATAACACTTAATCATATCCTTATTAGAAGTAGGACGCATGGTATTAAATTCAGCACCTCTCTTTATTGAGTCATTAACGACATCTTCTATATTTTTTCCTTGCAATATCAAACTTTCTAGCTTATCTCTACTCATTTTTGATCCTTTCTAATAAAACTTGCACCATTTTCACAAAATACATATGTTTTATCAAATTCTTTGGTAGTGCTACCGATCCCAACACAATAACTGTTTATATTTTCAAGTTCTTGTACTTTGGTTTCATAGTTATTATTGTAAAGAGCAGATGTAAATAATGTAATAATTACTCCAAATAAAAAACCTAATACTAAACCCACGGCAATTGAATCATTATTCATTCTACACACCACTTTTCATAGGAATTGTTTTTATCAGGCCACCCATATTCTCCGCCTGACTCATTAAAGATTTGCCACATGGTACAGTATTGAATAGATACATTCATTTCTTGACTTTGTTGAGTTTCTTTTGGTGCGAAGATTCCCATGACAACAATCAAGATAGCAACAATAAAAGTACATATGATAAGTGGATCAGAATATTCTTTGTTCATTTTATAATTCTCCTGATATAATAACTGTCGGAATTCGGCCACGAGTATAACCTGCTGGTGGTTTCCATTGATTATTAAATGATTCATTTAGATGACTGATTATTGAATCAGTAAAATTATCTTTATTAATTAACTTTTCATTATAGCTTATAAATTCTAAGACAACTATATAATTGCTTTTGTATTTTAGTATTGTATCAATTAATTCATCTCTATCTTTTATAAATAAATCCAGTTCACTCATGGTTCCATCAAAAAATGCTACTGGAAACAGTATTTTTTCATTAGTTTCTAAATAATTAACTAAACCTTGTACTCCATTATGAGACTCGATTAACTCATTTAACTCTTGAATAGTGGTAGTAACTAAAGTATTCGATCTATTATAAGTGTCTTGTTCTTTGGTCATAATGTATCACCATTTTCATTTGGTTGAGTTATTCTTTCAGCGTTTCTAAGAGCCTCTTCGAAGTGTATTACAGGGTTTCCAGAACTGCGAATCTCTCCGTTCGACCCATGATCCCGAAGGTCTTGGCAGATGGCTACAAGCCGAACCAGCGCATCGTATGTATCGTCATCATTGATCATAATGTATCACCTTCTTCATTTGTTTGAGTTATTTACATGTCTTCAAGAGAACTAACAAGACCGTCAAAATCTTCTGTTGGGCCTAGTAGTTCTGCTACAGCATACACGGTATCAATATCAATTTCAAGATTATCAGAAAGAAATTCTAGATAATCAATACGATCTTTATATCCCAAACTCTCATAAACATTCATAATTATTTCCTCACTCTTGATAACCATTACATTCAACGATTTCAACAAACTTATCAAACTCGTTCTGCATATTTTCGTAGTCGCTTGGTGTTTCCCAGTAGGTACACAACATGGATTCAATTTCACCTTTGGCTCGTTCCCAAGCCATTTGGCGCATTACTTTAAGTTCTCGTGATTCTGTCTTTTCTGTTTCCCATATAGATTTTTTCATGATTCTTCTCTTGAATATTTTATATCAATTTCCATTGATTGTATTGATTGATAATGTGTAATGTAAGAATCATCTGGTGCAAGCAAAATTCCATGATTTTTATATAAGTAGACGACTTTGTAAATCGGTGATTTTGGACGATCAGCTACTATAAACCTTCCCAGATAGGTTCCTACTTTTGTTGGGGTT
>Ga0209414_1001453_pt1 | contig 11251 bp, 9 predicted proteins | sample LakVidmifraction_4_FD_181154 | JGI IMG/M metagenome (GOLD analysis project Ga0209414, IMG submission 181154) | Hypersaline microbial communities from Lake Vida, Antarctica - Brine Hole Two &gt;0.2 micron (SPAdes) (version 2) | ecosystem: Environmental > Aquatic > Non-marine Saline and Alkaline >... | reverse complement strand
GGCCTCACGCATGGTAAACACCGCAAGCGAGTTGTCAGAAACGAACTTAATGAACTACTCCGAAGAAGATATGCAAGCGGCTTCGAACCGTTGGCAGGAGGTGATGAAGTCAGGGTACGGATTTAGCATCAAAGACACAGACAAGGTTACTAATGCACGCGCCGAATCACAAACGGCAAGCGAGACGCTCGGAGAAAAGGTGGGCAGGAGCACCAGCGCCAATTATACGGTTGGAAGCACCGCCGCACTCAACCGCCAGACTTTCATGAATCGATCGCAGGATCTCTCGCGGGAAAAGCTGCGTGAAATTGAGGGAGTTGGCGACCTAATGGATTCCGATCGGGGCCAAACGTTGCTTGATCGTCGAAATGGGGGTGGTGTTTCTGAATTTGCCTGGCAGGCTCTTAATATGGCAGCAGGCGCAGGTGACACAGATATGGCAGCAAATCTTCTTCGAGCGACTGGTGGCTTTGATGAAGGGGGAATTAGAAGCGCATTGGGGGGCGCCAGCGTCGCGCAATTAGGGAATACCATTGGAGACGGGAAGCTCACTGCGAAAGAATTTAACAGCAATGACATCGAGCTTGGGGGTGCGGCAGCGTTGCAAGCGAAAGTCGAAAGCGGCTCAGCCGGCGTTCGAACGGAGATGGATAAAGCTAATAACTTTGATAGTGTGGGCAAAGCACCTATGGGCCAAGGTGTGATTATTGCGGCAGCTCAAGGCGAGGTCGCAGATATGCCCGGTTATGTAGCGAGTCTTAAGTCACAAGCTTTGGCGCCGGTTGATGACAGAACCGAACAACGACAGGCGGCGAATAGAGAAAAATTCACCAACGAAAATAGGGCCACGGGTGATAACTGGATTGAAGGCGCCAATGACATCAGAGTAGCAAACGGCTTAACCCCTATATCTGTTGAGACAATGTCGTTAATGGAGGACACCAAAGCGGGGGCGTCACGGATGATTGATCGTTTCATAAACCCAGAAAAGGCCAGCGGCGATGCCGATCAAGGTGCTGCGACACTCTCTATGCTCGAGGGCGCGCAAAGCATAATCGATAACATGGATACGTCGAAATTGAGCCCTGAGCAACTTACAGAATACTACGAATTAAAAGGTCACGTTGATCAAGGCATTGGTGAAGCAACAGCCTCTGGTGCAATCGGAGGAATTGCTCTGCCTGCAGACGGGGGCAATGTCGGTATAGGCAACCTGCCGGCCGTCACTGCTCGGGTGGACGCCATTTCGAACATGGATCAATACGGAGAACAAGCAAGAGACGCCTTCAGCGGTCTGTCTGCTATCGCGAGTGCTAGCGGTCAGGAAAACATTGTAGGCAACCCCGCAGGTGCAGATGGTGACTACATGAACGCGGGCACGGTTGTTGCGACTCACGCTAACAGAATGCGAGTCAATGACGCGGTGAATGTAGAGGGCGCGTTGGCGGCTGTAATGGATGGGGCTGCTGACTTTATTGGCGCAGACCCTCAAGCTGTAAGAGACGCCTCCGGCAAGGTTATGGACGGAGTGGGACAGGCAATAGACGCAGTGGGCGAAGAGGCAATGTCGTTGCCGGAATTTATGGAGCAAGGAGGGCTACCAGGAATCGCGGGTGGGGCACTTAGGGATCTTATTGAAGGGCCTCAAGACGGAGAACTAAGTAATGAGGAGAGAATGCAAAAGGCGCTCAACGATAATATTATGAAGTGATAGGTTGAGTAATATCCGCAAAGCCAGGCGGTCAAGAGACCGCCCGTTTTTAGTCTTAAATTGAGAGGTGATTGCGACAAAAGGTAGCGCAATTATCCGAAGCGGATCAGAGGGATTCGGAACAGATTCGCCCCACAATGCGTTTTTGTAGAGAGGTTGATGACATTAGAATTTGAGCTTGCTCTGAGGTGTTGCACACCAGAGCCCCAAAGTCGTAAACGGCTATTTTTGATTCGCTACTTTCTGAAGATTCGCCTGGTGCGTCCAAGGACTGTTCCACAAGACAAGACTCGACCCGACCGTTGATCATAGCGTCGACTTCACCGTTCAATCTAGCAACCTCATCGACAGATTCGCGCTCACCAACGAACCAGCCAGCAGCAACCAGTCCAATCGCGCACGCCGCCAAACCCAATCCTTTAATCAAGCGTGCAGCGTTTTCGCCTTGACCATTACTCATTATTCCAATACCCATAGCGCTTGCAGTGCCTTGATTCTATAGTTTAGAGGGCTGCTCGGCAATGGGGAGGGTGTCAGATTTATCTGAGGATTCTGGGATATCCTGGGGCAGAGATTTCACGGACGTCTGGATCGTTACGCTTGACAGTCCAGAGTTCGGGGAAAGCATATCCGATTTAGAAATTAGAACCTGATTCGGCAAGACGTCATTTTCTGTATTTTTCTTTGGCTCACCACCTAACGCCGCAAGCGGCATCGCCGCAAAAGCTATCAAGATCGAAAAAACACTACTTGCTTTCATTTCGGTGCCTAACTTAAACACGTCACAGATGAATCTAATATACTCTGGGAAGGAGATAGTGCAAGTTTTGAACAATCGATGAGCCGATGGCAACTACCGTAGACCACTCGGGACTAGCAAGAGCCTTTTCTACCAATTGCGTCACACGACAGGAGACTTGCTTTCATTCAGTGCCGGGCGCGCATATTCAACGGAGTGGTACTGTGGGAATCAGTGTGGCTAATCTACGGCCTGAGAGGTAGATGCTTGTCTATCGGCGCTTTCATGGAATGGATTAGCTGGTCTCTTTCCTGGACGCAGCTAATTTATCAGAGCCCAAGCATTTAGGTGGACATGAAGCCGATCAGTCGGATGGAAGCGCAGTGAATACGAGACGGGTGTCCTGTCTGATTATCGAAGCTTACCCAACAAAACGATTCATCGCCGTCGATCTTGTTGAGATCAATATTACCTGTCAACAGACCATTGGGTGTTTCAACCTCGCATCGCAACGTAAGCTCCCGGGGGTCTTGAGCAATCCAGGTCACGGACTCCTTAGTGACATCCCCACTGGGTTTAGCAACTGATTCTTTCTGTTGCTCTGCTTTATGCGCTAAACCACCCTCCCCTGCTTTGGAACTTAGAAGCGTGCCTTCTTGCTGACCAGATTTTTGCGGATTGAGGGCGGGCTCCTGAGGTCTTGTTTTGTTATCGCGCAAGAGCTGTTCAGCTTCTACGCGCTTAGCGTATCCAGCAAGGATAGCTTTCTGGCAAAAAGCGTCACATTTTTCTGGTGCGATTTCATGCAAACGAGTTAGGGCAGCTAACGTATCGAGGTTCTGGCATACGCTGTTGCTATAGAGCGCTTCCACAGACGGCGGCATATTTCCGATGGTTACCATCTTCGAAATAGTAGGCTTGGGCTTTCCCATTCGGCGCGCTATCTCAGACTGCTTAACGTTATGGTCGTTAACGAGGGATGCGACAGTCCGCACTTGCTCTGCGAGCGTCAAGTCACTGCGGTGAACATTCTCAATCAACTGAACAATCAATGTAGTGGATTTATCCAGTTTCGTTTTCTGCTCTACAACCCAGACATCACATCCTAGACGCCTACATGCACGCCACCGACGTTCTCCGGTGACAATTAAGTAGCGACCGTGTTTATCGCGAGGGCGAACGGTAACAGGTTGCAGTTGTCCTTCTGATTCGATCGTGGCTGCAAGCGCCTGAATTTCTTCTTCATCAAAATGCTCACGCACCTGCTTTTCTGCATAGAGCTTTTCGGGCGAAATCTTCAGCCGCCCGTCTGAGCCTGCTGCTTTGCTGAGCTTTGTACCTAAACTAGGCATTATGAAACTCCTCGCTTCGCTGTCGCTCCCTTATTGATCAGTTGCTCTGCACCACATCGATTTAGCATTTCAACGACCACTTGTTTAAGTTCAGACGATGCTGCTTTCCCGGCACCACTACGAAATTGCCAGAGCGCCTTCCCATCGAGATTAGCTTCGTCATAGGCACCTCGAAGCGGAAGCACTGCATCTAAAATTTTGTTGCCGACCCCGTCAATAGCTTTTAGCTTTTCGATCTCCCTAACTTGGATGCGGGCTCGCCGATTGAACTTATTAATTATTATGCCTGTAAGACCCAGTGCTGGATTCACTGACTTAACATCGTTAATTGTGTCATAAAGACCAGCAAGGCCATCCTTGGCAAAGCCGGCTACCTCGACGGGGATGAAAACATCAGTCGCTATACTCAAGGGCGCCAATAGCTCTCGACCAAGTTTTGGTGGGCAGTCCAGCATTAGAAAATCGTAAGGATCGCTTCCAGACTGGACCTCTTCCAAATATCGAAACAGGTTAGTGCGAAAGTTTAAAACAGTGGACATTCGGCTGGCTTCTTTGCAGTACAGATCATGGTCACCACTCAAGGCAAATATTACATCAAGCTTTGGCGCTAACTTGGCCTTGAGCGGCCTGACTAAAGCCATCTTCCCGGGGGATCGCCATAAATGTGAAGTACGGGTGCCGCTGTAGGCCTCAAGCTGATCGTCTTGTATAAGGCGACTACTGGAGTTGCCTTGTGCGTCACAATCGATGAATAGCCCACGCAGCCCGAAGGTATTTGAAGCACAAAGCGCGGCCTGGGTTGAAATTGTGGATTTTCCGACACCGCCCTTCTGATTCGCTATAGCGATAATTGGCAGATTCTGCAGTCTACTCATGGCGCCCTCGTACATTGGTCCGTTATCGGGCCATAATGCCTGAAGATCCATAGCTAAATCCACCCAGTGCCAGCTCAAAAAGCGATACGCATGCGTATTTTTGTCTGGAACCTGCGAACGGAGGGAAAAGACCTCTAAGCCGGAGGGAAACACAAAAAAACGGAGGGAAAACTAGAATTCACGGAGGGAAACATTGGCTTGACGGAGGGAAATTAATATTAACGGAGGAACCTCTTTTTTTACCTCTGTAACATGCTGTTTTATCAGGTTAATTTAAGTCCTAATATGTCTATACCTACATACGTCATTAATCCAATAAAAAAATCATTATATTCGGACCGCCATAAGCCTATGTTATCCACAGTCACTACAAGACAGCGACCCACTTACGTGGATTTGGTATAACCAAGACCTGCGAGCAAATCATCAAGATCATCCAGTCCATAGAACGAAACTGTTAGCCGCCCTGCCCTTTTCACCTTGTTGTACCTTAATGCTAACGGTCGACCAATCGTTTCACTAACCTCGGTCTCAAACCTAGCAATATCTATGTCCTGACGCGCAGGCTCACCCTTAGCAATCCGCTCAAATTCACTGACACTGATTCTTTTAGACAGGAGGGATCTCAACAAGGGTTCTCTTTTCAAGTGCGGTAATTTGGCCACAGCTCGAACATGACCAAACGTAATCCGTTTTGGATTCTTGTGCCAAAGCGACAGCTCCATATCCGTAAGGGACACCCCTACTCGTTTTAGATGGGTAACAGTATAGACCTGGGGTATACCAAGAACCTTTCGAATATCGGAGTTTTTATAGCCATCTTTGTGAAGCGTTGACACCACTAACGCTCTCTCGGCATCGGTAAGCGGATCAACTCGATTTTCTTTGTAATACTCAATAGCTTCATCAGCATCTAACAGGATAGGTAGAGATCGCATACCAGCCGCCTAAAAATAGTCACATGACTAAATTGTAGTTCTGACAGTCCGTTATATCAACCAGCTATGGCTCGCGGAGCCACCTGATGCTGCCGCTGGCCTTTCAAGCTTATCGATGCAACCCATCTATTCGCGCAGTTAGGCCCTCTTCTGGTCGTTGTGTGGCCGTACGGGCCATCTGATACACCTAGTGATGAGTTTGTATAACTTGACGCTATTAGACGATCCATTTTAGTCATGTGACTAATGCGAGCCGACCATTGATACACAAACCTATCAGCCAGGGAATAATCGCGCTCAACGTCGAGATAAGTACGCCCTTTCTCAGCAAGCGGAATGTACTTTTACTCAGAATGTGGTTTACCTCCGTTTTTAGACAATATCGCGCATAGCACTGTGAAAATACGGCGAACATGTCGTGAGCATATTCTCGACGTGATCTCGAACAGCCTGGTATCAGCGACTTTGACGGGCATAGTCATTTAAAGACTTTTTTTAGGGAATCGATAAACCGCTTGAACGTTACAAGAATGATGCAAAAACGGAGGGAAAGTACTTTCGGGGCCACGCGTGTTGATTGAAAGCTTCAGCGTACTAATGCTAACCACCTTCTCCAGAACCTGGATGGTCGCAAACCGTTAGGGAAAATAGTGGTTGTGTGTTGCGGAAGTTTTCGTTTGAGCTCTTCGGCCGAAGAGCTCGTAGATGAGGAAGCTTCAGATCGCGCTAGCGCGGTTGGCCATATAGCTCAAAATTCAAGGTCGTTCTGAACCATGTCAAAAAGGTCGTCTTCATGCTCTTTGTCATGTAGTCCCGGATGATTTGAAATATCAAAACCTTGACTGCTCTTTCTCCTTAACGCTTGGCGATGTCTAGACGCAACGCCTACAAAAGGATCGTCGACAACCGGAACGACATATACTTGGCCATTTTCATTCAAAACCAATCGGTAACCGACCACATTAATCGAGCAGCGTTGGATCTCGTTATGCTTAATAACCTTCTTATCTTTTAAAATAAGTTCATCTTTATTGCCAAAGGGCAGAGATTTTGTCGGGGAGACTGTTGAAGAAACTGTCTCATCCAACTCGGCACTGGATATATGCGATTGGAAACGTTTCCGAAGCCCTCCAAAGAGCCCATCAAGAAACTCCCTGTACGTGAGTAGCGGAGATACATCCAGGTGGAGCCTCTTTAAAGTTGTTCCAATGGTGGTGCCTTTTACTCCTATGCGACGCCTGCACCAAAAATGAAAGGCAATTAGAACATCGCTGGTCTCTTTGAAAATCTTTGGATTCACATCAAAAAGATAGTGATCCTCCGAGGTTTGCATAAGAAAAGAGATTTCATCTAAGGAAAACTTCGCACAGATTTTCGGCTTAGTTAGCCGGCCACCTTCATAGTCGTAATACAGCCCATAGTTGTTAAGTGCGATAAACCGTTCCATCCCCTTCGAGGTAATGCCTCCATAATAGTTTTTGATTTTATCGGGTAGATCATGGACGTCAATTGCGGTTCCCGAGAGACGGTTCAAGCAGTTCACCGTGGTTTCAAGGTGTCCGCCCTCAAGAGGAATATCCATCAGGTCATGGATAGTCGATATATTAACAACAAACAAATTATATGGTGTCCGACCGTTCCGAATCTCGGTGTTGATAAGTTCCTGAGTGATTCCGTAAATCGCTTCAAGGTAGAGCATGTCTCTGGGCCGGAAGGGTGGGTATCCACTCAAGGTCCTAGTTGTTGTTGCAACTTGTGTCTCGAACCAGTTGATATGGCCCCTGATTGGTTTGGCTAATGATTTTTTGCTGAGCTTGGCAGGAACTGCTGCAAAAAGAACGGTGTGGAAGAGATTGTCCATTTTAGCTTTCATGAACAACTCTTGTCTTGGCGATGAGATCTTGTTGAAGCTCCCACTCTCTAGCGTTGCATACGTAGGTTTTTGAGGAACCGTAGTCGCAGGCTGAGCACAGTGGAATCGATATAGAACAGCGGTTCGCCCAGAGTTTGGTGCGCGCACTTTGTGTTTTTTGAACACGCTTTTATCAGTTAACTTTTCCAACCGTTTGCGAAGGCCAACTACGGTTAAGGCAGTCCTAGGGGCTATTACATAAAGGCTAAGCGGTTGATCCTGGGAATTGCACCAGGACATCAGATTTATAACAAACTCACGCTCGGTTTCGTCGAGATCAATCGATAGCAAGAATCGATCGATCGCTTGGGCATCGAGTCCATTGTCGTTATCGATAAAAGGGGGCTTCTTGGGTAGGTCATTCGCGGTCATTTCAGGGCCTGCAGTCGATTAGTTACCGCACTCAAGATAAGATACCGTTTTTCTGTACCAGTACAGAAAATGGATGATCCCATATAACTTATTGATATTTAAGCGATTAGTAGCAAGTTAGGTTATTGAATAACCACCGCACTTGCGCAAAGAATAATAGATGTTACTATTTTTACACTATTTTTACTAAGGACGCAGTAATGAGCATCTCCGATGGCCTGGAAAGCATGTACAACGGCATGCGTGTAGTCGCTATTCCTATGGATAAAGGTGGGGTAGGCAAGACAACATGCGCCAATCTTTTAGCTTGGTTTGCGAGTTCGGGCTATTTCCCAAGTGTTAAAAAGCGGGTTCTTGGGATGGACTTTGACGACCAGCAAAACTTTTCATCCCTTTACCTCGACATGGAACGCGTAGAGGGCTTTTACAGCAGATTTCCACCGATTCACCCGACCTTCAACCCAGAAGACCCCGAGGACGTTGAGTGGGGGGGCAGGTCATGCAGTACCGATTTATACTATGGAAATCCCGTTGAGCCTTACCCAACAAGGTTGTCCAACTTTGAAATTCTGCCGTCAGACGGCCTCCAGATAAAATCCTTTGAGGACGCGGAACGGACAGCAGACCAGACTCTACTTGAGCAAATCACAGAGAAGCTTGCGGAATGGATGCGGGAACCAGATGTACAAGCGCGGTACGACATGATCATCCTCGACTGTCCGCCTGGGAAAAACCTGATCACAGCACCGATATTGCGGGCATGCACAGATGTCATTCTTCCAACTCAAATGGAGACTTTCAGTATCGAGGGTCTATTGGGCGTGTTGGCGGATATCAAAGAAGCCAACATGAACCGAAGAGTACCAATCAACATCGCCGGGATTGTGCCTAATATGGTTGATTATAGGCTCTCGATGCACAAAGCAAATCTCGAGGCTCTGCAGTCAAACCCAAAGACCGGGCCTTACGTGATCAAAACAGCTCTCAAGTCTCTGAGCGACTTCAAGCTACCAGCGACTCCGATAATGACTGAGAATGCCAGCACTCTGAAAAAGGGGAGTGCTGCTCACCGCTTAGCCCTGAATTTCATGGACGATATCTGCAATAGTATGTACGGGGAATCGGTGTGCATACCGACGAAGTCAAAAAAAACCGATAAGGGTAGGGTCGCATAATGGTTGGCATGAGGCACAAACAAAGGGAACGGAACCTGACGAAGAACAGCACCCCTGTCTCAGAGCAAGAAACGCGAGGTGCTCAACCACCTAGGCCAAACTCCAAAACAGAAGAGGCTGCAAAGTCTGCTAGTCGGTTGCTCGGTACGGAAGTGGAACAAGATACTCCTCCGCGGGAAGCGACTGAGACGCACAAATTGCCCCTAGGGCATATTCGTCTCGATCCTGAAAACGTTAGGACTAGATACATTGCTCTTGCCAAGCCGACGGAAAATGTTCTCAGTCCAGATCACCCCGACTATGCTTCGAATCAAGCTCTAATCGATGGGTTAATTGAGTTTTCCAAGAAGTTAAAAACCAATCCGGTTTTGCAACACCCAGCCGTTTATATGGAGAAGGGCCACTACTACACAGCCTATGGAGCGCGCCGTTTCCTAAGTTTGCTTATTGCTTACGGGCCTAATGTCGGGGCCACGTTCAAGGTTTATAAAAGCAAGCCGCAAAAGCTCTCAAGCATGCGGTTTGCAGAAAACTCACAGCGAGAAGACCTTCCGCTAAGCGGAAAAGTCATGGAATTTCGAAATGCGTATAACGAAACAGTTGAGCTTTTAAATGAAGAAGGACAAAAACCAACGCTAGACGCAATCGCTAATGAACTGCAAAAAAGCTCGTCATTAGTCTCGGTCTACCGATATGCCATCGACACGACGGCTCTATACGACATGGTAATCGATGGGCGTGTCACAACCTTCAATGAATTACGAGCGGCAAGGAAAGCCAAAGCAAATACGGTGGAAGAAATTCTCTCAGTTATCAAACAAGGGGGTGAGCCCGAAAAGTCCATGAAACCGTTAAAAAAGCGGGCAAGTGGCGGCAGGCCGCTAAGAAATGTTTCTTGGCCTAAAGTTAGAGATGTCAGCGTAATGAAAAAAGTGATTAACGGGGAGCTTTCAAGATTCGAATGGTGCGACGATGACTTTGAATCTCTTGAAACTTTATCTGTAAAGCTCAGGGAGTGCATGGAAGTCTTAAAGGGTGAGCAGGATGGGGAGTGACAATAGAGCGGGGTACGACTTTGATGATATGGCGCTAGCCTTTGGCAAAATGAAGGCTACGTTCCGAGCATTTCAAGAGGGTAGGTCGGAGGCACAACTAGAGGCATATCTGTTGGCGTCAGCAAGGTTTTTCGCTCGATTCCCAAACCCTTTTTCGCAAAATGATCATAATTTTCTCCCAGGGGCGGAGGTAATTCATGAGCAGTCGAACACGGCTCCCCAGCTGTCCAAACTGCGCGATAATGAGAAAGCGCTGATAACAAAACTCGAAAACTTGATCAGAGCTCAGGCCGGTGCTGAAGAGTATGAGCGCTGGGAATCATTGCTAATTAAAACCCGCCATAAGATCCAAGAAATCACCCTGTCTTGATACGCATGCGTATCGCTCACTAGGTAACACCTGCATTAGAATCCCGCTGCTGGTTGGCACCTGGCGTTTCTACGGGTATTATACTTGCAGTACCCTGTTTATATGTGGAAACAATGAAACGATCCTTAGTTCTCGCTACCGCGCTTGCCTATTCTCTAAACGCTCATGCTGAGCTCGGCTACTTTGTGGCCCCTGACGCCGTTATAGCCAATCACCAGGAGTTTTGGGCAGGTTTGGAGCTAGAAAACTGTAAACCCAGGACAATAGTCACCTCAACTGATGAGTACTTCTGTGATGTCCTTTGGGAACAACTGCCGGATGGTATTGCATCGGATGCAACTGAAACCCTGCTCGGCGCGCCGTCAATAGCCGAGGGGAACCACGAGATACGTGGGCGGATCGTCAAATTCCGCGTGTCCGATCCGACAGATCCCGTAGCCGAACAAGAGATCGTTCATCGATTCCGGTCAATACGATTTGACCCAGACATTAAGTTGAAAGGCCTTCCACTTGATCCACTGAGAGACAATGAGGTATGGCTGGAATCAGGCGACGACGCCAGCACAAAGTGTATTTTTTATGGTGGGCTAGAGGTACCCACTCCACCAGATAAAATTGAAGAAGGGAAGGCGTACTGTCGGATCATCTGGGAAAATATACCGCCTGGCTTTGTGCAGTTTCGGCATGCAAATACGAACTTGCTTAGCGGAAAGTTGCTGAATGCTGACACGAAACAGGTACTGGACACGAAC
>Ga0209414_1001452_pt1 | contig 11254 bp, 10 predicted proteins | sample LakVidmifraction_4_FD_181154 | JGI IMG/M metagenome (GOLD analysis project Ga0209414, IMG submission 181154) | Hypersaline microbial communities from Lake Vida, Antarctica - Brine Hole Two &gt;0.2 micron (SPAdes) (version 2) | ecosystem: Environmental > Aquatic > Non-marine Saline and Alkaline >... | reverse complement strand
AGCTCTATGTCGTTCAGACCCTACCACTTGTCTTTCAAATAATGAATTATCTCAGTTTGATACAAGCCATTGACCGTTTCGGCTAAAGCATTGTCGTATGAGTCACCGGTTGTGCCAACAGACCTGCAGCAAGCAGTCTCTGACAAACTCGGGGCGGTTCATATCGTAATTATGACTGTATGACCTAATGATAACGAAAACGGATACCATAAAATCTCTGCTCTACTCACTTTGCAGCATTAAATTTGTGAGTTAATTTCAGTAGCGACTCAATTTTAATAGTAGTACAAAAGTTGCTAATGCTATATTAAATATGAGTTAGCAACCTTTTTTGTATCTAGTATTTTACTTAGGCGATGTTGTTAATACTGGGGTTTGACCATAGTGCTAGAGGATAAAATTGTCGCCAGCTCTTCATTACTTAGCAGCTGCTCTTTTCTGACCAATTCAGCAGTACCTGAGCCGCTGAGCAAGGCTTGGCCCGCAATGCGGCTGGTGTTGTCGTATCCAATATGTGGTACCAGAGCGGTCACAATGCCAATACTGTTTTCTACGTGTTGTGCGCAACGCTTTTCATTGGTAGTAATGCCCTAAATACATAGCTCAAAGTGGCTTATATATATTTATTTAACATCAACGCGTGGTTCTACTTGTAGTAAATATTAAATTTAACCAGTTCAACAGTTTTTAAGATTTATGCGAGCCGCTTATTGTAAGCAGCCATTTTTAGGAATGATATCAGGCGGAAGATCGTTTTCTCCTAGTGCTTCCAATAGATTGATTTCGATAGTGCGCGACAGAGCAGTAAGTGGCAAATGATTAGCGGCCACGCCAAAAGGATCTGTCATCTCTTCACTGAGCGCATCCAGACCAAAAAAAGTATAGGCAATTACGCCACAGACTAAAGGGGTGGCCCAACCCAAAGAAGATGACAAGCTAAAAGGCAACATAAAGCAATATAAATAAGTAGTGCGATGGACCAATAGGGTATAAGCAAATGGTAGTGGCGTATTTTGAATCCGCTCGCAGGCAGCCAAGACTACAGTCATAGAAGTAAGACGTTCATCCATGTTTTGTATCATAAGATCCGATGATAATTGCTGGCGTCGACTGTAACCGAGCTTCTTGCCCATCAACCGCAGCAGATACTCGGGTAGATTTCTCGCTTGGCGCATGCTGATGTGATGCTCTGGTTCTACAAACCGGTCAACGTCCTGCCACGGCGAAGTATTACGAAGTCGATGCCGTAAGGCGTGAGTAAAAGCAATGGTAAGGTGGATCATACACTGCTGAGTATGCCGTCCGGTCTCAGTTTCCTCATTTATAAAAGAAAGTACTTGGCGTGTCAGGCTACGAGCATCAAATACTAACTGGCCCCATAACCCTCGACCCTCCCACCAGCGTTGATAGCTAGCATTGTTACGAAAGCCGAGAAACAATGATAAAGCAATCCCTAGCAAGGTGAAGGGCGCTGTACTATAAGATGAAAAAGAGCTTGGAATCCAATGCTGAACAGCTGATATTAAGGCACTGAGCAGGGTGATGAATAAAATTTGGGGATAAATATGAGGGATTACAGAACCGCGCAAGGTAAAAAGTATTTTGAATGCATTCGGTTTTTGCCAGACAATCATGTCAGCTTCCTATCGATGGGGTTGGTATGCGCAGTAACAAATACGTGATTTGATCAATGATATGGTTACCCAAATTATTGAGACAATTATGATTGGCAATTTTAGCATTAAAGCTTTTATCTCTGTTATGCCAGTTGTGCTTCAAATGAAATGTCGTTATTGAAACGCAGGATATTTAGCTGGACCATCCCCAGACGAGCCTAACCCTGCTTGCTTAATATGTTCTCTTAGTGTGTCAAAGTTATAGCCTTATCTAAGGATCTATAATTAACTGAAGCGTCTCATTGCAGCTCACCCTCGAAGCGTTTACGCACCTGACGCAAGTACAGAGCTGGTGCGATTCGCCAAAGTAAGCTGCCAAAGCGCGAAATAGGTTCGGGCAAGATCCAGCGTTTCCGTCGCTGTAACCCTTGATCGATAAGCGCTGCCATCCATTCAGTACTGCGCATGCTACCCACCATCGAGCGTGGATGCTTTGCGGTGTTGCCGTCGTATCCTAGCGCATGATTTTCGATAGGCGTATCAAGAAAGCTTGGGTAGACCATAAGTATGTGAATACCATCGGGTTCTAGCTCTAATCGCAGTACTTCAAAGAATTGTGTTAAAGCACTCTTAGCGGCGCAGTATGCTGCGCGTCCTGGAACTGGCATCCAGCCTGCCATTGAGCCGATACAGATAATCTGGCCGGTGGATTCACGTAGCAAAGGTAGCGCAGCCATGGTCAGCTCTACTGCTCCCTGCCAATCCACCGCCATGACCTTACGAAACACCGCTGGGTCGGTCTGGTGGGCGGGTGAGCGGTGGGTAATACCGGCATTATTAACCAGTAGATCAAGCCGCCCGAAGCGCTCCCGAACCTGATCAATAAGAAAGGCAATATCGTCGGCTTGAGTGATATCTGTGGTTACGGTTATTACCCTGTCAGAGTCTGCCAGCTCGGTAGCGCGTGCGCTTAAACCTTGAGCGTCTATGTCGGCCAGTACCAAACAATGTCCAGCGGCATACCAATGACGGGCCATAGCCCAGCCGAGTCCCGAGGCGGCGCCGGTGATTAAGGTGACATTCATTCGTTACCTTCTCCGTGTCAGGGTTTACGCAACCCATTGCATTCGATGAAATATTCAAAGGTTTCGGCGGATGTTTTGGCTAAAGGGTAACCAAACTCTTCTTTCAACCGGCGGTTGCTGAGTACCGGACGGTAACGCAGAAAATTGACCTGCTCCGGACCAGTCGGTTTGCCGCGCCATTTTGCAACTTGTAGACCTGCTTTGACGAGCCATACGGGTAGGGTCAACAGCGGCTTGTTGAGCCTGTTGGCGATATCTTTCATGGTCAGTGCACCATCACCGGCCATATTGAAAATTCCTATTTTGTCTTCTTGGATGCCCATCTGCATTGCCCCAATAACATCTTGATCCCAAATAAACACAAAAGGCGAATCGCTACCTTTAAGCGCAAGAATGCGCGGGGCCATGAACAGGCTAGTAATCTGGTTGCGGGTATCGGTGCCCAGCACTGTACCCGGCCGGAAGATCAGTTGCTGTAGTTGCGAGTGCTGCTGACGGAAGTCGGCGAGCATCTCCTCGACCTGTCTTTTATGGTCGGAATAGGCAAACTCGGTGTTCCCGCGCAAGGCGTCTTGTTCGTCTATCCAAGCTGGATTGTCAGCGTGGTAACCGTAAGCGGCACCCGAGCTGGTGATAGTCAAATGATGTACACCTGCCTCGATGCAGCAATCGAGCACGTTGCGGGTGCCGTTGACGTCTATGTCGTAGTCACGAGAGCGATCTTTCGATGCTTGAAGAATGGACGCTAGGTGCACGACGTGAGAAATACCTTCTTCTTTCAGTAGCGTGACCAGACCCTGATCGCGTACATCGAGCACTTTAATTGGGAAGGCCAGATCGTCGCGGCTACGGATATCCGTACCGACTACATGATAGTGAGCGGCCAGCCGATTACCGAGTTGATGGCCGATATAACCGGCAGCGCCAGTAATTAGTATGCGTTTATTCATATGGAGTCCGCGCCCAAATTTGTGAAAGTGTGAGGCCTGATACTAAGTGCCAAACGCCCCAGAATGCAGTGATCAACATCATGCCGCCTGCCTCTGGGAAGAAGGTAAAGAGAATGACCAATCCCAGTCCTGAATTTTGTATGCCCACCTCCAGTGTCACAGCGCGTCGATCGGCTACTGGCAATTTGAGCATTAGCCCCATACCGTAACCTAACGAGAGTGCCATCAGGTTATGGGCGACCACAAGCCAGAAAAAGCTGTGGAAGCGCTCTAAGAAAAGGTCAAAGTTGCTAGAAAAAGCGATCGCAACAAAGCCCATTAACACCAGCAGCGAGATTATTCGCAGCGGTTTCTGGATTCGTGCTACTAGGCCTGGCAACTTGCGGCCCGTCATCATGCCGAGCATTAGGGGCAACGCCAGTACCAGCAGAACCAATATTAGAATACTGCTAGGCTCTAATGTGATTTTGGTCAAGTAGTCACGAGTATGCGGATTGAGCCAGCCGTAGAATGCGAAATTCATCGGTGTTAGCACTGTCGCAGCGAGGCTGGAAACGGCAGTCATACTAACCGATACGGCAACGTTGCCACGTGCTAGCCAAGTCATGATGTTAGAGAAACTGCCTCCAGGGCAAGAGGCCACCAGAATCATCCCTAGCGCCAGCTCTGGATCGATATTTAATGCCCACGTAAATAGGCATGTGACCAAGGGTAACAACAGAAACTGAGCGAATAAACCAGCGAGCGGTGCGATCGGCGCTAGAACAATACATTTAAAGTCTTCGAGACGCAGACTTAACGATACGCCGAACATCATTAATGCCAAGATGAGATTGAGCAGAATCAAACTACTTGGTTCAAACACCACCGCGGCCATCATACTTCTGGTACCAGCAGATTTTTTTTCACTTCCAGCTCAGCAATGTGCTCAGCCAGTGTTGCTAGGTATTCATCCTTATTCACGTAATAGGCCATGCGTGCTAGCTTAATGTAGCTATAGCCGCCGTCGAGATTAATCCCAGCGCGCTCGCGTTTGACTTTGTCGAACTGGTTGGCAGCTTCTGTGTTCTGCTGGCGCTGCTGAATATATAGCGCTACTAGCCTCGCCTGCTGGTTGCGGCCTTCCCAGCCCAAGCCGGACGCCTCGATCATACCCATCATGAATAAATTATTGTATTCCGGATGAAACACATTCATGTAGAGCTGCGGTGCATATTGACTCGTCGGCCAGTTCAACTGTGCCCGATCGATGAAGGGATAATCAAGCAGGTATCCGGTGGCCATTAGTATTAGATCGTAGTCAGCAACTTCACCATCGTTGAACGTTACAGTGCGACCATCGATTTGGCGAATATCACGACGTGCCTTAATATCGCCATGACCCAAATGATGCAGTACTAGCGAATTAACCACCGGATGCGATTCATACATACGATAATCTGGGTCCGGCAGGCCGTAATCGGATGGTTTGCCGACAATCATACGGATTATTGCTGCGTCTATGCGCTGTTTCAAAGGGCGCGGTAGATTGAGTTTACCACCTAGCGTATCGATAGGTTGACCCTTAACGAATTTAGGTAAGAAATAATAGCCGCGGCGAAGACTGATATCCACCGACTTAGCATGATGTACGGCATCTACAGCAATGTCTGCTCCGGAATTACCACAACCAACAATCAGTACACGTTTGCCATTGAAAGTTGATGGGCTGCGATACTCAGAAGAGTGCATCAGCTCGCCAGTAAACTCACCAGGTAATATTGGTATATTAGGCGTGTGCAGGGTGCCATTAGCGATCAGTACACCCTCGAACAACCGCGATTGCTGTTGGCCATTACATTCACTGACCAGACGCCAACTACTGCCTTCAGGCTCCATACTGATCACTCGCGTGGCGAACTCGTAGTGCGACTTGAGATTAAATTTTTCTGCAAAGTCGTGGAAGTACTGACGTAATTGAGTGTGATGAGGGTAAGAAGTGACTGATTCACTCATTGGAAATTCTTTGAACTCGGTCATGTGCTTGGATGAAATTAAATGTGCACTCTCGTACATGGTGCTGTGCGGATTATCAATATCCCATAAACCACCCACATCACTGTGCAGTTCCAAACCAGTAAAAGGAATATCGAGTTTCTGTAGATTATGGGCTGCGGCCAAGCCCATTGGACCTGCTCCAATCACTGCATACATAAGAACCACCTTAGAAATCATTTTCTTTATCCAAACAGCCAGTTCCATCTGACTGCGCTTCTGGTGGGCGATTCCAGCATCTTGCAGCCCCTTAACAGAATATTAGCATACATGGAGATATTAGCCAGCTCAAATAAAGAAAATGATCAAATGGGTCACTTCCTTCATAAGCTATGTCCCTCGTAGAAATAAAAAGGTACTCTCTGCAAACATCACTACCTATCACCTACTGTCTGAATATTTGAAAATTTCAGCTTCCTAAGCTTAGCTTAAGCTTTGTTTGTTGTAATAGCGGTTAAATAGACTATTCAGCGAGTAACGCCGTGAGCCAAGACAGCATAATTAATCTAAACGACGACCCTATTGCACCGTCATCGAACATACCTAAAACTAAGCAAATACGAGTTTGGGATCTTTTGGTAAGAGTTACCCATTGGACAGTCGCGGCTGGTATCATTGCCAATCTACTCTTCACAAAACATGGAAGCGAGATACACCAATATGTTGGTTATACTGTTTTAGGCTTGGTGGTCACCCGCTTAATTTGGGGTTTGATAGGATCACGCTATGCGCGCTTTAGTGATTTTTTCCCGACTCCAGCTCGCATTAAGCACCACCTATCGGATTTAAGTGCACGCCGCACAGATGAGCAGCATCTTGGTCATAATCCATTAGCAGCCATTATGGTATTATCGTTATGGGCAGTTATTATAGGCTTAGGGATAACAGGTTATTTAATGGAATCAGGACTCCTCGGTAATAAAGACTTGCTTGAAGAAGCGCATGAGTTACTGGCGAATAGTTTGTACCTGCTCGTGCCGCTACATATCATAGCCGCCATTGCCATGAGCTATTGGCAACGGCAAAATCTGATTAAATCGATGATAACCGGCAATAAAACAGTGACAGATGATCAGTCCACTATGAAGTAAACATAGCGATGGAATAAACATGGCACGCATATTATTAATAGAAGACGATAGCACCATTGCTGAAGGCATAATCCTTGGCTTAAAAAGCCACGGCATGATGGTCGATTGGTTTAGTGATGCCAAGCAAGGTGAAATGGCCTTGCAAGACGGTATGTTTGACGCGGTGCTGCTTGATCTGACCTTGCCAAAAGGTGACGGTATGACCATGCTCCGAAACTGGCGGTCTAAACAGATAGATACGCCCGTATTGATTATTACTGCTCGCGATGCAATTGCCAATCGCGTGGCCGGACTCAATGCAGGCGCTGATGATTATTTGGTTAAACCATTTGCATTAGACGAAGTTATCGCGCGCTTGCAAGCATTGATGCGCCGCAGTCAGGGGCGTAGTCAACCTGAGATTCGTTATGGCGAGGTGGCCTATCAGCCGCACAATCAGCAAGTCTCGCATCAAGGCCAAATCGTTGAATTGACCATCAAAGAGGTGGCAATATTAGAACAAATGCTAACCCATCCTAAGCAAATCCATAGCCGAGCGAGTTTAGAGGACAAGCTGTATGGCTGGCAACAAGACATCGAAAGTAATGCCATTGAAGTGCATATTCATCATTTACGTAAGAAGCTGGGCAATGACTTTATCTTGACCAAACGCGGCGTCGGCTACTATCTCAATCCAGTATATAATCGTCTATAGTCAATCCAATATAAATTGGCTACGACGTCATGCTCGTTTGGTCTACTGTTTGTGGCACTTTCATTTGTCTTTCTGGTATCCAAATTATTTTGAATCGACAGTATAGTAGTTTGCGGGTCTACGTTTAGATCATCCACTTTGTCCCTTAATTTGTGAGCCTATGAAAAGTATCCAGCAACGGCTATTAACCTCTTTATTGATTGGTCTACCTCTGCTATGGGTACTCACATCAAGCTTTATTGCGTGGCGATTGTGGGATGAAATTAATGAGATGAATGACACCCAAATCACTCAAGTTGCCCGTTACTTAATAGGCGTATCCGCTGATGAAGACCCTTATGACTATGATGACAAACAGGGCGAAAATAAAAATAAAGAAAAGCACGCTGCCAAAATTTACAACCTAAAAAGTAAGCAGCTGTCAGGCGACCTTGGGGATGCTGAAGATGACTATATGGGCTTTGCTATCTGGGATAAGGATGGACGCCTATTAATGGCCGATGAAAATGGTCAGTCATTTGCTTTTCTGCCCGACCAGCGTGGGTTTTTAGAAAAGTATGATCATACCTATCAACGCCTTAATCCTTTTAGCAAGCGCTGGCGTTTGTTTTATATTCACGATGAACACTCTCATAAACATGAAAGTCGGGTGATTGCCGTCGGTCAGAATCTTGATTCTCGCCAGAAAATGATTGTCGATGCCATGTCCGTGCAGGTACTGCCGATGCTAGTGGGGCTACTGGCGTTTATAGGTTTGGTTGTTTGGTTGATTCGCCGCGGATTTAGGCCCTTAACCAAGATTAGCTCTGAGCTTGAACAACGTCAGCCGCAAGATGATAGCCCTGTCACAGCAGAGGTACCAAAAGAGATTCAGCCTTTGGTAACTGCCTTAAATATTTTATTTGTGAAAGTAGCTGACACCCTAGCGCGCGAGCAACGTTTTACCGCTGACGCCTCGCATGAGCTGAGAAGCCCGCTTGCCGCCTTAAAATTACAAGCTGACTTGTTACAGCAGCAGATATTACAGCTATCAGGCATAGAAGATGATAGTCAGCTGTTTTATCATACCCAACAGATTAGCAAAGGCATTGAGCGCGCCACTCATTTGGTCGAACAATTGCTAATTTTAGCCAAAATAGAGCCGCAACAACAATTACCCCCTGAGCAATTAGAAAAAGTAGACTGGCTGATGCTAACAGACGTTGTGCTCAGTGACGTTAACCGTTTGGCTCGTGAAAAGCATATTCAATTAAAGCGCACGGTACATTGCGACAATCCTGCCGATATTTTACCCATCCTTATCAATCCAATCTTATTCAAATTATTAATCCGCAACCTTTTAGACAATGCCATTCGCTATTGTCCAGAGGGGTCTTTGATTGAACTGCAGTTAGACACCAATGCCATTAGAGTGGTCGATAATGGCGTGGGCGTAGAACCTCAGCAGTTAGCGCGGCTAAGCGAACGCTTCTACCGTCCAGCCGGTCAAAGCCAATTGGGTAGCGGCTTAGGTTTATCAATCGTCAATCGAATTGCCGAGCTTCATGGTCTTACGTTAGAGTTTACCAACCGCTCCCAACCAGAAACTGGCTTTATCGTCACTATTAAAACTAAAATCAAGAGCACTATCAATAATAAAGCCGCCCTGTCTTAAGCTTGAGTTAATCTTCATTGCGTATGCTACTTGTATTCCCTAATAATATTATACGGAGTACAACCTGTGAGCCTACCCTTACTGAAACCTTTGTTATTGACTGTTGGTGCTACTTCATTAGTGTTCTTTGGCGGGGTCATTGCCTTGTCCGCTCAGTCACTTGAGCCTGCTAGCGCCTTATCAGCAGCGGACTCTATGAGTCAAAGTACTGACATTACCTCTCCTTCGTCTTATTTATCGTCTTTTAAAGCCGTCGCAAATCCTCTCACGCCATCTCCATCTGCTCAGCCGTCATCACTTGCTGCACTCACAGCCGCGCAAGCAACTATGCTTGCCAAACAAGACGCTCCTAATGCGCTATTGCAGTCTGCCCCAGAGCTCATCAACTATAACGGTACGGTTGCTTATGAGGTGCGATTAGACAGCGGCACCACTTATATTGACGCCAACCTCGGTGCCATCCTAAATCCGGTCGCTACCGATAACTATCGTGTTGAGGGCTTTGATGACGACGATTATAAAGATGATCATCACGATGACGACAAACATAAGGAGGATAAACATAGCAGCAAAAAACACGACGACAAGCGTTATAAAGAGAAGGGTCGTTTAATCGCTACGAGCTATCAGCAGCATGATGAGGATGAATACGATGACTAATACCAAATCACATCCGATTAAAGTCGCTACTAAGACTGCTAAAAAAGCAGATCCTTTTGCCGCTCTTAAAAGCGGCATTATGATGGTCTCGATCGCTGGCACCATGGCGGGATGGCTATTACTACTCAATCAAGAAACAGACAGTCCATCTGTAAACACCGCTATATTAAGTACTGCTATTTCTGAGAATGGTGAGATGGCTATTGCGCCAACGCCAATTGTCGATATTAACCAGTTGCGACAGGTCAATGAAGTGGCAAGCGCGCCTGTTGAGGCTATAAGTGTGGTCGCCCGTACACGTTCTTCTCAATAAATGAGAAAAAGCTAACGGATAATAAGCTTAAGGTTTCTCTTAAAAAAGTAAGGGCTTAGAATGAAAAAGAACGCACCTAATACAACTATGCCCCATCTAACGACCTTTAAACTGTCGGCGATGGGTTGCCACATTCAAATCAGCTTGAATGTCACAAAACTGCACCTGCAGTATTCACAGGCGACAATAGACCAACAGATTGCCTTGCTTACAAGCGACGTTCAGCAGCGGCTAACTTACTGGGAGCGCATCTTCAGTCGTTTTGATGAGACCAGTGAGCTGATGAGACTCAACAATCATACCGACCAATGGACTGAGGCGAGTGCAGAATTATTCGAGGTCTTACAGCGTGCTATTCACTTCGTCTCAAAGACTGAAGGTTTAGTAACACCGACCTTACTAAAATCCCTTTGGGCAGCTGGTTATAAACATTCATTTGAGACCTTGCCGAAAGTGTCTATGCTATCCGCGCCCGTTATTAGCTCAAATGCCACCTCAAATGCCACTCCAAATTTGCAAGATGCGCCCATTACGAACCAAGCCAGTCAGTACATAGGAGATATTCAGCTTCGTACATTAGCTGGCGGGCAGCATCAAATATATCTTCCATCCGGCATGGCGCTGGATTTGAATGGGTATGTTAAAGGGTGGTGCGCTATGAACTTGGCTGAACAGATCAGCCAAGTTCATAACTGGCAACTCCCCTGCTTAGTAGATATGGGCGGTGATATGGCCATTGGTGTTCCAAGAGATCAAGACATAGATAAACCGATTACCCCGATTGTTTGGGGAGTTGCTATCGCTAAACCTTGCCTCGTTGATGGTGAGCATGTTCAAGATGAAGAAGATGTCGCAATCCTTACTCTCAGCTCTGGTGCCGTCGCCACATCTGGGCAAGACTACCGTCGCTGGTGGCATGAAGGCCGCTGGCAACATCATTTGATTCACCCTCATTACAATCGTCCGGTAACAAGCGATGTCCTAACTGCAACCGTACTGGCTACGGACACCATGACGGCGGAAGTATACGCTAAGTATTGCGTGCTCCTTGGGGTCAAGGAAGCGATGACATGGCTTAACAAGCATCATATTGCTGCGATTTTGATCGATACGGATAACAAGGTAATAGCATCCCCTGCTATCCGTCTAAATTTAAT
>Ga0209414_1001451_pt1 | contig 11254 bp, 10 predicted proteins | sample LakVidmifraction_4_FD_181154 | JGI IMG/M metagenome (GOLD analysis project Ga0209414, IMG submission 181154) | Hypersaline microbial communities from Lake Vida, Antarctica - Brine Hole Two &gt;0.2 micron (SPAdes) (version 2) | ecosystem: Environmental > Aquatic > Non-marine Saline and Alkaline >... | reverse complement strand
AAACGGGCAAGTTATTTATAGAAAGGTCCTTAGTCCATTGCGCAATAAAACTAGTAAAGAACTACCGGTTATACTTCGAACAAGATTTAGTCTTTAAATAAAGCTTTAAGTTCTGTGGCCTCATTGGGCTGCATTTTGCCGGCAAGGACAAGGCTTAGTTGTTTTCGTCTTAGAGCTGCTTCAAAACGCTCCTTTTCCAACTCGGTTTCTGGCTCTATGCCGGGCACTCTTACCGGGGCACCGGTTTCATCTACCGCTACAAATGTGTAAATAGCCTCATTGGCTTTAGATTTATTTCCACTTTTGCGATCCTCTACCCAAACATCTATAAAAATTTCCATGGAAGACTTAAAAGCACGCGAAACAGCGGCTTCAACAGTCACTACACTACCTAAGGGAACTACTTTATTGAAAGCAACATGGTTTACCGATGCGGTAACCACAATGCGACGGCTATGTCTTCTTGCAGCGATACTGGCGGCACGATCCATACGAGCTAGTAATTCACCTCCAAATAAATTGTTGAGTGGATTGGTTTCGCTGGGTAAAACCAAATCGGTTACTATGGTTCTGGATTCTTGTGGGTGTTTTGCCTGCATTTTCATCTATTTTGGGCAAAAATAAGGTGCTTTGAGGAATTTAACGCATTAAAAGCTTATTAAAGTTTTTGCACCAATAGCCAGGCTCCTTCGTTACTTCTTTTTATCCTTCTAAGCATATTTATAGCGTTCCTTCTGCTTTCGTGACTGGCGTAAACTACCTGGTGCAAGCCGTATTTATTTGCGCCAAGTAAGCGGGCTTTGAAACCTTCAGCTTTAAGTTCTGAAACTTTCTTTTTGGCGTTTTCTTCTACCCGAAACGCACCGGCAACAATATGATAATTTCCGGTTTGTTTAGCGACATTTAGCGTAATTGCCGGCAATGGATTATCTATCACAAAAGTAGCCTGTTGTATTTGTTGCTGAAGTTGTTCTTGCGCCTGTTGTTGCTCTGCAATATTGTGTTTGGAAACCTGGTTGCTGTAGAAATTTAATCCAACAAAACCAGAAAGCCCTATAGCTACCAAGCCAATCGCGGCATATTTTAGGTAAGCCGGAGTTTTCCTTCTCTCGGGAGTGAAGTGAATAGGAGCTTTTTCTTCCAGCTCTTCTACTTGCTCCCTATATGCCTCACGGCTAACTGCTGAAGCATGAAAGCTATCTAAACCAAAAGAATCGGTAAGATAATTTACCTGTGCAAAAGGTTCAAATTGCAGTCTTTCTTCAGAATAATAAAAACGGCCAATATTTTCCAGCTCTACTTTTCCATCTTCCTTAAAAGACTCTTCCAGTTTTTTAACAAAGTTGGCAATTATTTTTACCGAAGCAGTATAGGAAATTTTTTGAACCTCGGCTATGTAATTAGCCAAAAGTCCATCGTTTTTCCTTAACTGGGAATTAAAGGAAACCACCTTTTTGGGTGGGTAGAAAGTACGGTTTTCTTTATTTATAGATGCCGGCTCTTTTTGGGAAAGAAATGCCCCAAAACCTGGCAAGATTACGCATTCGTAACGATAAAGTAAATCCTGGATGTGTTTAGCTATCTTCATTGGCGCAAAAATAAGAGGTTATTTTATTCTTTCTAAAGTTAATCAAAGAAATTTTATTAACAAACCTTTTTTTCTGTAATTTTAATGAAAATCCAAATTAGAATCTAAAATCCTTTTATGTCTTCTGAAGAACTACAGTATGTTTTGGCGCTGCAACATATTTCAAATTTGGGAGATACCACTGCCAAAAAATTAATAGGGCATTTTGGTTCGGCAAAAAATGTTTTTCAGCAAAAAAAACAGAATTTGCTTAAGATTGATGGGATTGGCACTTACAGATTACGGGATTTTTCTATTAGTACACATTTAAAGGCCGCGGAAGAGGAGCTCAAATTTATTGAAGAAAATAATATAAAAGTCCTTTATTTTAGGGATGCAGACTATCCCGACAAACTGAAGCATTGTATTGATGGCCCAGTTTTGTTGTTTCAAACCGGAAATATTAATTTAAAAAATCAGAAAATTATAAGCGTGGTGGGTACCAGAAAAATCACCCAAAGCGGCATAGCCTTTTGTGAAAAATTGATTGAAGATTTAAGTGTGCTAAATCCGATTATAGTTTCGGGTTTCGCTTATGGAGTAGATATTACCGCCCAAAAAGCAGCGGTAGCCAATAACCTGCAAACTATTGGATGCCTGGCGCACGGGCTCAACCAAATTTATCCGAAAGTGCATAAAAAATATGTGGCTTCAATAGAAGAGAACGGTGGCTTTTTTACCGATTTTTGGAGTAGTGATGAGTTTGATAGAAACAATTTTTTAAAACGCAACCGTATTATCGCCGGCTTAAGCGAGGCAACCGTGGTCATAGAAAGTGCCGAAAAAGGCGGCTCGTTGGTTACGGCCGATATCGCCAATTCCTATAACCGGGAAGTTTTCGCGGTACCGGGCAGGCCTTCAGACAAACTGAGCAAAGGTTGCAATAATTTAATTAAATCTCAAAACGCACATTTGCTAAATTCGGCTGCAGATTTAGTGTATATGCTTAATTGGCAACCAGAAAAAGAGACAAGACCAGTTCAGAAACAATTGTTTATAGAGCTGGAAGAGGAGGAGAAGAAAGTCTTCGGGTTTTTAACTAAAGAAGGGAAAGCCGAATTAGATAGTATTGCGCTAAACTGTAACTTTCCCACTTTTAAAACCGCGGGGATTTTAATCAATATGGAATTAAAAGGTGTGATACGACCACTCCCCGGAAAATTATTTGAGCTTATTTAATAGCCTATTTTTTTTCTAACCCTTTCTAAGACCGTATTAGCCACACTTCTTGCTTTTTCTGCGCCTACTTCCAGAGCTTTGTCAATTTCTTGCGGGTTATTTATATAATACTCATATTTTTTTCTGGGTTCTTCAAACCGCTCTAAAAGCAATTCGTATAAAGCTTGTTTTGCATGGCCGTAACCAAAACCTCCGGCTTCATATTTCTCGCGTAATGCCGTCGTTTGGCCTACTGAAGCTACCAATTTATAGAGTGCAAAAATATTACAGGTATCTGGGTTTTTTGGTTCTTCCAGGGGCGTACTGTCGGTGTCAATAGCCATAATTTGTTTCCGCAGCTTTTTATCGCTTACAAATAAATTGATGGTATTGCCCTTAGATTTACTCATTTTAGCGCCATCGGTGCCGGGAACATACATCGTATTTTCCTGAACTTTCCCTTCAGGAATTACAAAAACTTCCCCCATTTTTGCATGAAAACGGGAAGCCACATCGCGGGTAATCTCCAAATGTTGAAGTTGGTCTTTTCCCACAGGCACAATTTCTGCATCATACAAAAGAATATCGGCGGCCATTAACATGGGATAACTGAAAAGTCCCGCGTTGATATCTTCCAACCTATCAGATTTATCTTTAAAGGAATGCGCCAGGGTTAAGCGTTGAAAAGGAAAATAACAGCTCAAATACCAGGATAATTCAGCGGTTTTTGGGATATCACTTTGCCGGTAAAATACCGTCTTTTCTATGTCTATACCGCAGGAAAGCCAGGTTGCCGCTACAGAATAGGTGTTGTTTTTTAAGGTTTCAGCATCTTTTATTTGTGTGAGCGAATGCATGTCTGCAATAAAAATAAAAGATTCATTATCAGGCTTATTGGCCATTTCTATGGCCGGCAGGATTGCACCTAATAAATTGCCTAAATGTGGGGTTCCTGTACTTTGTACCCCGGTAAGAATTCTGGACATCTGCTTTTGTTATTTTATGCAAAGATACTTTTTTTGCGGAATTCCCTCGGCTCAATTTAGTACTTTTGGCTTCTATGGGGATTCTGAAGTCAGTTCTTACCGTCTTATGGCGAATTTGGTTTTATGCACTAATGGTAATTCCAATTTTGCTGATGTTGCCTGTGCTTATTATTTTTACTTCTGCTGAAAGGTTTTATCCGCAGTATTTTGTTTGCGCCCGTATTTGGGCGAAATGTATTTTATACGGAATGGGATTTTATCCTGAAATAAAGCGAATGCAAAAGCTGGATCCGAAGCAAAATTATATGTTGGTGGCCAACCATACTTCTATGGTAGATATTATGTTGATACTAATTGTGGTAAAACAGCCTTTTGTTTTTGTAGGAAAGCGGGAACTGGCTAAAATTCCAATTTTCGGCTTTTTTTACAAAAAGACCAATATTACCGTAGATCGAAATTGCACTAAAAGTAAACAGGATGTGGTAACCGAGGCCCGGCGAAGGTTAGATATGGGCGAGAGTATTTGTATTTTTCCCGAAGGGGGCGTGCCAATTGACCGGTCTTTGGTTTTAGATAGCTTTAAAGATGGTGCTTTTAGATTGGCTATAGCCCACCAAATACCCATTGTACCCATTACATTTTACGATAATAAAAAAAGATTTTCTTATAAATTCATTTCCGGAAGTCCGGGGAAACTTCGGGTTAAAGTTCACAATTTTATAGAGACCAAAGGAAAAACACAAACTGAAAGACGGGAATTGAAAGAGCAAACAAGAGAAATGATTCTGGAAGATCTCACTAAAGACCTGGAAAAAAGATAAATATGAAGGGAGAATTACTTTTGAAAAATTGAAAATAATTGATGATAGTCTCATTTATTAGGAAACTTACCTTCCTAATTTATTTCCTTAGCTTAAAAAATTTCTTAGATAGATTGTTCTAAAACTTACGAAAACGAAATATTTTACCGTATTTTTGAGTTCTTTGTTTCATAAACTATTTCGATAGAAAGAAAACAAAGGGAAAAAGAAGATTAGTCATTTTAAGAAGAAAATATATGAGTGCAGAAAGCAAGATAAAAGGTCCTAGTCTGGTTATTTTGGCAGCCGGAATAGGGAGTAGATATAATGGGTTAAAGCAATTAGATACTTTTTCACCGCAGGGTGATACGATAATTGACTTTTCAATTTATGATGCCATCAACGCCGGCTTTAAGAAGATTGTCTTTGTGATTAGAGAAGAATTATTGCAGGATTTTAAAGAGGTCTTCGAACCTAAAATAAAAGATCGAGTTGAGGTCGCGTACGTTTTTCAGGAATTGGATAAAGTCCCTGACGAATTTGTAGATAAAGATAGAAAAAAACCCTGGGGTACAGGCCATGCTTTGATGTTGACGAAAGAAGTGATTAACGAGAATTTCGCGATTATTAATGCCGATGATTTTTATGGACGCCGGGCTTTTGAAACCATGGCGCAAAGCTTAAAGCAAACAGATCCCGAATCTTACAAATTTAACATGGTAGCCTACCGGTTAAAAAACACAGTTTCTGAACACGGCTATGTTTCCCGGGGAGAATGTGAATTATCTGAAGAAGGATTTTTAAACGACGTAACCGAGCGTACCCATATAGAGACAAAGGGAGACGAGATTCTTGTAGAGAATGACAAAGGAGAATTGGAAAATATTGATCCAGATACCTTTGTTTCGATGAACTTTTGGGGGTTTACTCCTAAATGTTTTGAATTTGGATGGGATCTATTTACAGAATTCCTCGAGCAGAATAAAGGGAAACTTAAAGCCGAATTCTATATTCCCAGCCTGGTTAATGAGATGCTGAAATCTAATAAAGTGACTGTGGAAGTCCTCACTACAGACCAAAAATGGTTTGGGGTGACTTATAGGGAAGATAAACCTATCGTGCAGGCGGAAATTAGCAAACTGAAAGAAGAGAATATATATCCGATTAAACTTTGGGAGTAATGAATAAAGAACATATTAAAACGGTTTTTGAGCAATTTGCGCACAATACCAGCTTTAAAAATTTAAAAGAATTCTCTAGCGGACATATTAATGATACCTATTTTATTGATACCGAAGAAGGAGAGAAATTTGTTTTGCAACGTATAAACAATGATGTTTTTAAAGATGTCCCGGCTTTAGTGGCCAATAAAGTGAAAATAAGTAAGCATTTAGCCGCTAAACTTCCCGATTTACCTGAGGCCGAGAAGAAAAGACGGGTGCTTAGCTTTGTGCCCGCTTCTACTGGAGATTACCACTATGTAGATAATTTGGGGATGTACTGGAACCTCACTAATTATATTGATGGAAGTAGGGTTTTTGATAAAGTAACCGAGGAAAAAGTAGCCAATGAAGGTGGAAAATTATTCGGGGATTTTATAAAAGCAACCAACGATTTTGACAGTTCTCTTTTAGTGGAGGTGCTCCCCGGTTTTCACGACATGAAAAATAGGTTGGAGCAATTTGAAAACGCTAAATCGAAGGCAACTAAGGAAAGGTTAGATCGTGCCGAAACTTGCATTCAACGGGTCTATGAGTTAGAGGAAGAAATGGTGATTCTGCAAAACCTGAAAGAAGATGGACAGATTCCTGTTCGGGTTACCCATAACGACACAAAAATTTCTAATGCACTTTTTGATAAAAACAACAAAGGCTTGTGCGTTATCGATACAGATACCGTGATGCCAGGAATTGTGCATTATGATTTTGGAGATGCTATCCGCACTATTTGTAATACGGCTGAAGAAGATGAGAAGGACCTGGACCTGGTCACTTTTAATGTAGATTATTACAAAGCTTACCTGGAAGGTTTTTTAAAAGAATTGCACTTTTCACTTAATGAAACAGAAATTAAATACCTGCCCCTGGGAGCCAAAACCATCATCTTTATTATGGGCTTGCGTTTTCTAACCGATTACCTGTTGGGCGATATTTACTACAAAACCACTTATGCCGAACATAATTTAGACCGGGCAAAAAATCAATTGAAATTAATTGCGAGTTTCGAAGAACAATACGAGCAAATAGAAGATGCGAGTAAGTCTATTTTAAGCAAAATGAACTAGCGGAATTTCAGTTTTGTTTTTTATCAGCGCCGGGGTTTACCGGGGTTTTAATAAAAAATCATAAGGTGGTTTTTCCGGGTTTTGCTGAAATTTAAAAGCATAAGTAGCTTCAAAAGTTTAAATTTGTAGTTCTCAGTAAAGTAGTTTAAACCAACCCGCATAGATTTATGTTAGATTTTTCCGCAACTTATACAGATCAGTATCAACTGGCCATGTCTCAGGTGTATTTCAAACAAGGCCAGAAAGACCATACCGCAATTTTCGATTATTATTTTAGAAAACTACCCTATAATGGTGGTTACGCAATTTTTGCGGGACTTCAGGATTTGGTGCAGGTTATTGAGGGGCTTAGATTTAACGAGAAAGATCTGGAGTATCTTGGCAAACAGGATTTTGACGAAGATTTCCTGGAATATTTGAAGAATTTTAAGTTCCGCGGAAATATTTATTCAGTCTTAGAAGGAGATGTAGTCTTCCCTACGCGTCCCATTTTGCAGGTAGAAGCGAATATTATCGAAGCCCAGATTATAGAAACCATCTTGTTAAATTTACTCAATTTTCAAACTTTAATCGCAACTAAAGCCAGCCGTATTAAATTGGTTTCGGGAGAGCGAAGCCTTCTGGATTTTGGCTTGAGACGCGCCCAGGGCCCAGGCGGATATTACGCTACCCGCGCCGCTATAATTGGTGGTTTTAACGGCACCAGCAATGTGATTGCCGGCCGGGATTTTAATATTCCGGTTTCTGGAACTATGGCACATTCCTTTATCCAGAGTTATGACGATGAGATTAGCGCATTTAGGGATTTTGCCGAAGGTAGGCCCAAAGATTGTGTTTTGTTGGTAGATACTTACGATACCTTAAAAAGCGGGGTGCCCAACGCGATAAAAGTCGCCAAAGAAATGGAAGAACGAGGCCAAAAATTAATGGCAATTCGTTTAGATAGTGGAGATTTGGCTTACCTCTCTAAAGAAAGTCGTAAAATGCTGGACAAAGCCGGTTTGGACTACGTGAAAATCGCGGCTTCCAATCAACTGGAAGAAGATGTAATTAAAAGTTTGCTTGAACAAGGTGCCCGTATAGATATTTTTGGAGTTGGAACTAATTTGGTAATAGGCAGTCCAGATGGTGCCCTGGATGGGGTGTATAAACTGGCTTTTTCAAACAATAAACCAAGAATAAAAATTTCAGAAAGTATCGTTAAGGTGACGCTTCCGCATAAAAAACAAGTGTACCGTTTAAAAGATTCCTACGGAAATTGTGTAGGAGGGGAGCTCATAGCCCTTGCAGAAGAAAAAGATATTAAAGAAATGATCCATCCTTTTGAATCTTATAAACAGATGAAAGTGGATAATTTAAAAAAGGAACCTCTTTTACAACCGGTAATGATAAACGGAGAAAGTAAACTGGAACAAAAGTCGCTGCAGGAAATTGCCAAATATAGTGCAGATCGGCTGTCTGAAATTCCTTTGGAATATAAACGTTTTAATAATCCGCATATTTATAAAATAGGAATAAGTAAAGCTTTAATGCAAGAACGGGATAAGTTAATTGCTGCATTTAAAAAATAACTTTTATGAAGACTTTAATTATTGTAGATCCGCAAAACGATTTTATGCCCGGAGGCTCATTAGCTGTGCCTCAAGGCGACGAAATTGTTCCCATAATCAATAAATTTCAGAAAGAATTTGAGTTAGTCGTGGCAACCCAAGATTGGCATCCCAAAGCTCATGCAAGCTTTGCCAGCACTCACCAAGGGAAAAACGAGTTTGAAACCATAACTTTAAATGGATTGGACCAGATAATGTGGCCAGATCACTGCGTGCAAAATACAGCTGGGGCAGCATTCCATAAGGACTTGGATACAGCCAAAATTGAAGCTATTTTTAGAAAAGGAACTAATAAGGAAATTGATAGCTACAGCGGATTTTACGATAACGGCCATAAAAAATCTACCGGGCTTAAGGGATATTTAAAAGAAAAGAAAGCTACGCATCTTTATTTTTGCGGACTCGCCGCTGAGATTTGTGTTTATTTTAGCGCTAAAGATGCTTTAAAAGAAGGCTTTAATGTTTCGATAATAGAAGATGCCACCAGGGCATTGAACGAAAAAGAGTTTAAAAAGCTGAAAACGGAATTGAAGGAAATGGGAGGAGAGATTATTTCTTCTAAGACTATTGAAAATTAATGTAATAAACATAACCCACATTGATCCAAAAAATATAATCGTTGTATTTATTCTGTGGGGCGTGAATATCTAGACCATCTATCCAATCGTTGCCATAATATTGCCAACGTGATTCAATTAAAAGGTCGTGTCTAAATCCCAGGCGGTAGCGCAGGCCTAAAGTTCCAACTATAGAAAAAGTGCTGCCGCGATTAAAGTCCATGCCGTCTTTAAAAGTGGGGAAAACGTTTTTTGGGTTTTCGAGGGAGCCCAAATCAGAATAAGCATCGGCTTTGTAAGAGACAAAATGACCTCCCAAACCAATGTAGGGAGAAAACATATAACCGCTATGCGTGAAATCCCTAATGCGAAAAGGGTGATATTCTAAATGGATGCCGCCTTCTATAATTTCGCTTTCCCCATGCATGGCCCTTAATAATTGGCCACCTAAGGTTTTTTTGTTTGCTACAGGCCCGTAATGCTCTAATTTCGAGTAAAAATAATCGAGCTCATTCCTTATTCTAAAATGATCGCTAAAAAAAGATTCTGTTGCCCGATAGTTGCATTTATCACTATAGGCAAAATTCATATAATGGGAAATTCCAATCCCATAACCGGCATTGCTAAGATTATTTTTAATATTCCAGCGTTCTCCATAATCGGTAAAGAAAGAAGCAGGCCCCGCTTTCACTCCTATTTCGTGCGCAATACCAAATTGCGCATTTCCTTTTAACGGGAAAATGAGGGCAAAAAATAGAATGTGCAAAAATATTTTGCAATAACGCATGCTTGGGACTTGTAGGTGCAACAAATATATAAAAACTATTTTAACAAAAATTATAGATTTATTAAAGGAATTTAAGACTGAGAATAAGTTCTTAATTTTATAGGAAAACTTGTAAATTTGAGGTGTGTTTTTATAGAAACGCTATATTTGTAATATAAAATAGAGCATTTTTAATAAACTATTTGTAGTATCACACATTATGAAACAAAAGATTAAAAAATTCCTGGATGAAGTTTCAGAAAGGAATCAAAACCAACCGGAATTTCTACAAGCCGTACACGAGGTGGCTGAAGCGATTATTCCCTTTATTGAAAAGAACAAAAAATACCAGAATATGAAACTTCTGGAGCGTATGGTAGAACCCGAGCGTGTGGTCATGTTTAGGGTAACCTGGCAGGATGATGAAGGTGAAATCCAGGTAAACCGCGGATTTAGAATTCAAATGAATTCTGCGATTGGGCCATATAAAGGAGGTTTACGTTTCCATCCTTCGGTAAACCTTAGCATCTTAAAATTCCTTGCTTTTGAACAAACATTTAAAAATAGCCTTACCACTTTGCCTATGGGCGGTGGAAAAGGAGGTTCCGATTTTAACCCAAAGGGAAAATCTGATAATGAAGTTATGCGCTTTTGCCAAAGCTTTATGTCAGAGCTTGCCCGCCATATTGGTGCAGATACAGATGTTCCGGCCGGCGATATTGGTGTTGGAGCCAGGGAAATAGGCTATCTTTTTGGTCAGTATAAAAGGATACAAAATGAATTTACCGGTATTTTAACCGGAAAAGGTCGCTCTTACGGTGGGTCTTTAATTCGTCCGGAAGCCACCGGGTATGGAAATGTATATTTTGCCGAAAATATGCTAAAAACCAGGGGAGAGTCTTTTAAGGGAAAAACCGTGGTGGTGTCGGGTGCCGGGAACGTAGCCCAATATGCGGTAGAAAAATCATTAGAGTTTGGAGCAAAAGTTCTTACCTTAAGTGATTCTGGAGGATATATTTATGACGAAGACGGGATTGATACCGAGAAACTGGAGTTTGTTATGAATCTCAAAAATGTTAAACGTGGCAGAATCAGCGAATATGTAGAAGAATATCCTTCAGCAAAATATTTTGAAAATGAAAGACCATGGAGTGTGAAATGTGATGTGGCGATGCCCTGCGCTACTCAAAATGAATTGGATGGAGCCGATGCGAAGAAACTTATTGAAAATGGTTGTTTCTGTATAGCCGAAGGTGCTAATATGCCCTGCACTACAGATGCAGTAGATGTTTTTCATGACGCAAAAATACTTTTCGGAATAGGGAAAGCTGCCAATGCCGGGGGTGTAGCCGTTTCGGGACTCGAAATGAGCCAAAACTCCCTTCGCTTTTATTGGGATACAGAAAAAGTAGATGGCAGACTTAGGGGCATTATGGACGAAATTCACGAGCAATGTGCACAATATG
>Ga0209414_1001450_pt1 | contig 11255 bp, 25 predicted proteins | sample LakVidmifraction_4_FD_181154 | JGI IMG/M metagenome (GOLD analysis project Ga0209414, IMG submission 181154) | Hypersaline microbial communities from Lake Vida, Antarctica - Brine Hole Two &gt;0.2 micron (SPAdes) (version 2) | ecosystem: Environmental > Aquatic > Non-marine Saline and Alkaline >... | reverse complement strand
ACAACAGACAAGATTATAAAAGATTTTGATAATGCTACGGTGCTAAAATCTGAACAGGATGAAAGAGAAAAAGAGGCGCTATATATCGAAAGAGAGAAACAGGCAATCATTGACAATGCAGAAGCAGAGAAGAGACAAGCAGAGAGCAAGAGACAGATTGAATTTATTAACAATAGCGTTTCGGTCATAGAGCTGAAAGAGGAAGACAAATATTTTGTTAAAGATTCACAGTTTGCAAATCTTAATAAAAATCAAACACTGGAACAGTACAAGGAAGAAGTTGAAAATAGAGATTTTTATAGACAGAATGTGAAAATCACAAAAGATATTAATTTTGATAGTGTTGAAGCACTTGGCTATTTCAATAATAACCTGTTAACAGACTTTGATTTTTTAGAAGGAACAGGGGGAAGTTATACAGATGATTTAAGATTTACTTCTATGATTGACTATGAAAACATGGAAGAGGAAGAACGAGCAACGGTTGTGTTTATTAATTCAGGTGTTGCGGTCTATCTCAATGACAAATTACAATATGTAATTGACTCACAGGGTTTTAAATATGCTAGATATGTTGGACTTGTCAGCGGTGCTGAGGTTGTAAAATTTCTCATAACAGAACCAACTATGAGCGAGACAGAACTTTCAAAATTGAAATCTTTATCAATGATATTGGAGGATTTATCTGTTGAAGCTATAACAGGACGATATATATTAACAACGTGGGATTTTGAAAATTGGGAAGACTACAAAGAGGAAATGAAATTCAAACTCAAAGCTAACAAATTTAAATTGTCAAAAGAGATTATCAGACAACTTCCGGAAGATTCAAGCAAATTAAAATCAGCAATGTACAAATTGCTAATTGAGGTTGATAATATACAAGAGCAATTTAAAACAGCTAATATATTAGAAGGTCAAAAAGTAACATTGTTCTATATATCAGATTTTGGAAGTATCATTGAAAGTAGAATAACAATGGATAGCATTGTATATACAGGATATGCGCAATATGATAAAGCGGTAAAATTGATTTTCACACCGGAAAAGAAAAGGAAAAAGTACAGTAATTACTTTTATGGCACAATGTTGGTATATGATGGATGGCTAGATTTACCTAAAACTGTGCTAAATGACATAACAGAAAATAATGACTTTACCATAACATCATCTAAGTTTTTATCTTGTGACAATGTACAGTATGATGAGATAATCAAACACTTTGAAACAGAAGGAAAGTTGCCAATTGTAAACACTTGGAAGCCGATTATATAGGATAACAGAAGTATAACAGGACAATAACAGAACTATAATAGAAAGGGTTGGTGTTTGCCAACTCTAGCGGATAACAGCGCCATAATAATTAACCTTTGTAAACTAAAAAAACATGAAAGAGATAGGTATAGAAATGAAGAAAATATATATAAACAGTGGGAAAATCAGAATGTTAAATGCTACATTGTTGGATATTGAAAATTCAATGAAAGCCTTGAAGCTGTTAAAACAGGAAGTTACAAATATAGAAACTACATCATATTTTGATTTTGACACAGAATATTATCGAAGATTCAAAGAGGAGGAAATTGACAAATTATATAGAATTTGTAATGGTGGAGCTATTAATGTTGAATATAGAAATAAAAAATTATATTATAAAAGTTTAATTTTGCCTCAATGTGATTATTTAGAGTGGGTAGAAATTAATTATAAAGATATTAAAATTGATGAAGATGAAACAAAAGACGAAAAAGAGGAAGTAGGGGAAGTTGCAGAGTGGTGTGGAGAATGTGATAGCGAAAACTGTTTTATATGGAATGTTGAAAGGGATGGATATGAAACAGTTTGTCTACATTGTGGGGAAAAACTAATGCTGTGTGATGAGTGTTTTCATTCAGAGGATAACCCATTGCAAAAATGTAGTGAACCATGTTGGAGAGTGAAAGAGACTGAAAAGCCATAACAGAACCATAACAGAGCCATATTAACTAACTTTGAGGATATAAAAAGGAGAATAAAATGATTAAAGAAGTAAGCTTGTACTCAGAAAATAATTACTCAGATGAGGATATTAAAGCGGAAATTATGGATAAAAGAGATTATTTTGATAAAGCAGAGGATTACAAAGAAGAAGAGGATGAGATAGACGATGATATGATTATCGAAGAAAGGGCAATGTTGCAAGGAATGGATATGGATGATTTGACAAGTGAATTAAAGGCTTATCTAACAAAGAATTGTGACTATGTGATAGTAAGTGCAGATATTGGGACATGGCAAGGAAGAGTAGATTCTTATAAGGTAATGAATGTAGAGGATTTTCAAACTATCTTTTGTAACTGCGATATGATAAGCGTAACAGACCGCAACGGAGAATTTAAAGTCAGAGGAGTGCATCATGACGGAGTTAACTATTTGACTTTAAGAATGATTAAAAAAACAATTCCCTATGTTTACGAAAAACAATTTCCAATGTTCGGTAGAGAATACCATGAAACAGGTGCTTTAATTTGGAGAAACTATACAAAGAGAGTATACTACGCAAAACGCATATTTGGGTTGAATTAACAGGCACAGTGTTTAAGTCAATACTTAACAGCGAAGGCTATAACAGGAGCATAACAGAAGTATAACAGCAACAATCAAAACCGCAACAGAAAAGTAAAGGGGAGATTAAAATGATAAAACCGGTAAAAATGATGTGGAAAGTATTAGAGGAAGGTTCAGACTATATGGATTTAGAAATCCAAGATACACAATACAAAGAACTAGAATCAATATGTGAAGAAATCGAAATGAGTGGAAACACTTTTGAAGATTTCTATGAAGAAGTTGAAATGACCATTAACAGATTTTTTTATAAGGAACAAATTTTTCTATAAGGAATTGATAGAATTAATAGATGAGAATATTACAATGAAGTTGGAGGAAATTAACAATGAAAAACAAGAAAAATAAATTCCCAATGTTTCTACATGATAGGTCAATACACATTTATGAACATAGTGGTATTAATGGATACTGTATAGGGCATTCCCAAGATATAAATGATGATGAAGTTATGGTTGACGATGAGGAATGTGAATGCGAGGACTTGACAGAACGCAAATACATAAATTTCTTGAAACGGTACGGAGCAAAAGTATATCCTCACAAATTTGAATATAGCGATGGTTCTAAAAGGACAGCACATGACAGCTACTTTGAAAATTTAGACGATGCTGTCAAATGTGTTGAAGCACTTGATAAGCGAGTACCTTTAGTAATGAGAGAGTTAGCAGAAAATTACCTTTGACAGCATAATAGGTATATAATATAATCAAAATGTATAGTAAATAGAGAGAGGGGAAATCAAAATGAAAAAATCAGAAGTAAATTATCATTTAATAGTAAACAATCAAGAAATAGAGGACAGATTGTCACAAACAGAAGTTACAAAACAGGCTAAAAGGTACGCAAAAGAGGGTAGTGAGGTTTATGTTAAATGGTACAGATACCAAGATGGGCAAAATGGTTATTTAAACAGGGATGGAAACCATGAAATTACAGGGTATAAGTGGTAATAAATTGTCCCATAAAATAGTAAATAAAAAGGAGAAAATAAAATGAAAAGTAGCGGATTATTTAAAGACTATATCAAATTTTTAGACGAGGATGATTTTTCCAAAAGAACCACTTTAAAAGAAAATATAGTAAATAATTGGAAAGATAAACATGATTCACCGGATACAGACAGTGATATGGTTATGGAATTTATCGAGGAAGAATATAAAAAAGGTATTTTAAGGCATGAGTTAAGACAGTGATTTAAAGGAGAAGGATGGTACTGACAGAGATAAGAAAAATATATAGAGTAAGCATAAAGAAGCTTGCTGAGGATATTGGAGTAAGCAAACAATTAATTGGACAAATAGAAAAAGGAAATAGAACGATTTCAAATAGTACGCTTAATAGATTAGCGGAAGATATTAAAACTGAGGAAAACATATTAATTAATCACTACATAACGATTTAAAGGAGGAAAAATATAATGATTACACTATCTACCAAAGACAGATTTAAATACGTTAAACAGCTTAAAATAGACCAAGAAGATGCTGTATGGGATGCACTTATGGATGCACTATCAAAGAATCGTTCCCCAATAGATTTAGAATTATTCAAAGATATTGAAAATGGAATGTGTAGTAGGGTTGTGGATTTGGAAGGGACTATTGAAATCTTATATTTATAGATAAAATATAAAATAATTTTAAAAAAGTATTGACAATACATTTTGATGATGGTAGAATAAGGTTATAGTTAAGAGAGAGCAGATAATATTGAAAATTGTTCATTTAGAGAGAGAGAGAGAGGTAGTAAAATGGAAGATAAAGAATTTGAAATTGTAGAACATATTGGAGTGATAAAAGTATATGATTATGGTTGGAATAAAGAGCTGAACAGGGTGTCATGGCATGGGAGTGATGCAAAGTTTGACATCAGAGATTGGACGGCAGACCACAGTAAAGCTTCAAGAGGTATAACACTTTCAACAGAAGAGGCAAAAACCCTTTCAGATTTATTAGGAACAGTGAAATTTTAAAACCACAAAGAGAGAGCGAGGAAAATAAAATGAAATTAAATGAATACATAGTAAAGAGAGAAATTGAACTGGTAGAAGAGGGAAACAGGTCAGCAAAGTATAGAAGCTTAAATGAAGCTACGTTGAAAGTTGGATACACAACAATAATGCTTGATTTAACAAGTTTTGAAAACAAGCTAGACGAAAATATTGAGATTGAGCCTGTTGATGAATTAACAGTGGAAAAGCCAATTGATGTTATTGAGTTAAATTTCAACATAGTGAAACCAAGATGCAAGAAGCCTGTGTACTATAGTGAGTATGTAAGAATAGTGTAATTCAATAAGTAGATAAAATATAAATTAATAAATTATACATAATGGAAAGGTGTGGGTAGATAGGATGAGAATTAAAAATGCAAGTAAATCCAAAAGTTGTATTCTCAACAAAATAAAGAGAGAAAAATTTGAGAGTATGATATCTGTGCAACAAAAATTTATCAGTGAAAATATGGGTTGTGGTAAGAATACAGTTTTATGGATTTTTAGCGACAGAGAACAATATTCAAATGATGGAGAGATAGAATGGTTTGCTGAATTTGATAGCAAAGCAAAGACAATGTTTGAAAAAAAAGGTTATAAAATAAAAGGGATTAGCGTTTTTTGGGAATAGAGAAGGGGTTAAAATTATGGAGGATAAAAAAGACTATAGAGAGTTAGAGAATACAATTTGCCTGTTCAACACAAATGGCTGTGACAGCACTTTGAAAAAGTATGATAACAAGTCATGCACTGTAATAAATAGGGTAGATACACTATCTTATGACTATGAGGAAGTTGGAACAATGTGGAACATACTTATAGCCGGTACGGAAAAAATCCAAGCATTTCCAAATGAATTGTATTCACTAATTTATAAAGATAATAACAGGAAGGTGGATGAACAAGATGGAAAATAGCACAAAACAAAATTGCTGTTTAAACGAAAAGATTATTGGAGAATGTAAAAACTTATACAGGGGAAGTAATTTGGGAGTGGTTGACTATTTAGAATCAGTGCTACCACGTGATAGAAAAGTAAAGAAATTCGCAAATCAATACAGAGAAGAAACGAGTTGCGGTTGTCCAGAAGATGATGATGGAGTTGATACATTTTGGGAAATGATGTGGTATTTAGGATTGAATAGTTATTTAGATTAACAGAGCATAATAGAAACAAAGGAGAGCACAATGTATGTAAGAATAGTGTAATTTAATAATTAGATAAAATATAAATTAATAAATTATACATAACAGAAAGGGAGCGTAGATAAGATGAAATTAACACTGGGATTGCAGAGGGAAATGAGTATTTTAGTAAAGGGTAATAATTTAGAAATAGAAATTTTAGACGATTGTAGTCGTGATTTATGGAAAGCACAAATACAATATTGGTTAGAAGATAATGATAAAAAAGTTATTGAAACAGGTTTTTTAAGAGTAGAAAATAATAACAAATTAAAATTGAGTGTAACTAAAAAGTGATATTACATATAACAGAAAGAGGTGGAAATTATGAGTAAATGGACATGTGAAGTGGTAAAAGATAGAAAAGGAACATATTGTGCATGTATGAACATTGAGGGGAAATATGTTGAAGGTTTGCCAATGAACGTAGACTATAGAACATTGAAAGAGGCGATTAGAAACAAGACTGGAATTGAAATACTAAAGCACAAGAATATGATTTTTGAAGGTAAGGGGAAAGAAAAGTATGCTGTAATAGATGCCACTCAATACAGAGGCGAGGGTAAAGATTGCAGAGTAACCTATCAAGATTTACTTGACGGATGGAAACCAAAATTTACAATATAGGTAGAGATAAGGAGTGGATTATCATGAAAAAATATACAATTAAAAGCACAAGTGAAGAAGGTATTTACTATTTAGTAAACGGATGGGAAAAGCATAAGAAATTTTGGCTTGATGAAAGTATGGTAATATGTAATACGGAAAATGCTAAAAGATTTTTCTTTAACAAGCCTAGTCAAGCAAAGTCAAATTTAACAAAACTATTGAAAGTTATGGAAGATTATAAAAATGATGAATTTGAAACAGTAGAATTTGAATAATTTAAATAACAGAGAGGTGGTATAGCAGATGAAGCATTTTGCATCAAGTGGAAGTTGTTTTGCAAAAGAAAAAATAATAAAAGGAACAGTAAAAGGGATAACATTTAAAAGTAATGAATTTACAGGAGTTATGGATAGTCAAATATTTTGGGATAAATTAGCAACATATGCTAAAGAGGAAAATGTTTTTATTGTTTTATCATACTAACAGAAACGAGTTAAATCTAAAAAGATGATAACAGAAAGGAAAATACAAAAGATGAAAAGCATACATAAAACAGTAAACGACCTAGTAGCTGAGGAATTTGCGGAATTAAAAGAAACTTATTTTTGGCAATTACAGGAAACAGATATTGAAAAGTTTAACAGAATATCTTTTAGTGATGATGTTCCCAATAGCGAGATTATAAACTACTATGATGGTGTTGAATTTGTAAATGATGATTTTTTCTGTAATATGATATAAAAGATAGAGTTGTATAGAAGATAAAATTAAAATGACACAGGAGCAGAGAGAAGGTTTGAAATGAAAATAACAAATGATTTGAAAGCTATGTTAAACGAAGTGAAGCTGTTAGAAGATGTTGATGATTGTTTTGGTTATGTGTTAACAGGAGATAAAACAAAGGGTATATTTGTACAAGTGGTAAACTACGGAGAAGGAAAAGAGTATTTAATAGGGGCAAATAATGTTGAAGAAGATTGTTTTGAACCTTGTGGGGATTATAATAATTCTGTAAAATTTGGAAATTACGAACAATTTGTGATTAATATTGTAAGTTGCATAGAGAATCAATTGATAATCTAATCTATAAAGACAATAACAGAAAGAGGTATAACAGATGAAAAGCAAAGAGGTATCAACAACAGTAACAAAAATTGAAACCATATACATCGCAGATGATGGAACACAGTTTATAAACAAGAGTGAATGTGAGCGTCATGAATACAAAATCAAAAAAGAAAATGAGCATAAGGAAATAGAAAATCTAATGGTTTACGAGGATGATTATGTTCCTTGCAATGGAGCAGAGAACAGCGAACACCACATATATAAGTGGTTTAAAGTCGAGAATGAAGCTGAACTTAAACAATTAGAAGAAGTCTTTGGTGTGGAAACTAGATGTAATAAATTTCCAGAATTTATAAATATTGAAATGTATAATGAAGATGACAAAAATTGTTATAGTGAGACTTTAACAAGGTGCGAGGAATATGTTAAAAAATTCTTCAAGGCTTTTGGCAAAGAAGTGATTATAACAGACACTGAAACAAAGTTGATTGAAATGGGAACAAGAGTTAAGTTTGGTTATAACAGAGTCGGAATTGTGGATGGTAACGATGGAGAAACTACTACAGATGAAATTGCAATAAATTATTATATTTGTCCAATTGAATATTCAAACGAACAAGAGTGGTCAGATAAATATATTATGTTACTGAGAAGCGAATTTGAGGTCATAACAGAAGATGTAATTTAATGTGAAAAGGAGAGTAATGACAATGTATGAATATGGAAAAGGATATGTAATAGATGGTGGTTTAATAAGTGGTTTTACATACCTTGATAAAGAAATAGGCATAGAACTACCAATGGCAATCGAAGATGCTTTAAAGAGTGCAAAAATCGAATTTGAAGAATGTAAAGAAAAATATGCCAATATATACAAAGCCATTAAATCACATAACAGCGAGTATTTAAAACTACACGTTGGAGAACCAAATGATTGGTGGTCATGGGATAATGAAGATGGTGGCGGTAGTGATTTGGATAAAAACACAGACTTTGATAAAGTGAATGAATTTCATCATTATGAGTGTTTTATAATATTTCAAATGATAAGAGTTGATGTTGATAAGGTAGTGTTTGGATATGAAGTGAGAGAATGGTAATATAAGATAAAACGCAGATTTTAAGAGGAAAGTGAGAGGTTGCTAAATGGAAATAAAGGTTAAATGTAACAGAGAAAATTGTGAATTTGAATATAACGGAGTTTGTTCATACGGTGGGGAAGCATTGATGATTTCAAGGGGTGGGTGCTTAACTTTTGAGCTAAGAATAGCGGATGAATTAAACGGATATAGTTTAATAGATATAGATTCCTGTCAGTACGGAAAAAAGATATCAGATACAGAATATAGCTACATCCAATGTGAAGAATATCCAAATAGCGTGGTGGTCAGAGAAAGCACTATTGAATTAGGAGACTATGCACAAGATGATATGGAGTCAAGTGTAAGCAGATATTATGATTCAATAGAAGAAATGAAAGTGCAATATCCGGACTGTTATAATCAGATTATTGCCGAATGTATCTTTGAACAAGAACAGGTACTTGAAAGTGGTGGTGCTTGGGAATTTGATACAGTGGAAGGAGCAGAGAGTTTTATTAGAGAGTGGATTAGTATACAGGTATTAAGAAACAGAGACATTTAGCAAGGTATTATCACAGTGAATGGTACTGGAATCTTATACCACATGACTTAACAATAGATAATCATGGAATATATAAATGGCTTGTGTTGGTTATGCAACGTAGTAAGTAAGAGAGAGAGTAAATTAAATCTATAAGGATAACAAAGAGTATATGGAGACTAAAATGGAAACACTAAAAGATAACAGGGATAAATTTGAACAGTGGTTATGGAGCAGTAACACCCAAACAGAATTGGTTGATAACTTTGGATATATCAGCACTTTAATTAAGGTTAATAAGAATGAGAAGATTGCCTTCCTATTTATGCAAGGGTCTTATGAGAAAACTGTTAGTACAAGAAACTTTGAACATGTTGGGATTTATAACAGGATTGATGGACTAGTCTACGACATGCTGCATACCCTATATAGTAAGCTTTCAGATGATAATGAAGGCGAATACAGAAAGTTTAAAGATGAATATAGAGCACTAAATCGTTCAGTACAAGCAGAGAAATTTAAGAATGAAGTTAGATTGGCAATTGAGACTACGATAGATAATGACATTAATAATCTTAATGTTAAGAGCGAAAAGGAATTAAAAGGTTCATACAGTAGCAACAACGTTATATTTACACACGATATTGACTATATAAGAGAGAGCAAGGAAAGGGAAAAAGTAAGAAAGCTATTTTTAGATGATACTATAACAGAGGATGTAAAATTTAAATCTTACTTCTCACTATCCTATAACAACGAGTTTGGCGATGAAAACTTCTTAGAGTATATAACAGATGGTGATAACATGGTAAAAAGGGTAGCTACAGAGTGGATTGGAAAACACCAAGAGGATATGTACTTACAATTTATAAGTAACGAAGTCACAAGAGATGAGCTAGAAAAGATGAGAAACGATAAGGATAACCCAATTCATACGGTTAAGAAAATAATAGAATCAGTAAATAGTGTGGATTGTAAAACAGTTAACATAACAGTAGTAATTGAGGGTAGAGAATTAACATTTAAATATGAAGCAAAGGCATTAAAAAGAGATTGGGGAGATTGCTGTAGTGGTTACAACGTTGCGGGAGTAGATAGAAAAAACTTTGAAAATACATTTGGAAAGCATGCCGATTTCAGACCAGAAGATATTAAGAAAATTACTTATGGTAAAAAAGTGCTGTATGCGGTGTAGGAGAATTAGTTGAATCTATAATAATAAAAAGTAAAGAAAGAGGAATTAAAATGGTATATGTAGATGAGTTTGGATTTAATGCAGAGTTTGGAAGTGGGGATATACAGGTATTCTTTACAGTCTTAAAAAAGAAAACAGACAATAGTAGTGTTGGAGTTTTAGCCGTAGGAAATAACAAAGTGGAAAATTCTAAAGTTGGAGATGCTCTTCCAAAATTAACCGAAAGTGAGTTTTGGGAAAACCCAATAAAACTATTCTTTGATAACGCAAAGAGTGTTGATGTTGTTATAGAAAGGTTGAATAGAATTAGAGAGAGGTTGCTAGAGATAGAGAAGAGCGAAGCCGGAGAAGTAGGAAGTATTATTGAAAGTTAAAGACAAAATATAAAATAGTAAAACATACTTGACAATTAAGAACAGTAAGAATATACTGAGAGAGAAATATTAAGATTGATTTAGTATTGATACTAAGCTAGTATATAAAAGTAAGAGTAAATAGCAAAAAAGGAATAACAGGAAAGGAAGTGTATGAATGAAAATTTCAGATATAACAGTAGGTCAAAACTATACAGAATTAAAGGAAGAGATTGTTAACTCAGAGAACTTGCGTACAAAAGTATTCTCCATCTTCCTTATGACAGATTACACTATAGTAGAGGACACAGAAGCGAATGAGAAGATTTACATTTTGGTAGATAGTGTGGATAATACTATAAAAGACATAACAGATGATATTGGGAAGATAACAGATGCAAAGTGTGCAAGAGATAATATTGATAAGATACTCAACAGTAGAGAGAAAATAAAGGAATAAACAGTAAAAGATAAACCTAAAACCAGTTTATAGCTAAAATATAAAATAAAGGAGAATAATATAATGGATAGATGTGAGTTTTGTGGCAGACACATAACAGAGGATAGTAATAGGTATAGGCGTAGACTGAAAGAGTTTGCAGATGGCATAGGCGAGCCAG
>Ga0209414_1001449_pt1 | contig 11256 bp, 7 predicted proteins | sample LakVidmifraction_4_FD_181154 | JGI IMG/M metagenome (GOLD analysis project Ga0209414, IMG submission 181154) | Hypersaline microbial communities from Lake Vida, Antarctica - Brine Hole Two &gt;0.2 micron (SPAdes) (version 2) | ecosystem: Environmental > Aquatic > Non-marine Saline and Alkaline >... | reverse complement strand
TAGCCGTCAAAAGCATCCGGCAGATCTTCAAAATAAATACTGTATTTTAATACCTTATAATTGTATTTCCCCTGATACATCCCGTAAAGCAAAGAAGCAAAAGGAATTATAGCGATCCCTAAAGCGATCTGACTTAAAAAAGTTCTTCTGGAAGGCATTTCAAAAGCAGCATTGGTAGAAAATAATCTACCGTAGATGGCCACTACAAAACGAACGATATCTTCACCAAACATAAATACAGTTAGAAGAATTTTACTCACCCTAAAAGCAAGTACAAATCCCATAGCATAACCTCTCCCACTTCCAAAACCACCACTGGGGTTTGGTTGTGCAAATTGATAGATGAAATTCCCTAAAACCACTAAGGAAAGAAATACATAAGAGATATGAATCCAATTATGTTTGGTAAGCGTTTTAACCGCTTGAAAAGCGTAAATATCAACTAATATGTAGAAACAGATAAACAGGAACCAACGCATGGGGTATTCAATTTTTTGGCGAAGATACTTTTAATCACCATTTTAAGTTTTGATTTTATAGATAAATTAACGCCAAAACTAGGTTTAAGCACTTAAAACCCACTTCAAAAATTATACAAACAAAAGAGCAGATCCAAAATGAACCTGCTCTTTAAAAATAACCCAACTTAAAACAATCAATCAAAATTACTGAGCAGTCCATCCTCCATCTAGTGTGTAGGCAGAACCGGTTATTGATGATGCATTATCCATAGCTAGAAATACGACTAATTCAGCTATTTTATCCTCAGGAATAAATTCTTTTACTGCTTGCTTTTTAAGCATGATCTTTTTCACGACCTCATCTTCAGAAAGGTGATGAGCTTTCGCTTGATCTTTGATCTGCCCTTCTACCAAGGGTGTTTTTACATATCCTGGACATATTGCATTACAGGTAATGTTATCCCCGGCACCTTCTAAAGCCAAAACCTTCGTCAAACCTATTACTCCATGTTTTGCAGAAACATACGCCGACTTAAACTCTGAAGCCCGTAACCCATGAACAGAAGAGATATTGATGATCCTCCCGAACCTATTTTGCTTCATAGATTTCCACACAGCCTGAGAAGCTATAAATACCGAGCTTAAATTAATTGCTATTATGGCATTCCACTTTTCTAAAGGAAAATCCTCTACTGGCGACACATATTGAATCCCGGCATTATTTATTAAAACCTCTATGCTTCCAAATTTAGAAATAGTGGTCTCCACCAATTGCTTTATCGCTTCTGGTTCCAATAAATTAGCATTGGAAAAAGCAGTTTTTATATTGTTTTCTTTCCCTATCTTTTTGGAGATCTCTTCGCCATTCTTTTCTAAACCATGAAACATTATATTATAACCCTCACCTGCAAATGTTTTAGCTATAGCCAGTCCAATTCCACTAGTACTTCCTGTAATTAGTGCTGTCTTTTTCATGAGTTCATGAAGTTTAATATTACTTTATTAAATTCTATTGGTTGGTCCATGGTAACCCCATGTCTGGAATTTTTAATAATTTCCAACTTGGCATTCTTCATTTTTTTAACATACTTTACTTTTGAATCAATTGGTGTGTAATCATATTCTGAAGCAATCACCAAACTCGGAGTTGTGATTTTTTCGATTTCATCTCCTAACCCCCATTCCATTAAGGTTATAAAAGAATTGAAATAGGGTTTCAACTCATTTTTGTTAGCCCTATTATAAAAAATCTGTTGAAGTTCTCTTTGCTCTGGTTCTGGAAACATCCCTTCAGAAACTTTCTTAGCCATTGCTTCCATTCCTTCAGATTTTAAAAGATTTGTCCTTTCTTCAATCATTTGCTCTCCAAACTCACCTAGATTATTAAAATCTGGTGCTGTATTTACTATCACCATTTTATGAAATAATGATGGATATTTTACAGCCATATCAAAAGCGATTGCACCTCCCATTGAAAAACCAACCACAGTGCATTTTTCAATATTCAGAGTTTGTAAAAGCAATTTCATGTCTTCTCCGCATTGGGAGATACCATATTCTTTTATCGATTCAGGTTTAGTAGAATTTCCATGTCCTCTAAGATCTGGAGCAATCACCCTGAAAGCTTCCGAAAAAGCATCTTTTTGGAAATCCCAATCTGCCTTAGTGGAACCCAAACCATGGAGAAGAAGTATTACTTCCCCTTCTCCTTGATCTAAATATTCTATACTAATACCGTTTGATAACTTTTTTTTGTTGATCATTTATCCCGCTTTATAATTACTTACGTAAAGCTTCAATTGGTAAATGATATTTTAATTCTACCTGAAATAATCGCCCTATCATTGGGGAAGCCACAAATTCTCTAACTTCTGAATCAAAAAGATTAGTAATGGTTGCACCCACGGCTAGATCCTTCGTAATATGGTAGCCTACGTTTAAATCTATATTTACGAAATCTCCTAACGGACCGTAATTCCAGGTTCTTCCATTTCTGGCATTTTCAAAGATGTCATTTGTACCATCTCCATTAAGATCTTGTGTTTCTGCGGCGATATTTATTCCAGAGAAAAAGTCATACTGCTCAACATATCTACCATATATAGATCCGTAAAATTTATCTGAAGAATAATAATAGCCTAATCCCATTTTGTTTTTAGGAGTATTTATAGGTAGATCGGTCTTGGTAACTACCCCATCTTTATTAGCATCGTTTGCAAGGTCATTTTCATCTAAATCAAAATCGAAGTAAGAATAGTTAAATGACACTCTATGCTTATCATTAAAATAGTAATTCAATCCAAGATCTGCGCCATAAGTATCTACAGATCCAAAATTTAAGTATGTCAATACAAAAGCTCCGGTAGAACCAGGAACCAATTCTCCGATTGGAGTATCTCCTCTTGTGGCAACAGGAGAAGTAGCAGAAATATTGATAAGCGGACTTAAGAAATCTTCAGATTGATTGTAATAAGCATTTACATCTAAGAGTAATTTATCTCCTGCGATTTTACCTTTATAACCAATTTCATAAGAATTGATGGTCTCTACTTTTAAAGGAGCTATTACGGTTCCGTTTTCTAATGTAAAGCCTTCACCATTCCCTAAAACAAGACCTCCAAAAAGATTTCCGCTTAAATTTAAAATTGAAGGAGCTGCAATTCCTTTTCCATAAGTTGCCCGAAAACTTCCAAAGTCATAGCTCTTAACGATGGCAGCTTTTGGAATAAAGTTCCCTCCATATAATTCGTGATCGTCATATCTACCTACAAATAATAAGTCTACACCTGCATCTTCAAAAGTGTATTCCAGTTGACCATACACACCTGTTTGATCTATAACTATCGCCCCATCTGAATCTAGTAAATACGTATTCTTAGAATCGGCATTATCCTGTTGAAATTGCGCTCCAACCACATAAGATAAAGCACCAAGGTTGTTATTATATTGAGCCTCTGCATTAAATCTTCTGGAATCATCTTTAAAAACACTACCTCTTGGTAAACTTATTCCTCCATCTGGAATTCCCTCTATTGGAAACCACTGCTCGGTAAACGAACGTTGTAGTGCTTCTTGTTCTGGAAAACCATTGTTGATAAAGGATACATAGTTCTGAGTTCTCTGGTTTATAGCATAGGTATCTTCTGTCTTACTCCAAGTATGATATAAATTGGCATAAAAATGAGGCGATATCAATTTTGCCTGAATATAATCTATAGACCAATCCTTAATTTGATTTCTTCCAGCATTGGTAACTCCCAAATTACTATTGTTACTATGTCCATAAGAAGCAATAATGTCTGTATTGTCGGAAAGACCATAATATGCAGCTGCTCCATATTTCGTGGTTTCAAATTTTCTGTCTAATTCTAATTCTGGGTATGCCGTAGTTCCTACATATACTGAATCTACATAATCAAATTCCTCACCTTGTGTTTGTTCTCCCCATACCTTAAATGCAAACTTATCTCCAACTTTCATTGCATGTCTTAACCTAGCGCTAAATACACTTTGATTTCCTGCGGCAACAGCTATATCTGTTCCTTCAGATGTTCTAGGATCTTTTGTTAACGTGGCTACCAATCCATTATGTGCATTTGGTCCATATAATGCTGCATTGGGACCAAGAATGATCTCTACTCTTTCAATATCATCTTTTGTTATCGTTGTAAAAGAGCCAAAAGGCAAGCCAGTAGCTACAAGTGTGGAAATCCTGGCATCTTCTACTTGTAAATTCTTAGAGTTGAAGGCAGAGTTAAATCCACGGATGTTGATTCCCGTACCCTGTACCCCGCTTCTAACAAAGTCCACCCCTTTTTGCCTAGAAGCCAACTCCCCTATATTCCCGGCATAGTCCGAAATTTCTTCTGCCCCAATTATGGCGACAGTAGCAGGTGCTCTTGTTACTTTTTGTGGTCTTCTATTGGCAGAAAGCACTACCTCATCCATTATGGAAGAAGATTGGTTCAAACTGAAGTTAAGACTTACGTTTGCGCCTTCAGCTAACACTACTTCTTGTGAAGCATTTTCATATCCAATATAGAATACATCTATTACATAAACCTCCGGCTTCAAATTCTTTAAACTGTAATTTCCGTTTTCATCAGAAGAAACCCCGGTATTGGTTCCGCGTATCACAATATTAGTTCCTGTAAGCGGTTCTTGTGTTGTGGCATCTACTACAGTTCCGCTAATACTGCCGGTCTGAGCAAATGAAGTAATGCTGAAAAAAATGCTTAAAAGCATCAATATTTTAATCTTCATAAGTTGATTGTTTAATTATTTTAAGACCAAATTAACAAGTACAACAGGTTTTGGATCTTTCAAATTGTTTTAGATAAGTGCGACCAAAAAGAAAGTATTATTAAAAACGTAGATAAAATCAATTATTTATGAGCGTATGAGCTGATTCTCAAGGTGCGACTTAATTTTAGAAAATACTTCTGGAAGGCTAAAAGACAGCCTGTTAACAAAGGCAAAAAGATCCTTTTTCCCTTTATCGGTAAGCTTAAAACTTGAAGTTGTGTTTAAAAGATCTACCAGTAATTTTTCTTCGGAAATAGATCCATTCATATACATGGCAAGAAAATAATACCAATGAATTTTGGGGATGAAATCCTCTTTGTTCATCACTTCCAATTCTCTTTCTAACAACTCGTATTTTTTAACCATTTTAACTACTTCCACATATTTTTCTGTGGCGGTTAGAAGCATTAAATAATTGGAAAAGAAATGTCTCCACCGGTGCTCAAAGACATGTTGTTTATTATTAAAAAGGAAATTTTCAGCAAAGTTTTCTGCGATTTTTAAACGCTTGTTTCTAACCAGCGTTCTAATGTAATGAGTTGCAAAACCTAATCTTTGATGATTATTATTGGACTTTTTAAACAGGGCGTAATTCTCCGTGAGTAAATTTAATGCTTGTTTATTTTTCTCACGCTTCAAAAGAATAGCGATCAGGTTATTTAAATAGAATAACTTATCACTGTTTTCCTGTTTTACAGAAAGATGAGCATAATATTCTGCTTTTTCAGCATCATCTAAATTCGAGTGCAGGATAACCCTGTTTGCATAATAGTTAAAAAGCACCCTTTTGGAGTACATCTTACCATCGCTGAAGCATTCATCTATATAATCAAATACCAGCATCGCTTTCTGGTATTCTTTATAATTAAAGTAAAGGAATACCAGCCTTATAAAGGCATTGTATTTGTTTTTTCCATCCAGCTGCTCACTATATAAATAAGAAAGCAATTGTTGCTCCCAGTGAATAGTATTTAAAGTGCCGCTCGTATATTCCAGTGTAAGGTCTTTGGTTGCGAAAAAGAGCTGTTCTTTTACCTTTATGGATTCTTCATAGAACTTCTTGTTTTCCTGAAGAAAACTCTCGGTAAACTTGCAGTCCTGATATCTAAAACGAATTAATAAATAGTCCTGAAACTCTTTTAAGAGCTCGTAAAATTTCTGAAAATAAAAAGAAGTGTTATTATAGGTCGAAATATGACTCAGGAGTTCTTGTTCTTCCTTAGGAGTAATGGTATCGGTGATTATCTGTTTTTCGATAAAAGATAAATATTCCAAATGCGCATCTACATCTACGGTGCCTAGCTTAGTGGTAATCCATTTTTTAATGTAGGCATATTTCCTTTTATCAATGTCTTCATCAAAACTTTCAACACTATCAAATCTTTCAGCATTAATGCATACCTTTTTAAGGATAGATTCCTTTTCCTCATCCCGAATCCTATTTTCTTTTAAAAGAAAAGATGCCTCATGAGGAAGAATTCCTTCAGCAAAATCATTAAATATCTTTAGTTTAGATTTCATTCCTGATTCATAAAATCTTCAATTTCACGATTTACTTCAGCAGCTTTTTCAAAATTCACAAAATGACCGGCTTTTTCGATGATCTTTACTTGCAGCTGTGGTAATTGTTCTTTTGCAGTTTTACTTAAAAACAGTAAATCTTGAGTCGGGTGAAAATATCTATTCGGGATCAAAGCATCCTCCTTGCCAAATATCATAAGTACAGGAATTTTGATTTTATTTAGATCTTCCAAAACAGGCTCATCTAACATGGCTGCGATATTATTCACTATAATTATAGAATGATCTTTAAAATCACTGGCTTCTTTCATTACTATCCTGTCCTTCACCATAAACTCAGCATCTGCAGGAAATTCATAGAAATTCATTTTAAAGTTATTCCTTATTTGTTCTTCCGTAGCATTCTGAACCATTTCTGCGGTGTAAGAAACTTTTAAAATACCTGCTTCTTGCGGACTAAAGGTTTCAATTCCTGCGGGAGCAATTAGAATAAGTTTTTCAAAATTCTCGGGATGCTTCAAAACTGTATGCAGCGAAACTTGCCCTCCCATAGAATGCCCAATCAGGCTAACATTTTTAAGTTCCTTTTGCTGAATGAATTTATTAATAAAACATGCATAATCTGCCATTGAATAATGACTGGCATTCTTACTTGATTTTCCATAACCCGGAAGATCTATTGCTATGCTTGTAAAATTTTCCTTAAGCTTAGCTATGTTTTTACTCCATGCCTCCATATTGCTGGAAAGTCCGTGAACAAATAACAACACGTTATCTCCAGCCCCTTCTTCCCGGTAGGCAATTTCTTCTGAATTTATTTGGATCTTCTTCACGACAGTATCATAATTTAGGGTCTCACTTATGGTAGTTTGTGCGGGGATGCTTAAGCTGTAAACGAACAGGATGCTAAACAACATTTTTCTTATCATGATCTAGAATTTTATATAGTGCTTTGAGTTTTTCTCTATCTATCTTCCCAATGCCAGATTTTGGTAAAGAATCGAGACAAATTATATCTTTTGGAACTTTGTAAGCTGCGAGGTACTTTTTTAAGTGACTTAAAATATCTGTGACATCTAGGTTTTCATCTTTTAAGACTATAAAAGCTACACCTATCTCGCCCCAATTCTCATTTTCAATACCCACTACCGCTGCTTCCCGAACAAGATCATACTTATATAAAATATGTTCGATCTCGGATGGGTGAATATTCTCTCCTCCAGAAATATAAAGCTGTGTTTTCCTTCCTAGTACATAAATAAATCCATCTTCGTCATATTTCGCCATGTCTCCGGTATACAGCCATTCTTCCCTTATTTTTTTAAGCGAATAACTAGAATTGTTCCAATACCCGGGAGTTACTATATTACCACGCAAACAGATCTCCCCTGGTTCTTGGGTTGCGACTTCTTCATTTTCTGAATTAACTATTTTTATATCCACATAAAAATTAGGCTTGCCTATCGAATCTTTTTTCCATAGTGCATCATGATAATGAAGTGAGGTAATGCAAGGGCCTGCTTCGGTTAATCCATAGCCTTGGCTAAGTAAAATTCCTTTTTCTGCCCAGGCTTCAATTAGCGGAATGGAGAGTGGCTCCCCTCCCACCACGATGTACTTTAGCTTATTCGGAGTGAACTCTTGAAAAGCTTTGTTTTTAGCCATCATTCTGAGCATAGTAGGAACAGCCAGAAACAAAGAAATAGGTTCGCTCTCCAGATAGTTTAATACCTTTTTCGGCTTAAACCTTTTTAGAAAATCAACTCTTGCGCCACGATGTAACATGGGCAACAGTAGAACATTCCATCCGGAGGTATGAAATGGTGGCAATACATTTAAAGTGTGATCTAAGGAAGTTAACTCCAGTTGCATGGAGGTGTTAAGACTGTTCCAGAACATCATCCGGTTAGTATATATTACCCCTTTAGGTTTCCCTGTAGTTCCCGAAGTATAAAAAATAAATATAGGCTGATCTACTTCTATAGTGAAATTGATGGTCCCCTTGTCTTGGCTTAAGTTATTAGCTTCAGTAAAGAAAGAGTCAAATTTCACTGTCGGTATATTCTTAATTTCCGACTGCTTATTCAGCAAATTAAATTGCTTGAGTTCGTCCAGGATCAAAGATGGATTTACATCTTTAATGTAATGTAATAATTCATATTCTGTAGCTCGAAAATTTATGGGCACCAGAATGAGACCAAGGCGTTGAGCCGCAATAAATAGCATTAAATACTCTGGAGAATGTGCGGCTATAACAGCAATTCGATCCCCCTTTTTTAGTTGAAAATGATTTAAAAGATAAGAACCCACTTTTCGAGACTTATCATCCAATTGTTTGTAGGTGAGACTAAGACCGGTATCCAAAGACATCACTGCCTTTTTATCTGGTTTGTAAGATGACCATTTTGAAACCCAGTCTAAATAATTCATACCTTCTTTTTACTAAATAAATATAGAGAATTACCAATTATAAAAGAGGCAACTATAGCAATCGCCGCTGAAACACCGGGGTTATTTACCGGCTCCTGCATATATGGGGTAAACCGACCATAATAAATTATAAAGTGTAGAGCAACCGCCGAAACACTGGCTATTATCACAGCATTTTTACTTACTTTTTTAAAGTAAATCCCAAACAATACTGGCACAAAAGCAGCAGCAAAATATGCGTAAACTCCATTCTGAGCAAAGATTGCTACACTAATATCAGGATTTAAAATTTGATCATAGCTCAGCCAAAAACTCACAATTCCCAGTGCTATAATCACGATCTTATTTAATGCAAATCCGCTTATTTTTTTTACTTGGGGAAACAATGGAGTAATAAGATCTGTACTGATAGTTGTTGAAAGAGACTGAATTAATCCTTCTAAAGTTGAAAGTCCGGCAGAAATAAGTCCGGCAACAATTAAAACTCCAACTCCCGCTGAAAAGGTTTTTACCACATATGCCGAAACCAATTCGTCCATTTTAAGTGGAACTCCTTCCAAAGTAAGATCTGGAAATGTAATTCTCGCATAGAAGCCAACCATCACCACCAAAAAGAAAACAGTCATACAACCAATTGCGATAATTAGGTATTTATTTACAGACTTAGCATCTCTTAAAAACAAGGATTTTGTAATAATATGGGGTTGGCAAACAATAGCGATCCCTATAACAATCTGGCAGAAAATAATTTCGAAATAATCCCGAAACAGAAAACTCTTCTCATTGGTAGTTTGGGTAAGATTTGGATCTATATTGTCCAGAATATTGGCAAATCCGTCTAATCCTCCATTAAAATATTCAGCTCCAGAAAGTATTAAAATAATAGCTACTACAAACATTATGATCGCTTGGATAGAATTGGTATAGACCATAGAATTTGCTCCTCCAAACATCATATATCCAAACACAAAAACTATTAATGCTAACAGCACATAAAAGGGCTCCAGATTAAGAGACTTGGAAATAATTTGAGTGAGACCCACACATATCAAAACGATAAAGGTGATCAACAACAATGATAAAAAAGCAAAGAAAATGGTTAGGCCTTTGCTGTCATATCGTTTACCAATCCATTGAGCCATAGTTAAGGCTTTTACGGTGGAACCATATTTTTGAAATGCTTTGGTGAAAAATATAAGAGAGCAAAAAATGGCAATTGGCATTACAAACCCAAAAGAGATCAAGCCCGAAAAACCATATAAAGCAATAAACCCAGGATTTATTATAAAGGTCGCTGCACTGGTCATTGATGCTGCTAAGGACAAGCCAACCGCCCATGCCGGAAAGCCTTTACTCCCAATAGCAAAATCATCTATATCCTTTGTTTTCCGCATTCCGCGAACTACGAAGAATATTATTACCAATGAATAAACAATAAGGAGAAGAGTTACGTATAAAGACCAGGTTTCACTTGCAAACATAGAGTTGTGGAGAATTATGAATAGTGAAATTAATATTTATACCTTCAGTAGGAGATTAATTTGCTTAAAATTAAAGTGCGACCTAAGTTATTTTTTTATAAATATAAACCAAACTACTTATACATCATAGGAAAAATAGTTTGGGACTTAAATATTCCTAAACTAATTTCCGGATTTCTATTTTTAATAAAGAGTAATATTTAAATTTAGCCTTCTATAAAATCAGTTTCAGTTTGAAAAGACGAAATTTTATTCTTCAATCGACGCTAATCCGCCGGATTAGGATTTTTTTCGTGTTCTTTTGCTGCATCCAACATCAACAACTCATTAAAAACCTCAAAAATGACTCAGCATAAAACAGTTATCTTCCCATTAACCATTGCAACTTGGAATTTTCCTAATGCCAGTAAAAGAGCCGGAGAATTGTTAGCTGAAGGAGCCACCGCATTAGATGCTGTAGAACAAGGGGTGATGGTTGAAGAAGCAGATATTAGGAATACCACCGTTGGCAAAGGCGGCGCGCCAGATAGGGATGGAAATGTAACTCTTGACGCTTGCATTATGGATTCCTCAGGAAATGCTGGAGCAGTGGTCTATTTAAAACATACTTCTCATGCAGCCTCTGTGGCTAGAAAAGTGATGGAAGAAACTCCGCATGTGATGCTAGCAGGAGAAGGTGCCGATCTTTTTGCAATTCAGCAGGGGTTTGAAAAAGATGAGCTTTTTACAGAAGGCTCCAAAGAAGCTTATAAGAAATGGCTTGAGAAAAAGGAATACAAACCAATCATAAATATAGAAAACCACGACACTATTGGGATGTTGTGCATAGATAAAAACGGAGATCTAGCAGGAGCATGCACCAGTTCTGGTTTATCATATAAAATAAATGGTCGCGTTGGCGATTCCCCAATTATTGGTTCCGGATTGTTTATAGATAATGAAATTGGTGGTGCAGTTGCAACAGGAATGGGAGAAGCAATTATGAAGAGTGTTGGAAGTTTCTTGATTGTGGAGTTAATGCGACAAGGACAATCCCCTCAAGCTGCATGTGAAGAAGC
>Ga0209414_1001448_pt1 | contig 11264 bp, 10 predicted proteins | sample LakVidmifraction_4_FD_181154 | JGI IMG/M metagenome (GOLD analysis project Ga0209414, IMG submission 181154) | Hypersaline microbial communities from Lake Vida, Antarctica - Brine Hole Two &gt;0.2 micron (SPAdes) (version 2) | ecosystem: Environmental > Aquatic > Non-marine Saline and Alkaline >... | reverse complement strand
TAAGCCCATGCCTGCTAATCCTATTGCTTCTCCACCAACAGGCATCCATCCTAACTGTCCAGCGACCATTATGAATGCTGTTGCAATTAATGCAACGCCCATAATCATTTGAATTTTACGTTCGTTCATTTTAGCAACGACTCCAGCACCTAGATACGCTCCGATTGTTGCGGCAGCAAGCATTGATGCTAAGGTTGTAATTTCTACTTCAATAACTGTAATAAATAAAAATGCTTCTAAAACAACTGGAATCGTATGGGCAACATTTAAAGTTCCAGGTAATACTCTGTCATCAATTTGTTTAAACCCTCTTAACAAAGCTGTTGTTGGTGCAAATGAACCAATTCCTAGTGTATCAAAAAAGTCTGTAATTACTCCAATACCAGTCACTGTTACAAATGAATTGTCTTCTAAATTGTCTTTGTTTTCATAAACATCTTTTCCAAATACTACGGCAAATGCTGCAGTTATTGTCCCTAATAAACCTAATATAACGTTGATCATCTCAAATCACTCCTTTTGTCTGTTAAAATATTCACTTGATAATGTAAAAAAACATTATCTAATTTATAATTGCCTCTTTTATTCAAAGAGTTGTTACTATTTAAATATTGAATCCGAATTTTACTGGATCCTTTGAATCAATTACCAATTGGTTAAAACCTGTGATATAAGCCGCACCAGTGATTTTCGGTATAATGGCCTCATAATCTCCAACGTTTGTTTTTCCAACAATTTCACCTATAAATTTTGTTCCTAAAATACTTTCGTAAACAAAATTCTCATTCATTTCTAGTAATCCTTTTGCATGTAGCGTTGCCATTTTAGCACTTGTACCTGTGCCACATGGTGATCTATCGAATTGACCTTGACCAAAAACAACTACATTTTTATAATTTTCGCATGTTTCATTTGGCTCATCATATATTTCTATTAAATCAATAGTATTGATATGTTCTAATTCTGGATGCTTTACATCTATTTTTTCATTGAGTTCTTCTAATAATTGATTACCAATTTTTTTAATTTCTGATACGTAATCTTTATGAACTTTTAAACCTAACTCTTTTGCGTTAATGATTGCAAAGAAACTGCCACCAAAAGAAATATCTAAAGTTATTTCACCTATACCATCTATCTCAACAGAAAGGTCTTTTTTATATACAAAGGATGGAACGTTAACAATAGAAACATTTTTTACTGCTCCGTCTTCAACATGTACATCCGCTGCTATTAAACCGGCTGGCGTATCTAAAGTCACTTTTGTAATGGGTTCTTTCATCTCAACCATGCCTGTTTCTACTGCAACAGTTGCTGCACCAATTGAACCATGACCACACATATTTAAATAACCGCCACCATCCATAAATACAATACCAAAGTCCGCTTCTTCATTTGAAGGCGCTGTGATAATAGATCCAAACATATCATTATGACCACGAGGTTCGTGCATAGCAGCTGTTCTTATATAGTCTAATTCTTTAATCAAGTACTCTTTTTTCTCTGCCATTGTTTTACCTTTTACTCTAGGTGTTCCCCCAACAATTATTCTAGTGGGTTCTCCCATTGTATGAGAATCAATTACATGTATATTTTTAGAAAATTTCATAATTCACCATCACTTTCTCATTTTTAGTTTCAATAACGCTAAAGCTTTTTTAGCATCTAATTCATTAATAGTATTTTCTCCTACAACTTCTGTTTCAATACCTTCTTTGCTCTTATTAAAATCTAGAATTGTATCCATATATTCATTTTCTACAACAAATTTACCTTGTTTCCCTATAAAACTTAAACCAACAACTGGTATGCCACGTTTGCCAATTTCACTAATTGTATTGGCATAGTCCACATGAGAATTTCCCCAACCATCTAGTGAAAATATTACACCGTCGGTTCTCATAGATTCTAACCAAGCCGCTGCTCTTTTACCTACATAATATTTTTGTTCATTGTCTTGAGGTGTTCCAATAATCATAATGCCCTGTAAATCTATATCTTGATCTTTACCAACAATATCTAATATTGGATCTCGAAAGTGATGTAAACTTGTTTCTTTAGTTGAAGGACCAACGCCCATAATATACCTCCTAAGTTAATGCTCTAAGGGCACCATCTCTATACTCATTAGGTGATAATATGAATGGCATATTTTGCAAATCAATAATTGATTTTCCACCTGCAAAACCACTTGGCTCATCAGGAAAAATTAAATTATCATACATTGCACCTTGCCCTGCTACTTGCTTTACTATTACAACTTTTTTATGACTCTTTTTATTGATACCATCAACAAATTGATGTTTTTCATCTGCTAGTCGTCCATTTATACTTTTCAATACAGTTCTAATGTCCTGAGTAAAATCATCACATGTTTTAAAAACACAATTCACCCATTCTCTACTAAAACTGTCCATTTTATTCAACGTCACATCAAAGTGTATAATAAAATCATTTTTGGAAGGTGTACCAGATCTATCGAGCATTAATTGATCTTTTAGTATGCCTTCTGAGGATCCAAATTCACCTAACTGTTTACCCGATGCATCTACACCAGTCAATACAATATAAACACCAGTCAATGTGTGTGTAATCCCTTCACCAATGTCCCCTAAAACTTTTGTAGAAATTGGAATAACATCCATGATCGTATTCACTTCTTTATTTAACTTGCTAGGATTCAAGATATCAATTTTGATATCTTGAATTTTTTCTTCACTAGCAATTAATTGATCTTTAATAGTTGAATTGAGTGTTAATTTATGATCATTAATACTTATAGCATTACCAAACATTACATCTTCAATGTGAAATGATTTAATAATTAAGGTTCTTAATTTCTCATTCATAATTAATCTTTATACGACTGCCGTATATTCATATGGTAATGAAACAATCATTCCTGCAGACGTCATTTTAACCATTTCGACTAATGAATCTCTAACAATGCCCATTTGCATTTCAATATCATTTGGTGCACCTGCATTGGCACCCATTGGAACAAGTGGTGCAACAGCTCTTGGTGAACCACTTTGTCTTACAACTGGTGGAAGTGCAGCAATTATTACTGTAGGAATACCCGATTCCTCTATCGCTCGCTGTACAATTACAGCAGAACGGTGACAGGTACCTCAACCAGCTGTTAATAAAACAGCATCTACTTCATTGTCATTCAATATCTTAGCTATTTCAGGACCAGTTTCGTCAGTGAACTTATCTTGGTCACCGCCACCACCCATGAAACCAATGTTTACATCAGCAATAGATTTAATAAAACCTTCTTCTGCAAGTTCTCTTACACGATCAATTGGAAACATACAATTAATGTCTTTGTTCACATCTGCATTATCATAACCACCATGTGATACCATCATATCTTTCACTGGCGCATCGCCTGGAATGGTTCTAAAAGAGAAATCCCCTGCTAAATTAAACTTTTTATCTGATGTTAAATGCACACCAGCTGCAGTTACTAAAGCAATCTTCATATCTTTCAATTCTTTTTCAATTGGTGTCCAAACGGGATCTGGCGTAATTGGAACAAAAATTTCTGATTGCAAATTACTTACTACTTTACTCATCGTTTACCTCCTTTAATTTACACATTACACTTTCTATAGTCATCAATTTTACTTTGTTTTTCATATTGAACTTCGGGAAACGTCATTTTAAACTGAACTGTTTGTCCATTTTCAATTTCATGATCAGAAATGATCATGCGTTTCGGCACAGAAAAGTTTCCTAAACGTCCTTTAATATCAATTTCAACAAGACCGTCTTTTACATTTACAATAATACCCTCAACTTCAATGAAGTTATCTTGATAATTTTTTGTCATAAAAGACCTTAATTCGTTTCGTCTTGTTCGTAAATTTCCATACGCTTTTTACTCTTTTCTAAAACTTGTTCATTCTCTACTAATTCTAATTTCTTATCTTTTGAATCTTCTATTAATTCAACATTATTGACTTTTACATTTGCATTCCATTTTCTTTCAGCTTTTTTAACTTTTTCACCATTCATAACACTGTTAAGCATTTCTAATGCTCTAATGGCATCTTCTTGACAAAGAGTATTATTTGCAAGAATTTCATTCTCAATTCCTTGTTTAGATTTGTTAAGATCAATCATATTTGTCATATATTCATTCCCAACAACTAAAGCACCTTGTCTAGCAGAGAAAGTCATACCAACAACAGGTATATTTCTCATACCCACTTGCTCATGATGAGAAGCAAAATCTATATGATTGTTTCCAAAGCCTTCAGTCGTGATAATCGCACCATCAACATCTAGCATTTCCACTAAAGCGCCTAATCTTTTTGATACATAGAATTTCTCAGAGTTAACTTGTGGTGAGCCTACAAAAATAACACCACATAAATCTATATCTTCATTTAGCAATGCTTCAGCTACTAAAGGTTCTCTCCAATAATGTCTAGAGGTTTCCTTTGAAGCCGGTCCAATACACGTTAATGCGTGAACGCCACCGTCTAATACTTCCAATGGAGACAATACAATTGGTAAGTTACCTAAGTCTACATTTGGCTTACCGCCTAAGATCCCTACTGGTTCGAAAGGTAAAATTAAGTTATCATGCATTGCCCCTTGGCCCATGATTTCTTTAATGATTACAACTTTTTTCTTTCCAGTATTTCTTTTATGATTTAACTTTTCTTCCTGAACAACTTCACCATTAAAATCTTTTAAAGCATCTCTTATCTCTTGGGTAATAAAGTCAGTCGCTTTATGAGCGGCAAAAGGTCCAGGTCTTTCCATATTCATTTTTGAAACAATTTTTACTTCTGTTTTAATAAATATTTCACCTTTATCTGGAGCGCCTGGTCTATTCCACATAACATTTTTATCGATGATACCTTCTGAAGAACCAAATTCACCAATTTGAACACCGTTTTCATCCGTACCCGTTACTATAACAACAACGCCGTCAAGAACTTTTGTTACGCCAGTACCTAACTCGCCTTCAACTTTTGTAGCAATAGGTTGAATATCCATTAATGTTTCACTGTATTCATCATATCGATCCGGTGTAATGATATCAAAGCTAATATCTAAAACTAAATCATCCACATCAACAGCGTCTTCACATATATTTTTTCTTAAATAAAGTACATTATCTTCTATTTTTGTTTCATCAGCTAATTTAACTTCATCAATTTTGTAATGTTTTTTAGTTAAACTACTCATGATTCTTTCTTCTTTTTCTATAGGTGCTACTGGTGCTTCACTTGAAGTATTTGTTGTTTCTTCAATCATCTGAGGTGTATTTTGTTGTGTGCCGCCAAAATTGCCCATTGGAATTTCAATATTTATATCTTTTCCTTCACCAATATGAAGTTTAAAAACACCACCATTTGACACTTGAGGCGAAGCTGTCGAAACATTTTCAACTGTTTCTTCTTCAATAACGTCTTCTTTTTCTTCCTTTTTAGAAGCAACTTCAATAACACCTTCTAATATATCCTTTGTTAAGGGTGTCAGTGCATCTACTGTTTTCGTTAATTTAGCACCTAATACCTCTTCTATAGTTAATGCGTTGTCTGGAATTACAAGTAAGCCAGAATCTTCTAAATCAGGAAAAATACTTGGATCTTCTAGATTTGATGGCTCTATTTCAGTACCGGCTTCAAATCTACAACATGTTATTGCAATATCTTTTGCATGTTCCTTTGCTGTTTCATTAGTAATTGACATTTCTAACCCTCCTTATTTCATTCTTCTATAAAGTCTATGATTTGTTGCTCTTAATACATGGTCTGTGCTGTGATAAATTGGAACTCCTAACCTAGGAGCTACCTTAGTGGCAGTATTCGTTCAATCCTCACATGCGCCGGCAATAATGACTTCAGCGCCTTGTTTCTTTAATTTTAATACCGTTTCTGTTTGACCAGGACATTCACCAGGCAAATCGCATCTATACCGACCATTAACTTCTGTCATGCGTTTGCATCGTTCCGATGCAATGACTTCAGCACCCATGGCTTCTGCAATTTCTGTTAATCTTCCTTTTTCAGCACCACATTCACATTCAAGTAATCCAACTTTTCTGGTTTCTTGAGGAAATGGCATAGCTACTAAACAACCACCAGTCGTTTTACCGACAACAGATTCTTCAGACCCGCTACGACCAGTAAAAGGACCACCAATAACAATTTCGCCGTGGTTTTTTTGATAACCACCATTGTTATTAATGAGTTCAATCATCGTCGTACCAATTGGAACATCTAAAATTGCTTTTCCATCGCTACATCCATTAACTCTACCGCCAATCGTAAGATCTTTTGTGATGACAGGTTTTTGTTCATAAATACAGTTATATATATTTTTAACAGTTTCTACATTGGTTACAATTGCATTGGCAACTAATGGCAACTGACCTGGTTCTAATTCAACATCTAAAACTTCACGAATGATGACACGTTCATCACCAGCAGGATAAATATTTGGTAGATAAAATAATTCGATATCCTCTAAATCTTTAACCATTTTTCCTAAATGTATTAAAGTTTTTTTGTGTTTTGGTTTTATGGCTATGATACCTTTCTTGGCATTTGTTAATGTCATAATCTCCTTCAAACCTTTAATAATTTTTTCTCCTGATACATTTAACAATGCTATATTATGAGATAAAATTGGTTCGCATTCAGCTGCATTAACAATGATACAACCATCTTCTAATGTAGTGTTTAATTTAACATGTGTTGGAAAGCCTGCACCTCCAGCACCAATAATCCCTGCATCTTGAATCATTTCTAGTTTATTTTCTTTATTTTCTAATTTCATAAATTCTTCTGGTTGTTTTTCATCTGCCTCAATTATAATGGACACATCCGTTAGTTCAGTCACTGTTCCTTGGAAACTTGCGTGTACATTTGCACCTAGACCCTCTGGTTTTCCAATGAGTTGACCTAATTTTACATAATCTCCTTTTTTAACCTGGGAGAGTGCTGGTCCACCGATATGATCGTTGAGCATAATTTTTCTTAACATATATGACCTCCTTTACTTATTATTTTCTTCTTGTGCACAAATATAATAATGCAATATGCGTTCCAATAAAATAAAAAAGCCAAGAAAACTAGTTGTTGCAACAATAATTAGTTTTTTGACTCTTTTTGTTTTTTTAAGAATGATATTATTTTAACGAAAAGTGTTGATTATTCGACGCTTATATTGATTATTTTTTAACAACATCAGTCTATGAGTTGTATGGTTTGTAAAATGTCAGATATTAGACGATGTCTATTTTTAGACGTCGATGTTATATTTATCAAGCTTATAGTACAAAGTCGTCCGTGGAATATTCAGCAATTTAGCTGCTTTGCTCTTACTGCCTTTGCTTTTTTCTAGAGCTGTCGTTATTGCTTTTTTCTCAATTTCATAAGTTAAAACCTCTAAATCTAAAGTATCCAGTAGATTAACATGGGGTGTATTTTGTTCTTTAATATAACTTGGAATGGACTCTTTCGTTAAGATATTGTCTTGATTTAAAACGACCATTTGCTCAACAACATTTTTTAATTCTCTAACATTACCAGGCCAATTATAGTTCAGTAAGGATTCTAAAAGTAATTCATCGATCTTCTTAATAGATTTATCATTTTTTCTGCAGGACTCTTGAATAAAATGATGTACCAGTAGTTCAATATCATCTAACCTTTCTTTTAAAGGCGGTATTTCAATATTAATAACATCTAATCGAAAATATAAATCTTCTCTAAAGGTGCCTTTTTTTATCATTTTTTTTAAATTTTGATTTGTAGCAGAAATAATACGAACATTAATATCAATTGATTCTTCACCACCAACATGTCTTATTTTTTCTTCTTGTAAGACTCTTAAAAGCTTGGCTTGTAATGTTAATGGCATTTCACCGATTTCATCTAAGAATAATGTTCCATTATTAGCTAATTCAAAATATCCTTTTTTTCCTTTACTATTTGCACCAGTAAAAGCACCTTTTTTATACCCAAAAAATTCACTTTCAAAGAGTTTTTCTGGAATAGCACTACAGTTCACCGGGATAAATAAGCCTTCTCTACCACTATGGTTATGAATTGCTTTTGCAAATAACTCTTTCCCTGTACCACTGTCACCAGAAATTAATATACTTGCTTTAGTTTTGGCTACTTGTTTTCCTTTTTTTATACAAGATTTAATTTCCGTTGATTTTCCTAATATTTCTTTAAATTCTTCATTTCTTAGACTTCTCATTTCATCTTCTAAAAATTTTACCGTTTGGGTAACATCTTCTAATTCTTTAGAGAGTTCCCTTACTTCCGTGATGTCCCGTTCAGATGAAACAACACCAATAATTTCTCCATTATGAATAATGGGATGGGCACTAATCGCTACATTACTGCCTGTTTTAGGCACATGGTAAAGGTTATCGTATTTTTCTCCAGTTTTTAATGGCGTCATAATTAATGCATTTGGAAAAAAATCAGTGACCAGTCTGCCAAGAATTTCATTTTTACTAATTTTATAGAGTTTTTCTGCATTTTTATTCCATAATTTTACAATCCCTTGATTGTCGATGACACAAATGCCTTCATGAATTGAATCCATAACAATTGCCATATTCATTTCAATCGTTTGAATTTTAGAATAGAAATTATCAATTATTGTCTCTTTTCTGATAACGCCTATTAGAGAGCCGTTTTCGAGCACAGGTAATCTGCCTATTCTTTTATTTGTCATAATATTTTTAGCGGTAACAATATTTTCATTTGGCTGTATCGTAAAACATTCTCTATTAATAAATTCACCAATTTTTTGATTTAAATTCGTATCTTTTTGAATAAAATGAGCCACATCAACTAAAGTGAAAATTGATAAAAGCTTATCACTATTATCAATAATAAAAACTTCATCTAAATTTCTTTTAAGCATTAGATCAATCATTTTTTTAATTGACGTATTAAAGGTGGTTGTTATAAAGTCTTTGCTCATAACATCTTTAACAATAATATTTTTTGGTAATGTGAACATTATGACCTCCAATTGTTTAACATTATATAGACCTGATTATACATTAGAAGTGCGCTAAATGAAAGCAAAAAGAGATATGAATTAAATTCATATCTCTTACAGACTTATTTTTCACCAAAATTAGTATTAATCATATCTTTTATATCTATTAATGCTTTCTCTTCGTCGCTACCCTCTATTTGAAAGGTGAGTACTGTACCCTTTGAAGCGCCCATACTTAAGATACTCATCATACTTTTCGCATTATATAGATCTCCATCTTTCAATATTTTAACTTCTGAATCGTATTTTTGGGCGGCTTTTACTAATGCACTTGCTGGTCGAGCATGTAATCCTGTCTCATTTTTTAATGTAATTTTTAACTCTTTCATAAATATTCTCCTTTTAAAAAGAAGAGACGATTTGCCTCTTCTCATATATATTCTATTCTATTGATGGTTTTAAAACTGATAAGCTAAGTGCTGATACAACCATGCCAACGGCAATTGATACAGCGTATAAGAAAACATTACTTACAGCATTTGGAATGGCTAAAACAAATATGCCGCCATGAGGAACTGCTATTCCAATGTTGAAAGCCATGGTCATTGCGCCTGTTACTGCTGAACCTAACATAATTGAAGGTATTACCCGCAATGGATCACCAGCAGCAAAAGGTATAGCACCTTCTGTAATAAATGATATTCCTAAAGCCCAAGCTGCTTTACCAGCTTCCTTTTCTTGTAAAGTAAATTTATTTTTAGCTATTACTGTAGCTAATGCTATTCCTAGCGGTGGTACCATTCCAGCAGCCATTACAGCAGCCATTACAGTTGATGTTTGACCAGGTCCGAGAGTACTTAATGTACCAACACCAAAAGTATAAGCAGCCTTATTCACTGGTCCTCCCATATCAAAAGCCATCATTCCACCAATAATTATACCAAGAACAATTGCATTGGCATCAGACATACTTGTTAACCATATATTAAGAGAACTGTTTATAGCACTCACGGGTTTTCCTATTACAAAAATCATCATTAAACCAACAAATAAAGTTGATAAAACAGGTAAAATCAATACTGGCATTAATCCTGCCAAAGATTTAGGTAATTTAATATTTTTCACTAGGAACTTAACGACATAACCTGCTAAGAAACCTGAAATTATTCCACCTAAAAATCCAGAACCAATTGAACTTGCTAACATACCACCAATCATACCTGGTACTAAAGCTGGTCGATCAGCTATAGAAAAAGCAATATACCCTGATAAAACAGGAACCATTAAAGCAAATGCACCATTACCGCCAATATTCATTAAAGCAGCTGCTAATGTACCCTCTTCTTGAAATGCATTGATACCAAAAATAAAAGATAATGCAATAGCAATACCACCAGCGACAACGAATGGGATCATATAACTAACACCTGTCATTAAGTGCTTATAAATTCCACTTCTTTCTTCGCCTCTTTTTTCTTTAACTGAATTAATCTCTTCAGTTGAATCATTTTTTGGTTTTTTAGCTTTTAGAGCTCTGTTTATTAAAGCTTCTGCATCATCAATAGCATCTTTTACACTTGCTTCAACAATTGCTAAACCTGAAAACCTTTCCCTAGAGACTTTTGTATCGGCAGCAATAATCACAACATCTGCTGATGCAATATCTTCTGATGTTAACTCATTTTCTGCACCAATGGAGCCTTGTGTTTCAACTTTCATATTAATTTTCATTTCTTTTGCCTTTGTTTCCAATGCTTCTGCTGCCATATAAGTATGTGCAATACCTGTAGGACAAGCCGTTACTGCAACAATTTTCATCGATAAACCTCCCTAAAATTCCATTATAATTCCTTATAAATATTATTATTAATATAATTAACCAAACTTCTAGAATGTTGATCAATTATAAAATTAATCATTAGTTATCTAGCAATTGAATTATTTCATCTTTTGTTGATGCATTAATTAAATTTTCTCTCAATTCATCATGCATCAGACTTCTTGATAATTTACTTAATATTTTTAAGTGTTCATTAGTTGACTTTTCCGGAACGGCTATTAAAAAAAACAAATGAGAATCTTTTTCATCAGCTGAATCAAAGTCAATGCCACTCACACTTTTTCCAAAAACCAAACTTGGCTCCTTTACAGCGTCTGTTTTAGCGTGTGGGATAGCTATACCTTTTCCAATCCCAGTGGAAAATTTCTTTTCTCTAGCATTGATGGCTTCTAGAAAATTTTCAATATTATTTAACTTATCTATTTTTTTC
>Ga0209414_1001446_pt1 | contig 11270 bp, 9 predicted proteins | sample LakVidmifraction_4_FD_181154 | JGI IMG/M metagenome (GOLD analysis project Ga0209414, IMG submission 181154) | Hypersaline microbial communities from Lake Vida, Antarctica - Brine Hole Two &gt;0.2 micron (SPAdes) (version 2) | ecosystem: Environmental > Aquatic > Non-marine Saline and Alkaline >... | reverse complement strand
CAATAGCTTTCGCCACTTCATTCACATCAGCCTCTGTTTTCTCACAAAGCTCTGACAAGGAATTAATCGACGAAACACGTTGCGCTAAAAAAGCATTTGCCGTAAGCTTAGAAAGCTCTGAAGACCACACGTTCGTAGTTAAAATACGTTCTTTAGGCACCCAGTTGGCGTAAATATTTACCAAAGCTTCTATGGCTTCCTTACCTTCTGAAGTCGCGTTATCTCCTCCTATCAACACGCGATCTGGATTTAATAAATCGGTTACCGCGGTTCCTTCTGCTAAAAACTCTGGATTAGATAAGATTTGAAATTTCACATCTTTCCCATTGGTATTGTCTAAAATACTTTTAATGGCTGAAGCTGTCCTTACCGGCAGTGTTGATTTCTCAACCACAATTTTATCGGTGGTGGAAACTCGTGCAATTTGACGCGCACAAAGTTCTATATATTTTAAATCTGCTGCCATGCCTTTACCTTTTCCGTAGGTTTTAGTAGGCGTATTCACGGAGATAAAAACCATATCGGCTTCATCTATTGCTTGATCTACTTGAGTAGAAAAAAATAAATTTCTGCCTCTAGCTTCTTCCACCACTTTATCTAAACCAGGTTCATATACCGGTAGTTTAGACAGGTCTTTATCATTCCAGGCGTTTATTCTAGCTTCATTAATATCTACAACAGTAACTTTAACCTGAGGACATTTTTGTGCTATCACTGCCATAGTTGGACCTCCAACATAGCCTGCACCAATGCAACAAATACTTTTAATTTTCATGATTTTACTTATTTATTAAATGAAATTTCTCTTTAAATACCAAATATAGAAACTTTGAGTTTCCTACGAGGTACCTTTTCCACATGCGTTTAGGTTCTTGCAAAAATCGATAAAACCATTCTAATCCGCTATTTTGCATCCAAAGCGGAGCTCTTTTGGTTTTTCCTGCAAGCACATCAAAACTTCCACCCACACCCATAATAAAGGGAACGGAACTTAGTGCCTTCCGATGTTTGTGTAAAAATATCTCTTTTTTGGGAGAGCTCATGGCTACAAACAACATATTTGCTTTAGAGTGAACGATTTTATCTACAATTTGTTTTTCTTCGGAAGCAGAAAAATATCCATTTCTAAATCCGCTTATAATTTTAGGGTCGTATTGTTTTTCAAATTTTCCTACAACCGCTTCAACCACCTCTTGTTTAGCTCCCAACAAATAAATGCTAAAATCTTTTTGATGAGCGAGTTGCACTAAGTTAACAAATAAATCTATTCCTGCCACCCGTTCTTTTAAGGGTTTGTTTAAAAGCTTAGAAGCCCAAATCACTGCTTGCCCATCGGCATTAATGACATCGGCCTCATTTACGCTTTTACGCAACTCCTCATCGGTTTGCATGGCGACAATCTTACCCGCGTTGACCACAGTATGGTGCATAGGTTTATTGTGCACAATACTTTCCTCAATCCGCTGCAAGGTTTCTTGCATGCTGAGGTTATCTACAAACGTATTTAGCAGATGAATGCGTTGCATGGACATAGATTTGAAGCGGTAAAAGTACTGTTTTATCCCTTTTTTAATTGATCTAGACTGGTTTTTCTTTTTGCCTACTTCCCGTTGTACTAGAAGTTAACTGACGTTCTTTCATTACTAATTTTAAAAGTATCAAATAGACTGGAACCGAAGCATTATAAAAAAAGTTGCCGGTAATAAGCGGCACCATTAGAAGTATCACATAGAATGAGATTTCTCGAGTATCTAAACTGAAATTGAAATAATTTTTAAAAAATAGATATAGGTAAAGCAACATTCCTACACCTCCAAAATACAGAAACAAATCGATCAATTCCATTTGCGGTCTTACTAAAGGTTGCGATAAACCTCCTATAAAATAATGAATAGTTCTCCAGTTTTCCTGAATATAAGGCAGCGTTTCTTCTATTAAAAGATCATCCCGGTAAGATAAAATGGCACTTAACCAACCGTCTTCTTGAATGATACCAGTAAACAATTCCGAAGAAAATAAAAGAAACATACTTGCAATCCCTATTAGAATCAAACCAAATGTTAACGGCCATTTCATTTTTTTAGGCAATTGAAAAGAAACCAAAGCGATTAGACCAAACAGCAATACACCTAGGTAAATAGATTTGGTGCCGGTACAGAAGGCAGCGATTATACTCAACCAAAACAAAGGCTTTTTAAAATAGGTTTGGGGAAACCTTATAAAGAAATACAGTAATGCCACAAAATATAAATAGGTGCTGTTAGACGACGCCATTACTAAGCCATTGTATCCCCAACGTTCGCCACTATACGTTTTAAATAAAGATAGATTGAAAGTGACTGCCAATAAAATAAGCAGATTATTAATCCATAAAAAGAGTTCCCAAAACTTAAATATTGGTTTAAAATTTTTCTGGTTTAATGTTTGAAAATCAGTAAAAAAAAGAATCATCATCAAAAAGAAAAAGTACCGACTAAATCCAATTACAGAAAAGAATACGAAAGGATCTGGTAAAAGAAACTGCCCTAATGCAAAGCATCCTACAAGCAAGCCTGGTAATATTAGCTTACGCGGACTTTGATACAGAAGCATTCCTAACATAAGTCCCAAAGCGAGTAATTTCACTGCTTTTTGCACGATAAAATCTTCCTCTATATAAAAGGAATAGATTTTATTAAAGGCTTCCACCGAAATGAAAATCAGTAAAAAATAGAAGAATAATGTCGATTTAGACAGATTAAGAAGTCGTTTCATCTATTAGATCTTTACTTTCTTTAGCTAAAAATTCGGCATAGAAAAGTGTTCCGAATAGCGCGACAAAATTAATTCCCATATTACGATCTAGAATATTCTCTACCATAAAAGACCAAAATAAAATGGTTAAAAAACTTAGAAATAATAAGTTTTGATATCTAAAAGCAGTAATCCCATTTCTAAAAAAATACACGAACATAAGCAACACTCCAACGACTCCAAAACGAAGAAAAAAGCCCAAAAATTGATTGTGGGCATTGTATTCTTTATTCATAGAGTTTTGCATGTCATAGGCTTTGTACTTTTTCAGTAAAACCTCATTCTCTGTTCCTCCACCATAACCGAAGATTGGCTTCTCTTTAATGGCTTCTACCGCAACTTTCCACCTGGAATAGCGCGAATCTACTTTAAAAGAAGTATCGGTATTGTAAGTACCAATATTTTCCTGAAGATCCCATTGGGTTCCCTCTACCGTTTTCTTGTATATATAGGTTTGTTCTATAAAAGAAAAACTCAGCACCGCTGTGATTATAGTGATGGTAGCAATTAATGAGAATATTTTAAATGATAAATTATGAATCAAATAAAGTCCAATTAATAGAGCCATAATCAAATATGAGATTCTGGAAGCGACAAAAACAATTCCCAATACTAAGATAGTAAAAGCAAAAAAGCGTAACAGCATATTTGCTTTTAAGTCTCCAAACAAAAGAATAGCAATAGCCATCGTATAATAAACCCCCATATATATGGTATGCATCCCTGAGAATGGTTTTAAAAAATCTAAGCCTGTGAAATCGTTATTTAGTAACCAGTGAATGGGAAAATCGGTCTGACTATAGTTATAAAGATTAATAGAGATTAAGATCAAGCAGCTTAAGACAGCGCCTACTACCATACCTATAGAAGCATAGGTTCTAAATTGATGAGTGCTAATATCTTTTCGGAATAAAAAGAGTGGCGTTAAGCCTAGAAATACATATTTGCTTAATTCATTAAAAGCATCTGATTGTATTGGGGAGTAAATCCAACCCAAAAGCAGGGGTAAAAAGAAAACCATGGGAGAAAATAAAAGAAAGAAACCTAGTTTGCCTTTCTTTTGAAATCCATTAAAGCCAAAAGACAAGAGCGTGGTTATTACCAAACCGATAAGACCTACATTGCTGAGGGAGGTTTTTAAAGGTAGAAAAAAGGTAGCGATAACAATACAAGCCAACGTTAATCCTTTTAATATGTTGTATTTGTTTTGAATCATGACTTATTCTTCTTCTAAAGAAGCGTAAAAATAGGCTAATTTCTTACCAATATCATTTAAAGCTTCTTGATTATAGTGCACTCCGTCTATCATCCATTGACGTTCTATAAAAAACTCGGTTTCATTATAACCTATATATACATTTCCCATTTCTGCAGCTACTTCTCTTTGAGCTTCTCTTATCTCTGTATAGCCTTGATCCTTTGCAGGATTTCCACGAGATCTACCTGTTTCAATTATTATAAATGGTATTTCTCCAAAAAGATTGTGATATCTCTGCACTAAATTAATTAAAGCATTTCTATAATCTTGTTTAGTGATAAGATTGGAAGCAATTGCCTGCCCATCATTTTCTCCTTGACTCCAAAAAATAGCATTAATTTCAGATTCATTTAAAACGCTAAGTGCTTTTTGAGTTTTATAAATACTCGATGAAAATAAATTTCCTTCTTCGCTCCAGTTTTCCCAGTTATTGATTTCGGCTTCTTCTGTTAAGGAAGACCCACCTTTCGCCGCTTGAATCACCAAAATTTTATTTTCTGTAGTTCGATTATATTCATAAGCTAAAGCTGGGATAAAACTACCGGTTTCAGCATCCTGAAAGTTCAAATAATCCTGTCCTACAGGATCTTTTAAAATCACTAATGTATCTTTTACAGAATCATACTCATAGACCTCTCTATCTGGCACAAAAATAGAAGCTTCTTTATCTCCCACCCCCATAGCATTACTTTGACCAGCGATAAGAAATATTTTTTGTTTATCTTTTATACTCTCTGGTATGGAGTTATCATTATTTCCATTACAAGAAATCAATAGCAGCATCAATAGACATCCCGTAAAATAACTCAACCTCGTATCCTTTATCATAAGCTATTGTTTTAAAAAATTTCTTTATTCCACAAAAACAGAAACTAGATAGAAGATACAACTGCTTTTCACGATGATGTATATCTAAATACGGCTATAACGCTTCCTTGCTAGGCTCTATTCTTTATAAATTTTGCAGGCACTCCCCCAACAATCGTAAAAGCAACCACGTCTTTATTCACGATAGCTCCGGCCGCTACAATAGCGCCGTCTCCAATCGTTACTCCGGGTAAAATCACTACATTACGTCCCAACCACGCCCCTTTTTTAATGGTTGGAGGATTGGGTTGGGTGTCTCCTTGATCTATGATACTTATATCTACACGGTCATGTTTATGAGAAACACTCAAAATAGCTACATTGGGAGCTATAAGCACCTCATCTTCAATAATTGCTTGTTGTATAAAAACATGTTCATTAATTCTGCAATTGTAACCAATCGATGTTCCTCTCGCTTTAGAGAGATATACATTATGCTCTAAAACACTTTGCTTATCATAGGGCATAATATTCAAAACTTTGGCAGCATACCATATTCTAATGGTATTAGAAAAACCCAAAAATCTAGAGTGGGGCAAATGCTGTATCACAGCGTAGTAAAAAACTAATTTTAATTTATGAAGCATATGCAATTAATAGTAAACTTAATTGTTTAAATAAACTTAGATTGTAAATTAGCACCTCAAACAAAATTACTAATATAGTTTAGTTTAAGACATCAAAATACTTCCATATATGAAAATCTTTTTAATTTCAAATATGTATCCTTCCAATAAGGATCCCCTATTTGGCGTCTTCGTAAAAAATTTTAACGATGAGTTGGAACAAAGTGGTGTTTTTTTTAATCCTATTTCTCTTATTAAAGGATTGGCCAGAAATCCGCTCAAGAAAATTCTAAATTATAGTATTCACTACTTCACGATTCTGATTGGTCTTTTTAAGACTTTTGATCTGGTATATGTACATTATGTAAGTCATCATGTGCCCATTCTTTTTATTCTTTTGCCTTTTAAGAAAAAACCATGGGTGATTAATGCTCACGGAACGGATATTATAGATCTACAGAAGAATAATGCCCTTAATTTTTTTGCCAAAAAAGTATTGCGGAAAACCGATTTACTTGTGGTTCCTACTAGTTATTTTAAAGATAAAGTTCTTCTAAGCTATTCCTTTTTAGAAGAGCATAAGGTTTTTGTTTCGCCTTCCGGCGGAATCGATTCTAATAAGTTTTTTATAAAAGATAAAAAGCACATCTCTGCAAAACTGCATGTAGGCTTTATTTCTCGTTTTATTGAAGAAAAAGGTTGGAAAACCTTTCTAGATGCTCTTTTGGGGCTCAAGGAACAACATATTCCTTTCACTGCATCTATCGCAGGAAAAGGTCCCGACGAGGCTCAGATTCTTAGTACTCTAAAAGAATACGGTTTAACCGATGATGTTGATTTTTTGGGATTGATACCCCAAGATGAATTGATTGATTTATACAATGAGATCGATTTGTATATATTTCCTACCTACCGGGAAGCCGAAAGTTTAGGCTTAACAGGATTAGAAGCCATGGCCTGTGGAACTCCGGTTATTGCTTGTGATATTGCCGGTCCTGCAACCTATATTCAACCTGGTAAAAATGGGTTTTTATTTGAACCTAAAAATGTACACGCTCTTATCGACCATATTATAACCTATAAAAGTTTTAATTTCGAGAAAAGAGAAAAGTTTAAAACCGAAGCTTTACATACCTCAAAAAACTTCAGGAAAGATATTGTAGCTCAAAATCTTTTGAAGCGTTTAAAGGCTTTGATGAATTAAGTTACTCCGCTTTTTTATAGCTAATATTATATACGATAAACTTCAGAAGAAAGAGGGAAGCGATGATAAAGAAAAAGGGGACATCTACATAGCCTGTATGAATACATTTTAATAATGCAACGGCTACAATTCCGTAAAGGGCTATGATAAAAGGATTTTTTCTTTTAATAATATATTTTCGAAGAACTTCCATTAAAAGTGCTGCCATTAGAAAACCTATTCCTACAAAAATATAACCGCCATCCACAAATAATGCGCCCTGCAAGGTAGGAGTAATGCTCCAAGGCACGCCATCTGGTCTTTTTCTAGCTCCGGTAATATCGCCTATGATATTTCTAGCTGCCCACTGCGTTCCTGGTAATAAAGTTAGCACATTGGCAGCGGCAAGTCCCAAATACATAGGGTCACCTTCTTTTTCCTTAATTAAAATACTAACCATTTGCTGGTCATACCTAAATAAAGCCATCGTCGGAGCAATAGGCGTTAAATAGCTATTGTTTTTTAGAACTTCCTCATTAAGGTTTTTATAATACTTGCCAACATCATATTTTCTACTCACCCTAAAAGTGGCAATAGAAGACATTAGTGCCAAAAATAGAAATACCCCTAAAATAATTTTAAAGGAAAATATTTTTTTAAATCCATTTTGATAATCATTTCTAATCGTATAAAAAACTACAAAAAACCCACCCATTAGACTCACTAGCGGAGACCTAAACCCTAGAGACAAGAACAAAAGTGCCTGAAAAGCTATAAAAAAGAAGTGTCTCTTTTTAAGTTTTCTATTCTCTAGTAGAATACTCGCGTAATAAGCAAGGGTTATTACAATAGACATATAAACAAACAAGCCAGTAATTACAGTAGGGTTGAACCGGGCATCTTGTGAAAAGATAATGATTTCCCCGTTTCGGATATTCGTATAAATAATAGAAACAAAGGTAATGGCATTGATTATTACAAAAAGTAATTTAATGATTCTATGTTTATCTAAATTCAGGTCCCGTTCTGAAATTCTAAATCTCAATATCCTAAATAACATAGCAGACAAAACAAAGGATACTAAACCTATTAAAAACAAATAGGTCACCTTTACATCATCTAAGCTATCATTATAAATAGGCAGATTGATGATTCCTATTAAATTAATAAATAAGAAAACTGCCAAAAAAACCCGAACGATTGGGAATGGTGATATGGAAATTTTACTTTTGCTAGGAAACATTAATTTCTACGTATTAAAATGTAATTTAATGGCTAATAAAACTGTAATAACAGCAAATTTATTGCGGTATTCAAAAATGTCGTCTTTGTAAATTTTTTCGAGATCGGCTTTAAGCTCTTTCTCTTCTATGTTTACAATGTTCTCCTCATAGACCAAGTTAAATTGTTTTAGGAGATTCGGGTTTACCTGAAACCAATTGGTGATGGGGTTCATGCTATCATATTGAAGTCCGAAATACTTCTTTCCTCCGTTGACATACTTTTTTATCAATCTACCATAATTAATATTAAAATCCGAGTTAGGTTTTAGTCCTATTTTCTCCCATTTATAATTAAGCGTCTGGGGATGTTTTGCTTTTAACCAATCAAAATAAATTTTTTGATTGGTTTTAAATTTGTTTGGGATGCTTAAACAATAATCTAATAATTCGGTATTATAGAATGGGGAAGCTTGATCAATAAAATTATTAAAGACTTTATCTCCCATCAAAGTACCGTGTACTTGTCGTTGCTCAAACGTATAGACTTCATAATCTGAATGATTGTAATAACCAGTTAAATCATCTAAAAAGCTCATTTTCTCCAGCATCGCTTTATTTTTCACAAAGCCTGTTAGTCCAATGGAAGCTTTATTTGCTTTAAAATCATAATTTGGTTTCAAACAAGAACCAAACAATACATCTCCTATTTGTCCAGAATGAATTAGACCAAACTTTTGTCTTTCTATTTTACTTAAAGCATTATAGATGATAGCATTTGCGGTAAAATGCGTTAGACCATCCGTAGCTTTTACATAATTATCTAATATGTTCTCAAATAAAAAATCTCCTTTATGAATGTTGAATTGTAAATGAGAATAGAAGTTATCTTCGGCAATAGCATTGGCATATTTTATATCGCTAGAGTTTGGATTCCCGTAGGTATAAGTATTGATTTTATCAAACCCATATTCTTTTGCGATCATAGCGTTAATCCTAGAGTCCATTCCTCCACTTAACAAACTTAGATGCTCATAGCCATTATCGCTATCTTTTTGCCACTCCTCTTTAATAGATTTGGTCATAAATGAATCTATAGATTCAATGACATCGTTTTGGGATTGAGGAATTACTTTTTTGGAAATTTTATAATATTGTTTAGTCGTTATTGAACTTTTTAAACAATCAAAAGTTAGTACCGATCCATAATTTAGTTTTTTTATCTCTTTAACCAACGTGAAGTCATTAAACATTTGTCCATACAGCGCTAAGGAGTAAATGCCATCAAAATCATAGCTTATGGGAATATGATTGTCACGCAATAACTTAGACAAGACATGCATTTCTGAAGAGAAAGCAAAACCCAAATCTTTATCATAAAAATAAAATATACTCTTTGTAGATAAGGAATCATTAAATACGATTAGTTTCTCCTCTTTCTTAGAGAATATAAAACCTGAAAAAGTTCCTTTTAATGACTTGATAAAGTCATCTCCTTTTTCGCGATAGGCTTTTATAAATTCTTGAGGTGTAGTGGTAGAAGAGTAATTGACACCCTCAAAACAGATTATAAACTCTTCATCTTGATATAAGAAACGATCATCGTTAAACTTATTTAGTACAGATCTGCCAAAGCAAAAATCATGAACAATAATCTCTTCTCGAATAGTTTCTTTAAACGTACTATTATAAAAATTCTTGTATAAGTCTATTTGCTGATTGTTCTTTAATAAAACGCCGTAAATACCTGCCATCTAAAATTTTTTATAAATAAGTTCTGATATTCTCTTTTCTCTTTAAATAAATACATCCCGATACATTCCATACCGACAAGCTAACCGCTGTCGCAATTGCCGCTCCGTTGATTCCATATCGTGGAATTAATATAAAATTGAGCAACAAATTGACGAGTAAGGATACCACCGCAATATACTGATATTGCTTTTGTTTACCTGTCATTTGCATAATGATTCCTACAGAGCCCACAGAGCTATTAATTAGGTGTATAGAGCATAAAATGATTAAAGCGATACTCCCCACCTTAAACTCCTCTCCAAATATGCCTAAAAACCATTGATTGAAAATAACCAATACAGAAACGATAAAAAGCGTTAAGACGAAATTTAATCTGGTGGAAAATTTGATTAACTTTAAAAACTTCTCTTTGAGGTTATTTAGATAAAGATTGGCAATTTTAGGCGCTAGGCTAGAGTTGATTGCTTCAATTGAAAAGCTAGTGACCAAAGCTAGTTTTAAGGCTACATTATAAATCCCAATACTTTCATCGGTTTCATAAATCCCTAAGATAAACGTATCCATCCATCCTAAAAATATCATGATGGTAGAAGAAAGCATCATAGGGAAGGATTCTTTTAGGAAAGCCCAAGTGTTGATAGTGGACCTAAAAGATACTCTCTTAAACTTCTTTACAATGACAATTAGAGCAATAATAGTAAGAAGATAGATTCCGAAGAAATGAGCTATCATTATATTAATAGGATTCATCTCAATCCACCCCAACAAGCAAACAAATAGAAATGCAAATAAAAACCTACCTGTGTTGTTAAAAAAAGCAAACCAGTTATTATAGCCCTTTGCCCTTAATGCTCCAGCGCATAACATGGTGATTACCCACCCAGGAATTGCTAAGATTGCCCAAAAGTAATACGGACTTAATTGAGGTTTTTTAAATAGGTCTATAACCACAAAATTTCGTCCCATATAAAGAATAAGAACTAAAAGAGAGCTAAAGAAAAATGATTTAAGAAGAACTCTATAGAAGACCCCAGGGTTATTTTCCCAATTGTCTTTCGTAGAATAAAATTTAATCAGGTTCACGTCTATGCCTAATCTACCTATTATGGTGGCGAACATAAAAATTGAAAAACCTAAAACAACTAACCCATTTAAAGAAGCTCCATAATTATTAGTTATGTAGAGCGTAAAAAGATATCCTCCTAAAATTCCTTTAGCTCTAAACCCCATAAAGAAAATACCCTTCTTGATAACTTCCCTTTGGTCTTGGTCTGAATTTCTTAAAAGTTTCGAAATTTTATCTCTCAAAATAAAGTATAATTAATGAGTTCTTTACAGGACAAATGTAATTAAAAACTATAGAGAAGCTTCGTAATTAAAGTCAATAAAAAAGCTCCTTGTTTAAGGAGCTTCTGTACCATCTGTAAAAATTATTTACTTTTACCTCTCCACTATAAAAGATGGATTCAGTAAATTTTCTTTATTGTAACGTAAGGGTTGATCGTCTTCCAAACTCATTACCTCCACATCTAATCCTCTTAATACCGCATGGGCCGATGCTGTATCCCATTCCATCGTAGGAGCAAAGCGAGGGTAAATATCAGCATCACTATCTGCGATAAGCATAA
>Ga0209414_1001444_pt1 | contig 11275 bp, 9 predicted proteins | sample LakVidmifraction_4_FD_181154 | JGI IMG/M metagenome (GOLD analysis project Ga0209414, IMG submission 181154) | Hypersaline microbial communities from Lake Vida, Antarctica - Brine Hole Two &gt;0.2 micron (SPAdes) (version 2) | ecosystem: Environmental > Aquatic > Non-marine Saline and Alkaline >... | reverse complement strand
TCTTTGATATAGTTGGCGTTTAAAATAGCATATTCGGTTGCTTTCTGTAAACCTTTGCCACCCAACATGGTAATGTAGCCATAAGATATTATACAAACCAAAGCAGAACCCCATGGCGCTGATGAAATAGCGGAAATTGCTTTTTCTCCTCCTGTTTTAATAACGGGATTTCCGGGTAAAAATGGCAGTAATTGTTTTGCAACACATATAGGCCCTACACCGGGTCCACCACCACCGTGAGGAATGGCAAAGGTTTTGTGCAGGTTAAGGTGGCAAACATCGGCGCCAATTGTTCCGGGATTGGTCAAACCAACCTGGGCATTCATATTAGCTCCGTCCATATATACCTGTCCGCCATTTTCGTGGATTATATGGGTTATCTCGCGGATAGCCGATTCAAAAACCCCATGAGTAGAAGGATAGGTGACCATAAGTGCAGCCAAATTATCTTTGTGTTTGAGTGCTTTTTCTCTTAGATCTTCCAAATCTATATTTCCTTCTTTTGTAGATTTGGTCACAACCACTTTCATTCCGGCCATAACTGCCGAAGCGGGATTTGTGCCGTGAGCTGATGAAGGGATCAGACAAATATTTCGATGTGATTCTCCTCTTGATTCGTGGTAAGCCCGAATTACCAGCAAACCAGCGTATTCTCCCTGTGCTCCTGAATTAGGTTGAAGTGAGGTGCCGGAAAATCCTGTAATTTCTGTGAGTTGATCTTCCAAACGTTTTAGGACAATTTGGTAACCCTCTGCTTGTTCCACAGGAACAAAGGGGTGAATGTTGCCCCACTGCGGATTGCTTAAAGGTAGCATTTCTGAAGCGGCATTCAGCTTCATGGTGCAGGATCCTAGGGCGATCATAGAGTGGTTCAGGGATAAATCTTTACGCTCCAGTTTCTTAATATAACGCATCAATTCCGTTTCGGAATGATAGGAATTAAAGACCTCTTGGGTTAAAAATTCTTTTTTCCTTTTAATTTCTTCCGGAATTGCGTTGCCTTCTTCCAGATTTTCAATTGCATCGATCTTTTTGCCGGCAACCTCAGAAAAAATTGAGGTTATTTTATTTAAATCTGAAACAGTCGTGGACTCATTCAATGAGATTACTACTGTATCAGCATCAGGATAATAGAAATTGATCTTGTTTTTTTCTGACAGATCTTTTACAACCGAAGCATTTGCACTGATTTTTAATGTGTCAAAATAAGAAGAATTCAGTTGTTTAAATCCTAACTCCTCCAGTTTTTTAGCAAGACTCACTGCGGATCGGTGAACTGTATCAGCAATATAATGAAGGCCTTTAGGACCGTGATATACAGCGTACATTCCAGCCATAACAGCAAGTAATACCTGTGCGGTACAAATATTTGATGTTGCTTTGTCGCGTTTAATATGTTGCTCCCGTGTTTGCAATGCCATCCTCAAAGCACGGTTGCCATTCAAGTCTTTGGTAATACCAATAATTCTTCCGGGAAGACTGCGCTTGTATTCAGCTCTAGTGGCAAAATAAGCAGCGTGTGGGCCACCATAACCTAGAGGAATACCAAAGCGTTGCGTGGTTCCAACTACTACATCTACTCCCAGTTCTCCCGGGGCCTGTAATTTTACTAAACTTAAAAGATCTGCAGCGGCAACTACTTTTATTTCTGAAGCTTTACAATTTGAAACAAAATCTGCATAGTTAAAAATCTGTCCTGTTTTTCCGGGATATTGAATAATTGCTCCAAAATAAGTATTTGAAAAATCAAATTTGGTATGATCTCCAATGGTCAATTCAATTCCCAATGGAATTGCACGGGTTTTTAGTAAAGAAATGGTTTGTGGTAGTACTTCTTCAGAAACAAAAAACCTGTTTACTTCATTCTTCTTCTGATCGCGCGTTCTTACGGCAAATAAAAGGGCCATCGCTTCTGCAGCAGAAGTGGATTCATCTAAGAGCGAAGAATTGGCAATTTCCATCCCGGTAAGATCACTCACCATGGTTTGGAAATTTAACAAAGCTTCCAGTCTTCCTTGTGACACTTCGGCCTGATAAGGAGTATAGGCAGTGTACCATCCCGGATTTTCCAAAATATTACGCTGAATTACCGCAGGCATAATAGCCTGATGGTAACCTAAGCCAATATAAGTTTTAAAAACCATATTTTTGGCGGCTAATTCACCTATATGCTCGGCATATTCATTTTCGCTAAGGGCTGGAGGAAGATTTAATGGATTTTTTAACCTGATATCATCTGGAATTGTTTCGTAAATTAACTGTTCTAAAGTGTTGACACCCACGGTAGAAAGCATTTCTGAAAGGTCACTTTCTTTAGGTCCAATATGTCTATGTGCAAAGGAATCGGTTCTCATTAAATTATAGTTTTGTTTTGCGCTGCAAAATTACATATTTTAAACTTAAATTTTGCTATTTAATAGCTTGGGTATGTGGAGATTTAAAAGGTGTGTTTAAGAGGCTATTTGGGAAATAAATCAAAGCAATGCAAGGTTTTAAAAATATATTTAATTTTTATATAAACGCAAGTTTTCATGTTGCGCTGGCAGTGGTTTGCTTAACTGATATTACGATTCAGGAATTTGATATTCCCAGAAATCACAAGCTTCTTCTGTTTATTTTTTTAGCAACTATCACTGGGTATAATTTTGTAAAATATGCGGGAATTACAAAACTCCATCATTTAAACCTGGCAAAAAATTTCCGACAAATTCAAATTTTATCTTTTATCGCCTTTGTAGGGTTAGTTTATTTAACTTTTCATCAATCTTTTTTAGTTTTACTTTTATCTGGAATATTGGGTTTTTTCACACTTTTCTATGCATTGCCTTTGTTTGGAAATAATACAAATCTGAGGGGTTTAACCGGATTAAAAATTTTCGTGATCGCCTTTGTCTGGGCCGGAGTTACTGTTTTGTTGCCATTGGCAGATCAAATCAATCTTTGGAAATGGGATGTTATAGTGGTATTTTTGCAACGGTTTTTCCTTATTTTGGCACTTATTTTGCCATTCGAGATAAGGGATCTGCAGTTTGATATTACTAAATTGGGAACAATTCCCCAGAAGTTTGGTTTGCGGGGAACCAGGATTGTAGGCCTGGTATTAATTTGCATTTTTGTATTGCTCGAGTTTTTTAAACACCAAACATCAAAGGCAAATACTATCAGTTTGATTTTTGTGGCGATCCTGCTTATAATCCTGATTAGGTATTCTACCATCAGCCAATCCAAATATTTTGCGTCTTTTTGGGTAGAAAGTGTACCTATTCTTTGGTGGTTTTTGTTTATTCTTCTAATGGGAATTACTTAGAAATTTCCTCTTCTATGATCTGCTTCCATATCTTCTTCTCCTCTCCAGGACAGGATTTAAGGTTGGATTTCTCGATCAATTTGGTGAGTTTTGTGTTGTTAGACGCGTATTTACGACAAGGCTTGCAAATGGCCATATGCAATAAAATTTTAATTTTTTCCAAAAAGGAAGCTTCATTGTATTGCTTTTTGTCACAGCAATATCCCGCTTCGGCACAATCAGGTAGTAGCGATTTTTTCTTATTCATTTAAAACCAGTTTTTTTCCAGACATTGGGCAAGCGTAGTTCTCGCTCTATGGATAATCACCCAAAGATTAGACGGAGTAATGTTGAACTCATTACAAATGGTTTCTGTATCAAAACCATCTATAGTTTTCATTTTAAAGATTTTGGCCTGTTTTTCAGGTAAGATCTCCATACAATTCAGGATTGCAAGCCCCAATTCTTCATTTTCCATTAAATCTTCAGCGGTTTTGTCAAACCTGTCAGGGGCTTGTTCTTCCAGCCAATCACCTTCATTGGAGTCTTCTTTATATTTGATTTTAACTTCAGCGCGGCCTTTATTAGAATTATTCTTACGATATTGATCGATTATTTTTCTTTTTAAGATGGAAATCAACCAGGTGCGCTCCGAGGCTTCTCCCTTAAAATTCTTCATGGATTTTAATCCGGCTAAAAATGTTTCCGAAATTAAATCATTTGCCAGTTCCCGGTCATTTACCCTTGCAATGGTATAATTGAACAGATAATCTGAATATTTATCCACCCATTTTGTAGGATCGATTTTGTTTATGGACATAGGCGATTAACATAATATATTCAAAAATAGCAAAAAGAATATATGAAACATTTAAAATTAGGATAAGATTTTGCCGGATGAATTTTACATTGACAAAATCAATTTTATTTTTTAATAAGCCCGGCCCTTTTTAGCAAAGCATCCGGCTTTGGTTCTTGTCCCCTAAATCGCTTGTAAAGTATCATTGGATGTTCTGTTCCTCCTTTGGTGAGCACATGTTCTTTAAATTTTTGAGCGATTTCCCGGCTAAAAATACCGTATTCCATAAAATATTCAAATGTGTCTGCATCCAAAACTTCTGCCCATTTATAAGAATAATAACCGGCAGAATAACCTCCCTGAAATATATGTGAAAATGAAGTGCTCATGCAGTTTACCGGCACGTCTGGATATAATTTTGTAGCTTCAAAAGCTTTAGCTTCATGGGTTTTTATATCTTTTATACCGGTTGGGTCAATTCCGTGCCAACTCATATCCAACATCCCAAAACTTATTTGTCTGAGTGTTGACATGCCTTCGTGAAAATTTGCCGCCTTTTTTATTTTATCTATTAATTCCTGGGAAATTACCTCTCCGGTTTTATAATGTTTGGCAAATAACTGAAGTGCTTCCGGCTCGTAACACCAGTTTTCCAAAACCTGGCTTGGCAATTCCACGAAATCCCAGTAAACGCTGTTTCCGGATAAACTTGGATATGTAGTGTCTGCGAGCATCCCGTGCAGGGCGTGGCCGAATTCGTGAAATAAAGTTGTTACCTCATTAAAGGTTAACAACGACGGAGTTTTTTTTGTGGGTTTGGTGAAATTGCAAACTATAGAAATATGTGGCCGCAAATTTTTGCCTTTTTTTATTTCCTGAGATTTGTAAACGGTCATCCATGCACCGTCCCTCTTTCCCGGTCTTGGGTGAAAATCGGCATAAAAAAGGGCTACTTCATTGTCATTTTCATCAGTGACATTATAGGTTTTTACATCCGGATGGTATTTATCCACATCAAAAACCTCTTTAAAATTGAGATCATATAGCTTATTGGCTACTGTAAAAACCCCGTTAATTACATTGTCAAGTTGGAAATAAGGTTTCAACTTTTCATCGTCAAGATCAAATAGTTTTTGTTTTAATTTTTCTCCGTAATAAGCGGCGTCCCATTTTTCCAATCGGTCAATGTTGTCCAGTTGCTTGCCGAAATTTTCAAGTTCGATAAATTCCCGTTCAGCTGCGGGTTTTGCTTTTCCTAATAATTCTTCAAGAAATACAGCCACTTTTTCCGGGGTTTCAGCCATTCGTTCTTCCAGAACAAAAGCAGCATGTGTTGGGAAGCCAAGTAAGTTGGCTCTTTGATATCTCAAATTGGCTATTTTAAGCACGTTTTCCTGGTTGTCCAATTCGTCGTTATGAAAACTCTTTGCCCCAAAGGCCAACGCCATTTTTTTTCGCAATTCCCTGTTCTTGGCATATTGCATAAATGGAATATAACTTGGATATTCTAATGTAAAAACCCAACCATCTTTATTTTTTTCTTTAGCTACCTCTTTTGCGGCATCTGCAACAGTCTTTGGCAGGCCTTCGATATTGTCCTTATCAGTTAAATGAAGTTCGAATCTATTGGTTTCTGCCAGGACATTTTCCCCAAATTTTAACCCCAAAGTAGATAATTGCTTATCTATTTCTCTTAACTGATCTTTTTTCTCATCAGAAAGATTTGCGCCATTTCTTGAGAATGCTTTGTATTTGTGGTCTAAAAGTGTGGCCTGCTCGGGATTAAGTTCTAAAGAAATTTTGTTTTGATAAACAGTATTTACCCTACTAAAGAGTTCTTTGTTGAGGATGATGTCATTTTGAAATTCTGAAAGAAGAGGAGAAACCTCCTGTGCGATCTTTTGGATTTCATCATTGGTTTCAGCCGAATTCAAATTGAAAAATATACTGGTGACACGGTCCAACTGATTTCCGGAAAACTCCAATGCTTCAATGGTATTCTCAAAAGTGGGCGCCTCTTTTAATGTTGTGATTGCCAGAATTTCTGCTTTCGCCAGTTCGATCGCTTTTAAAATGGCCGGTTTAAAATGCTCGTTTTTAATTGTTGAAAAGGGAGCCGTGTGAAAAGTTTGCAGTAATGGATTTTCGGTCTTCATGGGAATGATTATATTTTTTTAATTTTAAAGGAGTATATTATCGAAAACTAAGTTGTTGTTCGAATATCCTTATAAAATCAACGTATATTTAATTATTATTTTAATTTTTTACGTGAAAAACTAGTAGTCGCTTTGAGGTTTTGATTAATATATTTAGAATGGTTAATAAATAATATTTTTTCGAGAAAAGCCCTACTTTTAGAAAGCCACGTTCTGCGTGGCTTTCTTATTTTTTGAGCCCTTTGGCTCCTTCAATCACCTTTTGTTTTAGGCCTTCTTTGTATGCCAGTACTTTATCCTGCATTGATTTATCTGTAGCTCCAATAATTTGAGCCGCAAGAATTCCCGCATTTTTAGATCCGTTTAAAGCAACTGTTGCTACAGGTACACCACCGGGCATTTGTAATATTGACAATACTGAATCCCAACCATCTATGGAATTGCTGGATTTTACTGGAACTCCAATAACCGGTAAAGGAGATAAGGAAGCGATCATTCCGGGTAAATGCGCCGCTCCTCCGGCTCCGGCTATAATTACATTTATTCCGCGGGTATGAGCGTTTTTGCCGTATTCAAATAATTTTTCCGGAGTGCGGTGTGCCGATACTATATCAACTTCCACCTCTATGTCAAATCCCATTAAAATATCTATTGCGTCCTGCATCACCGGCAAATCACTGGTACTTCCCATTATTACTGCTACTTTACTCATTTTGTCAAGGGTTTGGTCGTTTAATTATTACTTATAACCTTAATGGTTTTTTTAACTTTTTCGGCAATTTCATGGGCCACCTTCAAGTCTTTATTTACGATCGTAATGTGCCCCATTTTTCTAAATGGGCGGGTGATTTTTTTGCCGTAAATGTGAGGGGTAACCCCGGGCATTTGTAAAATTTTCTCAATATTTTGGTATATAGCAGGGCCTGTATAATTTTCCTCTCCGGCAAGGTTTAGCATTATCGCGCCCACTTTACTTTCGGTATTTCCTAAAGGTAAATCCAGAATGGCCCGAAGATGCTGCTCAAATTGGTTAGTATAGCTTGCTTCTATAGTGAAATGTCCACTGTTATGAGGTCTTGGAGCAACTTCGTTTACCAGGATATCATCATCTTTAGTTTGGAACATTTCTACTGCCAATAGTCCTACATGCTCAAATGCTTCTGAGACCGTTTCTGCCAGTTTTCGGGCTTTTTGTGCAACAGCATCATCAATCCTGGCGGGGCAAATAACATATTCCACCTGGTTTGAGAGGGGATGAAATTCCATTTCAACCACAGGGTAAGTCACCATTTGGCCGGAAGGGTTTCGGGCAACAATTACCGCAAGTTCATTTTTAAAAGGGATCATATCTTCGGTAATGCAAGCTCCTTCCGGGATTTCCTGTAAATCTTTCTGCGATCTTAAAACCATAACACCTCTGCCATCATATCCACCTGTAGCGCTTTTCCAAACCAATGGCAATTTCAACTTAGTTTCATTTAAAGCATTTAAAAATTCGGACTTAGATTTAAAAGCAGAAAATGTGGCGGTTGGAATATTATTATCGGTAAAAAACTGTTTTTGAATGCTCTTATCCTGAATTTTCGCCAAAGTTTTTGAAGATGGATATACTTTTATCCCTTCCGATTCCAGTTGCTTTAGCGCTGATACGTTCACCGATTCAATTTCGAAGGTGAGCACATCTACTTTTCTTCCAAAATCAAGCACTGTTTTATAATCCATAAGGTCACCTTGCTTAAAATAATTGGACGCAATTTTACAGGGAGCTTCATCACTGGGGTCCATTACAAAAGCCTGAACATCATACTTTCGGGTTTCATAAAGCAGCATTTTTCCAAGCTGGCCGCCACCTAGGATGCCTAATTTAAAATCTGAAGAAAAATAGTTAACCATAATTTTCAAGAAGTTTAAGCAAAAATAATTTTTTAAGATGGATTGAACGAGTAATTCCCAAATAAATCAATCGATTTGTTCCAACGGCAACTTGTTTAGAATCCTTATCTTTGCTCTCTTAAAATAAAAAGTATTGATTCAATTACACGATTTAAGATTTGAGCCCTTTATTTCTGAAGAAAGGTTAACCGCCTCAATAGATAAAATTTCAGAACAAATTAATAGAGATTATAAGGATAAAACCCCTGTTTTTCTGGGTATCCTAAATGGTGCATTTATGTTTGCTTCCGAGATCATTAAAAGGTTTGAAGGGGATTGTGAGGTAGCTTTTGTGAAACTGGGGTCTTATCAAGGAACTTCCTCAACTGGAACGGTTGAGACTATGATGGGATTGAACATGTCTTTAGAAAACAGGCATGTAATAGTAATTGAAGATATTGTAGACACAGGAAATACCCTGGCTGCGATTGACAGGATTTTAAAATCTAAGAATGTAGCTGATTATAAAACGGTAACCCTCTTTTTTAAACCTGAAGCCTACCAAAAGGAATATAATGTAGAGTATATTGGACTTGAAATTCCAAACGATTTTATCGTTGGGTATGGGTTGGATTACGATGGCCTTGGCCGAAATCTAACCCAAGTATATAAACTTAAAATACAGGACATGAAAAATTTGGTGTTATTTGGCCCTCCGGGTGCGGGGAAAGGAACTCAGGCTGACGTTTTAAAAGTTAAATACAATCTTGTACATATTTCTACAGGGGATGTTTTTAGGTATAATATTAAAAATCAAACCGAACTGGGGCTGCACGCAAAATCTTTTATGGATAAAGGCCAATTAGTTCCAGACGATGTAACTATTAAGATGTTGGGAGCAGAATTGGATAAAAATCCGGGAGCTAATGGTTTTATTTTTGATGGTTTTCCAAGAACTGTAGCACAGGCTAAAGCTTTATCTGACTTGTTGGCTGAAAAAAATACCGATGTGACAGGGATGATCGCTTTGGAAGTTGATGATGAGGTTTTGGTAAAAAGATTATTGGAACGCGGAAAAACATCCGGAAGACCGGATGATGCCGATGAAGCTATCATCCGTAATAGGATCAAGGTTTATTACGATGAAACCTCTATTTTAAAGGATTTTTACGAAAAACAGGGGAAATATTATGGTGTTAAAGGTGTTGGTTCCATAGAGGAGATCACCAACCGTATCAGTGAGGTAATAGACTCATTATAAACATATTATTTGTGACAAAATTAAGCTTCAAATTTATTGCTGTTACAATATTTTGTCAATTTCAAACTTTTGTGGTTCGAAATTTGGAGAAGGATTAATAATTAAGAAGTTCGTTTTCTTTTTAACGAGAAATGAAACGATAAAAGGATAGAAATGACTGAAGGGAATTTTGTGGACTATGTTAAGATGCATATATCATCTGGAAAAGGAGGGCAGGGGTCTGCCCATTTGCGAAGGGAAAAATATATAGCTAAAGGAGGTCCGGATGGCGGAGATGGAGGTCGTGGCGGGCATATAATTATGAAAGGAAATAAAAACCTTTGGACTTTATTGCATTTAAAATTTAAACGACATATAAAAGCCGATCACGGTTTACATGGGAGTAAGCAACGTAGTTCTGGTGCCGATGGTGCCGATCAATATATTGAAGTTCCGTTGGGAACGGTAATTCGCGATACCGAGACTATGGAAGTGATTTACGAGGTTACCGACGATGAGCAGGAAGTTATTATTGCCGAAGGCGGTATGGGCGGACAGGGTAACTGGCATTTTAAATCATCTACAAATCAAACTCCGCGCTATGCCCAACCAGGGATGGACGGACTGGAATTGGATATAACTTTAGAACTTAAGTTATTGGCAGATGTTGGTTTGGTTGGATTTCCAAACGCAGGAAAATCCACCTTGCTATCTGTAATTACAGCTGCAAAACCTAAAATTGCCGATTATGAGTTTACCACATTAAAGCCTAATCTTGGAATTGTTGAGTATCGCGAATATAAAACATTCGTAGTTGCTGATATTCCTGGAATAATTGAAGGTGCTGCAGAAGGCAAAGGCATTGGTCATAGATTTCTGCGCCATATCGAACGAAATTCTACCCTGTTATTTTTAATCCCCGCGGATGCACCGGATATTGTCAAGCAATATGAAATTTTGCTTGATGAGCTTAGGCGTTATAACCCGGAATTATTGGATAAGGAAAGGCTGGTCGCGATCTCCAAATGCGATATGCTGGATGAGGAACTGAAAGCGGAATTAAAAGAAGCGCTAGATAAAAATTTAGGAGCTCCGTATTTATTTATTTCGGCGGTTGCAAATCAAGGTTTAATTGAATTAAAAGACAAACTTTGGGAAATGTTGAATAAAGTTCCTGTTTAAATATTGTTAATCAGGATTTTCGTGGACTGATTTTTAATTAACTTTAATAAAAATCTCAGTATGTCCATATATAAAAGATCATAAATCACCTGTTCCGATTGAAATCGGAACAGGTGATTTTATATAAGATGAATATTATTGAGCATAAAAATTTTAATCAGATGAAAATTTTCAAATCTCTCTTCCTTTTTTTATTAATTACATCTTGTAATGCACCACATGCGGTTTACGATTATGACCAGAACGTTCAATTTGTTGGGATTGACACCTATCAAATTTATCCCAATCTGGTTTCAAGATTAAGTCATTTAGATGAACAGCGCCTTCTATCCATTTTAACTTCTCAAATGGCGACAAAAGGATTTGCAACTGCTGAAATTCCTGATATATATGTGAATTTTTATGCTTCAGAATATGAAACCCCCAGTAGGAGTAATGTTGGCATTGGAATAGGAGGAGGCGGGGGAAATGTAGGTTTGGGTGTTTCAGGTGGCTTCCCAATTGGAGGGAACGAAACCTATTTAAGATTGACACTTGATTTTATAGATGCGAAAAATGATTCCTTAATATGGCAGGCAGTTGTTGAAAGCAGCTTCAATAAAAATGCTTCTCCACAAGATCGGCAAGCCCAGTTGAAAGTTATTGTTGATAAAGCTTTAAAGGGGTATCCGCCGAAAAAATAATGTTGATTCGTTTAATCGTTTAACTGTTTGTATTACCATTCTGGATATAATAGACAA
>Ga0209414_1001443_pt1 | contig 11279 bp, 7 predicted proteins | sample LakVidmifraction_4_FD_181154 | JGI IMG/M metagenome (GOLD analysis project Ga0209414, IMG submission 181154) | Hypersaline microbial communities from Lake Vida, Antarctica - Brine Hole Two &gt;0.2 micron (SPAdes) (version 2) | ecosystem: Environmental > Aquatic > Non-marine Saline and Alkaline >... | reverse complement strand
CATTCCATGCACATCGTCATAATACAAATGCAATTGGGGATATTTTAATGCCAGGTTTTTTAAATCCTCTATGGGTGAATAATCACCATACATAGAATAAATACCATCTGCCATATACCAAATCTTATCGCATTTAGATGAGAGTTCCCTAATTTTGGATTCCAGCATCTCTAGGTTGTTATGCCTGATCATCTCTACGGGTACAGATTTGGATTTGACTAATTCTACAGCATTATGAACACTCCAGTGAACTTGATGATCTAATATTACCCCATCTTCTTCTCTTACCAAACAAGGAATGACTCCGATATGTCCCAAGGTGCTATTTTTGGTAATAATGATGGGATTGCCACCATAAATAGTGGATAATTTCTCTTCCAACTCCTTATATAATGGATGGGAAACATAGGCTTTTGATAATGGGAATTGAGTACCATATCTCATAATGGCATCAACAGCCGAATTCTTTAATCTTGCATCCTGTTCAAGGCCTAGATAGCCGGTGGTCCCAAAATGATACATTTCTTTCCCGGCGATTTTAATTTTTCTCCCAAGAAATTTATCCCCTTCCGCATATAAATGCATTACCCCTTCCTTCTTTGCTTGGGTGAACACTTCATCTACAGTATCTAAAAAATTATTGGTTCTTATTTTTGCCATGGTCAAGTTTTTAAGATTCCTTATATCTACAAGCTACTCAAAAAAGCAAAACATCTTTACTCTAAACTTATCTACGAGAGGATAAACTCCTTTTTGGATAAATTTTTATCCGTTATTGACAAATTTTAATCGAATTTATCATTATTAATAAAAATCCTTTCAGGATAATGAATACTCCTTTTTCGGCAATTATTATTGAAATGCCCTATGTATCCTAACCTATACAGCAATTAAATACCAGAACGGTACGCGAAATTGAAATTTTATAATAATAATTTTATTAATTTGCATAAAACTTAATCTAACGTAGGGTCTATGGATGAGTTTATACAAAATGAATTTGCGGAATTCTGGATAACGAACGGTATACTGTTTTTTATCTATAAGCCAAATATTATCATAACCCTTAAAACCGCCAAAAAGATAGTTGAAGATCGTTTGCAGTTTCAAAATGAGAGAATTTATCCTGTTTTTTGCGATATGAGAGGAATAAAAGTTATAGAAAAAGGAGCGAGGGATTATTTCGCTAATGAAGGATCTATCTCGGCTAAAGCAGTTGCCATTCTTGTTAATCCTGCGTTAACAGAAGGCATTAGCAGGTTTTATCTTGAAATAAACAAACCTATAGTTCCTTCCAAGATTTTTATAGATGAAGAAGAAGCCATAGATTACCTCGAACAGTTTAAGTAGTTCTTAGATTTATAATATATACAGGAAGCCCTATCCTTCAAATAATTTTTAAATATATCCGTGATGAAAAACGATCAGGATAAAGATAGGATAGAGGAAATTAAAAGAATGATCATTGAGTTGGCTAGTGGTAATTTTTCCTATAGAATAAAGGAAAATGGGATAGATGATGATCTAGAAACCATCAGGTCTTTACTAAGCATGACGGCTGAAGAACATAAAAGCAAATTCAATAAAGGATTCTTCTCCGAAACCTCAGTTGAAGATGATATTACTCAATTTTCTTTTATTCTTTCCGAAAATTTTAAAATTGAAAGTTTTAGTGCTTCCGCTGAAAAAATCCTTCTATTGAAAAAAAAAGAGATCTTAGGCAAAAAATTTGAAAATCTCTTGATAGGAAAATCTAAAAAGAAGTGGATAGAAATTACCAATGTTTTACGGAATAAAGATAATAGCCAAGACTTTATAAAACTGGAATTAAAATGCAAGAATGCTATAATTTTACCCGTAACATGTTCTTTATCTACTTTAAAAGGCCGGGAACCTATAAAAAAATTCTGTTTAAGTGTCTTTACACAATTTTCAAATACTTCTTCGATTGAGCAAATACGTAAATATGATTTAAGAGCTATATGGAAGAAAACTTTTAAAAATGTGCTAAAGACAGAAGCTGATTTCCGCAAAATAAGAAATGCACATCAATATGTGCTTGAAAACCTAGATCAAGATTTATTCTCCCTTAAATATTTAGCACTTCATGTTGGAACCAATGAGTTTAAACTCAAATATGGATTTAAGGCTCTTTATCACATTACAATCTTCCGGTTCCAAGCCGAGAAAAGACTTCAAAAAGCCGAATTACTAATTATAAACACCGAAATTTCCTTAAAAGAAATTTCTATAATCACAGGATTTAAAAGCTATCCACATTTTTCCAAAAATTTCAAAAAAAGATTCGGAATTACTCCCAGCCTTCTAAAAAGGCATCATCGGCAATACTGATTTATCGAAAAATCAGAAGTTCGGTTAAAATGAAGTAATCCCTTTCATAAAAACAACTTTCCCTTAAAAGTAAATTATAAGCTTGATCTTCGATTTACAATAGATCTAAAGATGGCTTTCTCTTCACAAATAAAAACAAAAAGTAACACAGTGGAAATTATCTGCTACCTATTCATTATACTTTTTGTTTACGCCGCAGCGGGTAAACTATTGGATTTTGAAGAATTTAGAGTACAATTAGGACAATCACCCATGTTAAGTGAATTTGCTGATTATGTAGTTTGGGCATTGCCTGCCATGGAAATAGGTGTGGCTATATTGTTGAGCTCGGCAAAATTACGACTTATTGGAATATTTGCATTCTTTAGCCTCATGGTAATGTTTACGACTTATATAGTTATCATTTTAAATTTTACTGACTTTATACCTTGTTCATGCGGGGGTGTATTAGCAAACCTAGGATGGATCGAGCATCTCATTTTTAACGTGGTATTTATCATACTTGCAATTATTACTGTAGTGTTGGAATCTTCAAGGCGAACAGAAAAGTACTTGGTATTCCAAAAATTCATTTTGAAATGAAATTTTTAAAAGTCATAGGCGTCCTTTTTATATGTGCTTTTACAAGTATGTCTTTGGTTGGCGTTTTATACGCCATATCTGAAGATATAATTCATCGGAACAATAGCTTTATTAGGCGTTATCCCCATCATCCGCTAACAAAGAAAAACAATTTTGACCTTGGATATAATTCTTATTATATAGCAGGCTTCACAAAAGATAGCATCTATCTGGGAAATCACACAGCTCCTTTACATATGTTGAGTTTTGATAAAGATCTGAGAGATTCAACCCATATTAAACTCGATATCGAAAGGCTAAATAAATACGAATTTCGTTCTGTGAAAGTTCTTATCTATGAGCCATATTTTTATTTTGTGGATGGTAGCGTTCCTATAATTTATAAAGGTAGGATAGGGAAGTGGCAAGGAGAGATTGTGATGCAAGATCAAGTATATTTCTCGCAAATAACCACCTTAGGAGATGAAGAATTTGCTTTTCGCGCACGCAGTGCTATAACTAATGAAAATGAGTTGGGAAACATTCATCTTGACCAGGATACGGTATTAGTCAAACTTCAACCTGAAATACTTCAAAAACAAATTGATGGTATTTTTGATTCCGATGGTTTCCTGCTGTACAATATGGATTTACAAAAAATCATCTATACCTATCGTTACCGGAATGAATTCATTAGTACAGATAAAGATTTACAATTGGATTACCGGGGTAAAACTATTGACACTATTAGCTATGCTCAACTGGATATTGCTGAAGTTTCTTCTCTAAATCAACGTAAGATTGGTCCCAGATCGATTACCGTTACGCATCAGGCAGCCACTTCAGGGATTTATTTGTTTCTAAGTTCCGATCGTTTGGGCAAATATGAACTGCAAAAGATGCTTTCTCAGGCACGAATTATCGATGTGTACAATCTAAATGAAAGGATTTACGAGTTCAGCTTTTACCTATACGATTTCCAAAAAGAAAAAATGCGGGAATTTGTAGTTCAAGATGATTACTTATATATGCTTGCCGGCAATCATTTAATTAGTCATCAGCTCAAACAAGATTATTTTAATCTTAACAATATTGAAGACATATCGGCCGATATCAGGAGGAAGACTGAAAACCTGAAATAGAGTAAGTCATTAATTATTAATCTTAAATTTTACAATTATGAAAAATTTAAAAAGAAATCTGGGGTTACCTATAGCGGTAGCTGCTCTTGCTGTTGCCGGAGCATTTGCCAGTAATCAAACAAAAGAGGATGTATTCGCTCCTAGACAGGGATATATTCAAGATGGACCTAGTTGTTTAAAATCCATTGAGTGTAGTACTGATTTAGGTGAAATTTGTACTGTTGGTATTAATACCCAAGTGTTTGGTATGAATGCCTCTGGGACTACTTGTGATCAGGTGCTTTATAAACTAAATTAGTTTCTAAAGAGAAATGCGGTTCCATTTGGAACCGCATTTTAATATTTAGTTGGTTAATTCTTTATTGATAATCCAATCTTCAGGCTTTTTATTCTTTAAATAATAATCAAACCAATTTTTAGTTTTAATACTTAGGTCTTTTTGAGCTTTTTTATTTAGTAGAGCATGAATTTCATCTTCGTAAATTAATAAGGTAGCTTTTCGTTTTAGCCTTCTTAGTGCAAGGAACATTTCCATGCTATTGAAAGCCGGAACTGTGAAATCGTCTTCTCCTGTCCATAGTAATAAAGGGGTATTGATCTTATCCGCTTGCAAAACAGGACTGTTTTTGTAATAGCCTTCTTTGTTTTCAAAGAAAGAACTACCCATTCTATATTGTTGTTTTTCGAAACGCCACATATAAGACTGTCTTTTAAAATCACCGTCTACAGAGAAATAAGTGCTTAAAGCACTATGGAGTCCAGCTCCTGCTACTGCCGTTTGAAATATGTCCGTTTGTGTTAATAATGAGCTAGTTTCAAAGCCTCCATAAGAGTGACCATATAAACCTATTCCATCTTCATCAATATTAACTTTAAATTTTACGGTTTCGATAACAGATAGTACACAATCCTTAATAGATTCAGCCGGCTTCCCTATTTCGTAAGTAATATCAGGAAATAGCACAAAATAACCAGAGCTTGTATAATTAGTAGGATTAAATCCGAGCATATCGTACTCACTTGGCACTTTGTATTGATGCAGTCTATCACTTTGCTTTTGATATACTTCTACTACTAAGGGATAACTTTTCTTGCTGTCATAATTCGCAGGATAAAGCAAAACACCTTTAAGGCTATGTCCTTTTGAATTCTTGTAGTTAATAAGTTCTGAATTTCCCCAATAGAATTTTTCCTGATGAGGATTAATTTGAAAAAACTTCTGTTGTCTCCTATTATTATCAAGAGTTACCATCGCCGAGGGGAAATTATAATTTTCTTTCACAAAAACTAAGGTGCCTGAGCCCTTAGCCAATTGAAAATCTTTAAATAAATAATCTTCCAGAATCAACTTTTTAAGCCCGCTATGAGACGTCCATTCATAGATGCCAGTTTTTTCGTCAGATCCAGTAGCTGTGAAATAGAATTCATCGTCGTTATTTAAAAAGTTATTAGATTTGGTTAGATAGGGAGATTGATATTTATTTAAACCTGCTATATCAAACATGATTCCCTGACTTCTTCCGGAAGTCAATTTTTTTATCTTTCCAACTTCAATATCAATCTTCCAAACATCATACTGATCTCTAATAAGTAAATTCTCATTCCTAGTCCAGAAAACTGGTTTTACCGACTCATAAATAGATGAAGACTTATCTTCCAAGCAAAATTGAGTATCGATAGTATTTGAGATTTGCTTATGATTATTTTGCTTCACATCGTATATCCACCACTCACAATCTTTGAAATAAGCTATAAAATTACCTTTTGGGGACAGACTAATCTTGCGAAAATCATCAGCAAGTCCCTTTTGAAAAAGATTTGTTTGTCCAGTTTTTAAATCTAAAAAATACAGATCAATTTCGGCATCACGAATAAACTGAGGGGCATTGGCAGTAGGGTTATAGACTAATGCATAATTATGTGCAGGTGATAAAAAAGCGTTTGTAAGCTCATTATTTGTTATTCTTTGAAAGCCATCGGTTTCAGGCTCCCACATTACCAGCTTCGGGATACGACGACCTCCTTTTAATTCTTTTTTTACAGGATATAGATAGTTATCTTCTGTACGCCATATCTGCGGAGCCCAAGGCTTTTCCTTCTTCTCATCTACGTGTTCCTTAACCCAAAAAAACACCTTCTTCTGATCTTTTCCAATTAACAACGAACCTAGGGGACCCTTGGTTATTTCTTCTTTATTAAGAAAATTTTCCTTATCGAAACTTTGTAATTTTTTCTTTTGCAATTGGTAAAAGTAGATCGTATTAGGATTGTGGCTGTTTTTTAATTCAAAAACCAGGGAATTACCTGATTCATGCCAACTGAAACTTGGTATCTCACCATCATCAAACTTTGATATAATATGATTTTTTTTATCTTTTTTAAGGTCAAACAGTTTTAATATCTTTTCATTTTTATCCCTTATAACAGCTACCAATAAATTTTCATCAGGAGATAAAAAATAATCTTCACAGTTTTTTACGATTTTTGTTGTAACCTTTTCAAGATCTATGATTTCTAAAAATGATGTAGCATCCTTTCTGCTTATTAAGAGCTTACCGGATGCTGTAAGATTGAATTTCACCACATTTATGAAATTCTTTCGATCTCCGTTGTTCAAATTAATCGTCTGTAATACTTGGTTTGGAAGCATACAGGCGAACCAGGATTCACCAGAAAACACTCCTTTATTGCCTCCGGGGAAGTGGTAAATCTTTTTGCCATTCGTGCCAATTACTTTTAGAGTATCAGCAGCTTCATAAGCTTCTTGTATATATACCCAATTTCCATTATCGGACACCTTCTTAAATTCCATTCTACTCCACAATGGATAATCCTCTGGAGTAACATATCTTTTTTGTTGGCCATTACATATAGTAATAGCACTTAAGAGTATAAAAAGTATGATATTTCTACTTCGCAGGAATATTGATTTAAGTTGCATTGTTTTTATATTAATATCCGGGATTTTGCACTCCCAGATTAGGATTGGTGATTAATTCATTTTCTGGTATGGGTAATAGAATATTATAAGAATTCCAGCCTGGTTTTATGTCTCCAAGAACATTCTGTATATTTCCTGTATGTTTTAAATCGAAGAAACGATGCCCTAATTCTGAGAAAAGTTCTACGCGTCTTTCTTTTAATATGGCTTCCAGTAGTTCTCCTTTTGTTAAACCCTGAAGAGGTAAAAGACCTGCCCTGTTTCGTATTTCATTGAGATCTCCTAATGCCGCTGAAAGCTCACCTTGCTGCGCGCGAGCTTCTGCCCGAATAAGATATATCTCAGCTAACCTGAAAATTTTAGAATACTCTAAGGATGTGCCAGTGTTTTCTCGTTCTTTATATTTATTAGGAAAATAAAATGTTTGTTCATTGCTTGATACGAAACCTATCCATTCGGTCATCCTATTATCTCCAGTTTCTATAGATTCAATGAAATTTATAGAAAGCGAAAGAGAAGGGGGAGGGGTGTTAGTGAATTTAAAACTTAAGGCTTCCAAGGTATTCTTTCCTTCTGATCCAGAATTTAGTTGCCAGATAGTTGAACTACTTTCTTTTAAGAAAACTTCGTTCAGGTTATCGGTCAATTCATACAAATTACTTCTATTAATGATTTCTGACGCTTCCTTTTCAGCAGTCTGCCAGTCTTTAGTATATAAATAAAGTCTTGCAAGTAATGCTCCAGCCACCGAATTGTTTGGGCGGGTTCTGTAACTATCAATATATTCCTCAGGTAATAGATCCTTAGCTCTTTCCAAATCTAATTTTATTTGCTGATAGATCTCAGGTTCTGTCTTTCGAGATACTGATGAATTTTCCCTGTAGTCGGTGGTTGTGATATAAGGAATGTCCCCGAACAAATTAAGCAGATAATAGTGGCTTAATGCTCTTATAAATAGAGCCTCTCCAGTAAAAATATCTTTTTGAGAGTTGTTGATCTCTTCAGACTGTTCAAGCCCTTCGATAATGGCATTACTTTGGTAGATAATATTATAACCAAAATTCCAAAAATTGGAAATATCTTTATTACTGGGCATTACTGAATTTGAAAAAAAATCCTGTTGAGTTATTGAAGGATTTCCATAATAAGTGAATTCATCGGCATATAACCCCATTAATCCCGAAATTCCAAATCCACTACCGGATAAAAAACTATATTCACGTAATTCCGCATAGATATTGGATAGTGCTGCATCTACAGTAACGTCATCTTCAAAAACCGAAACACCAGTAATTTCTGAGTTAGGTAATTCCGTGTCTACAAAAGGATCACAAGAGATACATGTAAGAATTGTGAGTGTAAGAATAAGTAGTTTATAGGAGAATAAAGAGTTGTTTGCAAATTGCTTTATTTTAATAATTAAATAGAGTTTCATATTTAAAAGTTTAGAAAGTTATATCTACACCCGCTGTGTAGATCTTTAATGGTGGTAAATATCCGGTCGTAGTAAATTCCGGATCTGCACCCCTGTAGTTGGTGAAAGTGAGTAGATTCTGACCTTGCATGTAGAGCCTTGCATTAACAAGCTTTAACCATTTCTTTGGAACCGAATAAGAAAGGGAAATATTCTTGAGTCTTATATAAGAGGCATCTGTGATAATGGCATCACTTCCGAAATATTGAACGTACTTATTTAATGCGTCCGAATTATAACCAGCAGTAAGATACTGGTATGTTGACTGATCTCCAGGGGATTGCCAGCGATCTAATACTTCCCGGCTATGGTTGTTGCGATCTCCCGGAAGTCCAAGCAAAGAAATTTCATTATAATTCTCTTGCTTTACAAACTGAAATAAAAAATCTAATTTGAAATTTGAATAGGAAAGTGAATTAGTTAAGCCGCCAAAAAAGCTAGGGGACAGGTCTTGAATTGACTGTCTATCATTGGGAGAAGAGATCCTGCCATCACCATCGAAATCGGTAAATGTGAAAAGCCCAGTCTGTAAATCCAATCCTTCATATTGATATAACTTTTGAATATTCAAAGACTGCCCAAGAACAAACTGGTTTTCATATGTAGATCCTTCCAGATCAGGAAATCTAAGTAGTTTGTTATTCAGTATACTTAGATTGAAAGAACTATTCCAGCTAAAATTCTCATTATTAATATTTTTAGTTTCAAGAAACAGTTCGACACCAGTGTTTTCTACCGAAGCATTAAGATTGGCCTGAATACTGGGGAACCCCGTAGTGCCAGGTAGAGGAATACCCACTAGTTGATTGGAGGAAAGGTTTCTAAAATAACTACCGCTAAAAAATAGGTTATTATCCAAAAAGCCTATTTCCAGACCAACTTCGAATTTTTTATTGGTTTCCCATCCAAAATCTGGGTTGAATAGTCGAGAAGGTGATAAACCGGCAGTTCCATTATAAATATTTCCAGTAGTGCTATAGGTGTCAAGGTATTGATAATCACCAATCTGATCGTTTCCGGTAATCCCATAACTACCTCTTATTTTTCCAAAGCTTAATAAGTCGTTGCCGGTAAAAAAGGGCTCTTCAGAAAAAATCCAGGCGGTTCCTATTGCTCCAAACCATGCAAAACGGTTAGCGGTTCCAAACCTACTGGAGCCATCCCTTCTGCCCGTGAGATTTATGATGTAGCGATTATCATATTTATAATTCAGCCTTCCAAAAAAAGCTTGGTACTTATATGTGATTTTGTCATTATTTAAGGTGAAGACTGAATTAGCAGCTGAGAGATCATAAATTAATTGTTCATTAGAAAAACCTCTTCCTTCCTGATACAAACGGACATCTTTTTGATTTTGAAAAGTGGCACCAACCAGAAAGTTGAGTTTGTTTTTATCAAATTCCTTTTGCAAGTTTAATTGCGGTTCTACAATCCAAGACCTTCTAGTACTGTTATTTAAATAAATACCCGAGAATTCACTATCAAGCTGATAAGCTGGATCATAAATTGTGTAAGAAGAAGTTCTGGATTCAGTATGCTGAATATTAGTATATCCTAGATTGACCTTGAAATTGAAATCGGGTAATAATTTATAGTCGATCACTGCATTGGCGAGAAAATTATTAGTCACCGATTTAAAACTAGCATTTTGGATCCTTAGGGGATTTTGCCATGTACTGTTCTCCCAGTTTAGTTCGCCGTCTTCTGTGTAAAGCTCTGGTGCATTTGGCGGCAGTTTAATGGCTTCACGTAATAAGTCGCTACCAGGCTGGTCATTATTTTCCACACTATAGTTTCCCGTAACGTTTATACTGAATCTTCCGTCTTCAGATTGATTACCAAAATTCGCATTTGCCCCTGCTTTTTCATATTTAAAATCACCTGGAAAAACAGTGGTTTGTAATCGGTAATTACCTGAGACCCTAAAATTGGTATAGGCATTTCCACCATCAATTCGAAGGTCGATACTTGTAATATTAGCATTGTTTCCTAAAAGCTTTTCCTGCCAGTCCGTATATCGATTTTGATCCCAAGTGCCATTAATATCATAGGCATTACCGGGATAATCGACGATTCCGTCATTTTCAAAAGCTTCCTTTCTTATGTTTAAATATTCCTGAGTGCTGAGTAGGTCGAATTTTTGGGTGATTTGTCCTATTCCGCTATTTGCATTGATATTAAAGTTGGTTTTACCAGTCTTTCCTTTCTTGGTGGTAATTAATACAACACCATTAGCACCTCGCGAACCGTAAATCGCCGTTGCATCGGCATCCTTTAAGACCTCAATACTTGCTATATCATTGGTGCTGATTACGTTTAAAGGACTTGTTCCGCTTCCCGGAAGAATATTTCCGGAAACTTGATTATAACCTAAAGTATTGGAGGCATAGGGAACACCATCTATAATATACAAGGGTTCATTACCTAAAGCCCTCAAGCTGTTTCTACCCCGAATTTTAATATCAAAACCACTGCCAGGAGTTCCGGAGGTTTGAGTGATCTGTACACCCGGCATTCTTCCTTGAATTGCAGCCAGGGGATTTAGTACAGGTTGTAATTCTATCTCTTCGGCAGTTATCCTAGAGATATTACCAGTACTTTCCCTACGGGTGGTATTGTAATAGCCTGCATTTATTTCTACTTCCCCTAGGGAGGTAATATCCTCGGCTAAGGTAACGTTGATCTCTTTTTCTCCCGTAAAAGGCACCTCTAAGGTTTTATAGCCTATAAATGAAAATACTAACGTGCTGTTTTGTGGAATGGGAAGTTGAAAAATTCCTTCCAGATTTGTAATGGTACCAGTATTGGA
>Ga0209414_1001442_pt1 | contig 11282 bp, 7 predicted proteins | sample LakVidmifraction_4_FD_181154 | JGI IMG/M metagenome (GOLD analysis project Ga0209414, IMG submission 181154) | Hypersaline microbial communities from Lake Vida, Antarctica - Brine Hole Two &gt;0.2 micron (SPAdes) (version 2) | ecosystem: Environmental > Aquatic > Non-marine Saline and Alkaline >... | reverse complement strand
CGACCAATGGTCACATATGGAAATTTAAGTTTTCTTAACAGCTCAATACTTTTGTCCTCTGTTCTAACCGTTGTCAAAATAACACCATCTACAGCACCTGATCGAATAAAATGATTTAATAAATTGATTTCATCCCCTTCATCTTCTGCATTACTATACATAATATAATAACCCTTCTCTTGAGCTGATCGACTGATGCCAGCGAGTACTTTAATGAAAAATGGATTGTGCATGAAATCTTTTGTTGCACTGGGGAGTATTAATCCTAATGTACTCGTTTTATTATTGGCTAAATTTCTTGCTGTTATATTCGGATAATAATTCAACTCTTCCATTATTTTATAAACAATTTTCTTCGTATGATCGCTAATTTTTTCGCTACCAGATATTACTCTTGAAACAGTTGAAGTAGAAACACCAGCTTTTTTAGCGACATCTTTCATCGTTACTTTCATAAAGACCTCCTTCTCTTGATGGTTATTCTTAAAAACTAAACGCGAAGTTTAAGCTCTCATTTTAATGATTTTGTATTCATCTGGTTTAAGACTAAATTCACTGTTTAGAGGCATATCAGTATTTCTCATCAAATCTCTACAAATAATTGAATTCTTTAGCGTAACGTGCTGCTCTTTTTTACTATTATTGATATAAATCTGTATTTCACTCGTCTCACTGATCCGTTTAAAGGCAAGAATATTTTCTTCATCAATCCATCTAAAGTCGCCATTTTTGAGTACTTGATTCTCATTGGAAATCTTTATTAATGCTTTGTATTCCTGTAATAACTTTTTATTCCATTTTCTTTTTTCCCAGGGCATAGCTTTTCTACAATCAGGGTCTCCCTTCCCCTCTAATCCAATTTCAGTTCCATAGTAAATTGATGTGCATCCTAAATAAAACAATTCAAAAACAAATGCCATGATCAAAGCCCTTTTATTGCCCTTAGCTTCTGTTAAAAATCTAGGGGTATCATGACTATCTAATAAATTCATCATAATTTCATTGGCTTGTGTTGAGTAGTCAAAGTACGTCCGATTAACTTTATACTTGAAGTTAGCTAAATCAATCTTATTTTTGGCAAAAAACTCATAGCAAGCTGTTTGAATTGGATAATTCATTATTGCATCAAATTGATCCCCTTGTAACCAAGCATATGAATTATGCCATACTTCACCTACAATATATGCATCCGGTTTAACTGTCTTTACCGCTTTTCTAAATTTCCGCCAAAACTTATGATCAATTTCATTTGCCACATCTAATCGCCAGCCATCAATATCCGTCTCTTTGATCCAATAAGTTGCCACATCTAACAAAAATTCCTTTACAGCCTCATTAGAGGTATTTAATTTGGGCATTTTAGGTTCAAATCCAAAAGTTTCATAATTCAATTCTTCTTCATTAATTGGAAATTCTTTAATATAAAACCAATCCTTGTACTTTGAATTTTCACCGTTTTTTTTCACATCTAAAAACTTATCAAATTTATAACCCGAATGGTTAAAAACAGAATCAAGAACTACTTTTATATTAAGGCCATGGGCTTTTTTAACTAATTTTTTCAGTGTTTCTTTGTCCCCAAAATGGGGATCAATTTTATAGTAATCAATGGTATCATATTTATGATTTGTTGTTGCTTCAAAAATTGGTGTTATATAAATGGCATTAACACCTAAATCAGCGAGATACTCCAGCTTTTGATGAATGCCTACTAAATCTCCACCAAAAAAATTATCCCGTGTTGGTTTAGCATCCCATTTCACTTTATTATTAGGACTTATTTCATCATTTCCATTACAAAATCTTTCAGGAAAAATTTGATAAAAAACTGCACCTTTGACCCATTCCGGTACTTCATGAATGTCTACTTTGTTAATATAGGGGTAATGCATCAAGTATTTATGAATCGTAAATTCATCCGTCATATCCACATCATTGACAAATCCCCACTCAGTGTAATATCCAACTAATTCATCTGCATACAAATTAAATCGATAAGCCAATCTTTTTGAATCGACCATTACCCTTGCAATATAATAATCATACTCAAAATCTGAAAAGGCTTTTTCCATCGCAACTGCCTGAAAACTATTAAGATCGTACTTGTCACCATAAAATAATTCTACCCTTGTTAAATCATTTGTTTTTGCTTTAAAGCGAATTTCCACTTCCTTTTCATTATAAGCAAAACACATATTACTTTTAGGTTTGTGTCTAAATGCGTATTTATTAATCATATATTTGCCTCCTTATGCAACCGTTTGCACTATAATATCATATTTCAATTTTCAATACAAGAAAAAAGCTCTCCTGGATGAGAGCTTTCCTCTAATGAAACTATTCTAATCTCTTAAGCAAATTCATATCTTCATTAATGTAATCACTTGGTTTAACATGCATATCGTAATACATATTATCGCCTTTATCAGGAAATCTCGGATTAATAAGTACTTCACCTAGTCGCTCCAATGTTAACATACGATGATTATTAATCTGGTACTCATACTCTACAACACGCATAATATCATAAGCATTTTTTAAGGCTACTTTTGATAAATTTAAAATATCTTCATTACTAGCATCCTTAATATAATGAGGATAAGTATAAGGCATCATCATATTAATGGATTCAATAAAATTACGCATTGGCAATTTATCTTTCCAGGCCCCGTCTCCCCCAATAAAAGGATACAATTTGCTTTCATAAAACCAAACTTTTAAACTCGGTAAAAAATAAGGTGAAATAACCTCATAATCTTTATTTTCAATTAATGCTTTTCCTTTACCACTCATAATCCCAACAATTAATTTTTCTACTTTAATGTCATGTTTTTTTAATAATGGCTCAAGCACCTTTAAGCGATAGCCTTTATTGAGTAAATCATCGACTAAAATAATTGGTCGATTGAAGGATTTAATCATTTTCATCTGATTATCAATATCCATATAATAGGGTGAAGCCATAATTTCGTGAAAGGATAAATCTTTGTTAAAATATTTTTCAACATGTAAAGTTTTTGTCACTGTATTGGGTATGATAACCCTCTTAAATATAGCGCCAAATGGTACACACATAGCCTCTCCATAATTTCTTTCTTTATAGGCGTTTATAGAAACATTATTTGCTTCACACACTTCTTTTATTAAATTTTCATATAACATGGTGCGATTATAATTAACAATGAGTTTTCCAGGATATAACTGGGCAATTGCTCGTTGTAGGTTTTTTCGCGTATTTTTTATCACAGCCATAATATTTTTATTATTACCATATTCATCTTTAAACATTGATCCAACATCTAAATTTAAAACAACAGGTGCCGTTAAATTCACGGTAAAGGGTTGAATCGCCGTACTAACGTCTTGAACTTTTAAAAATCCTTGATCCAAAAATAATTCAGATATTTCTGATTTTAATTCACTTCTGATTTTTTCAACATAAACACAATAACTATAGTCTCTAGATATCAAAAAAGATAATGTTTCTGATAAAACCATTTGATAAACATCATTAATTTTAGATTCTAAATTAACAAATATGAAATTTAAAGCAACAATTCTACCAGAAGATTCATCTATCACATAATTCATTAAATCGTTATTCTCAATTTCTAAATGTATTTCTGATGAACGTATCCAACGAAAACCAGAAAAACCAATAATTCTATTTTTATTTTCTATATTCTTAATAACAATTACTCTAAACCTTGGTTTAGCTGTTGCTATTTTAAGTTTCTCATACATCACTTCATTAGGAATATCACTTAGTTCACTTAATTCCCTTAAAGTTTCTTCATCAAAACTTTCAATTAATTCAACACCTATTGACTTTGCATTAATAATATTTTTAAACTGTGGTTCTTTTTTATACAACCCATTTGTATAAATATAACGCTCCGCAAAGGAGTCTACTAAATCAGAAATGTCACGATTGGTATCTATATAATCTCTAATTTGAGTTGATGAAATATGTTCATACTTCTCACTTAAGGTCAATCGCATTGAATCCTTATTTAGTTTTTTAAATATCTTTTTAAGAACTCTAAAATCTTTTGAGTTCATCATCTTTGGTCGTTCAAATATAACATGAGGAAACTCTAATATTTTACCATATTTACCTTTATAAGCTGAAGCGTTTACCAAAACATCACTTCCAACAGCTAAATAAACATCATTCTCCGGAAAAATATCTTTTAAATTTTCTAAATCGATTTCGTTAGCAATGTTAACAGAAATTTCCTTTGGTAAGGTGTAGACACCAAATTCTTTTGCTATAGATCGTTCTATAATATTTCTTCTAATAATATTGGGCTGTGTGCTTTTAGACCAAGAAAATTCATCTACACCCAAATGCACTTCAAATCCCATATTTCTAATCTCTACAGCAATTGTTCGATGGCTTCTTGAAAAAGGATCAAATGCCCCTGGGAAAAATGCAACTTTTTTACTAAATTCTTTGGTTAATTCACCTTTTTCAAAGCGATAATTAGAAATGAAATTGTAAATCTCTTTTAAAGCTGAAGCATTGTTAATAAATACTAAATCATGAGATTCATCCGTTTGCATAATCAAGGTTATTAATTTTTTTATGATTAAATCGAAAATTACTCTTTTCTCAGATAAAGACAATTCATCGGATTTGAATATATCCGATCCAATAACATTCAATGCCATTTGTTTAACAAAAGATTCATCATGAGAAAATCCAGAAAGAATGATGCCTAGTAATCGAATCAAACGGTCGTTATGACTTTTCTCACTTGCGATGAATACATTTTTGTAATTTGTATATTTTACTATGGAAACACCTGCAGTTTTTTGAAATAACGCTATTAAGTTTGAATTATTTGTTTCGATCTGTTCATAGAAATGATCAATAATTTCATCAAACTCTATAGGTTTCAAATGTAATAGTAATTCCCCTAAATATAGTGGAATAAATTTAGTAAATTCATAACTTTCCATTTCTAAGGAACGTATCAATTCAACGACAATATCATTCTTTTGTTCAAAGGATAAATACGGAAAAATTTTAATTAAACTCTTACCAGCTGTGTTTCTAACATTCTCTAAAGCACTTACCTTTAGTAAGTTACATAAATGTTGTGCCGCATAAAAAATATTTTGATAGTCATGTAAAATAGTATTTCTTAGTAGTAATTCAATTTGAAACCTTTTTTGAATTGGATAAGTAGCTGTTTTTAAATTACTTAAAAAAATCTCCGACGTATATTTTAAATCTTCTAAACAGATTTGTCTGTATTGGTCAATAACTTCTTCATCACTGTTAATCGTCTCAGCTAATTTAAACCATGCAAAGTTTTCAGCAGGGTCTTGTTTATTAAACACACCATCATTAACTAACTCACGAATATGAAACTTTTCAAAATCTTCTTCATTAATAAATGGATATATTTCATAAAAAGCATTTAAAGCCCGAAGTTTGAGTCTTTTATCACTTGCAAAAACAAGTTTCATTACAAAATTTATCACATCTGTCATTTGATACAATTCAAAATGATCATATTTAAGTATTCTTGTTAATTTTAGCAAGTAGAATTCTTGCTTTTCAGATATTTCTACATCATTAAAATATCCAAGAAGTAAATCAGTACTCTCTTTAAATAATGCCTCATTAATATTTTCAAAATAGCCTAGGATAATCTCCCGTAAGCTGTAACCTATTAAATCTTCATGTTTTTCTATGACTGTTTTTGGTGGTGTTAAAGTTTTTTCAATGTATTCTTTGAATAATCGAAGCGTCGTATAATCTGTTTCATTAATAACGGCATCTTTTGGCAATTCTTTTCTTAATTTCTCATCATATGTTGCAATGAGTTTTCCTAACAATTTACCACAAAGCTCTCGAACATCTTCTTCCTTTGATACCAAATTATTATACAAAAATTCAATAATTATTATTTTTTGTTTCTGAGTCAAATATGTAGAATACCGATCAAAGGCTTCAATATATCCACGTGTCACCGTTGCATTTCTTGTATTACGCGCTTCCTCCAATAATTTGTTCAATGAGGTTTCATTTCTTAATTTATACATTAAATTAATATTGTGTAAAACAGATAAGTATACTGCATTTTCAATGATTTTATTTCCCTGCATAATGGAATATAATTTTTCTTTTAAATGAATTGGCTTATTTAAAGATTCATTGGGTTCAATATTTATTGAACGATCCAACAAAAACTTTTCAAAATCAAGTAACTTTGAGTAAACTTTCCGGTATCTATTTTCTTTTACTGTATCAACATTATCCAATTTGTTTAGAATGACATCAAAAGCTTCCTTTAGACAATAAAATTTCATTATCTCTTGACCTTCCGCATCTCTAGAGCCTTTCACTCGAAAATCTGCATAAATTAATATCAGTGCTTCTAAGGATAAATTTTCTAACTCTAAATCCCATGTTGAATGATTAATAGCAACATTTCTTATATAAATAATATCTCTCTTTTTAAACCATTCCCCTGTATAATAATAATGAAAATAAGCTACACGATTTTGCTCATCTTTCTTACATCCGAATTTGCCAATATCATGTCCAGCTGCTGCACCAGATACACGTCCCAAATCAACTTTAATGCCTATTGATTTAAGTTGACGTGCAATGTTTAGACTTAAATAATGTACACCACAGACATGCTTAAAGGTTGTGTATCCCATAATTTCTTGATTTAATTTCATCATTTCTTCAACATAATCTTCTTCATAATACCTAATAAAATTGACATACTCAATGGGAGATTCCAGTTCACTAATTTCTTCTCTGTTAAGAAAATTTATTGCATAGTTGCTTTCCCAGGTTTCAATATTATGCTTTTTTTCATAATTTATAAAAATTCTTAAAATCGAAAGATAGACATAAGTCACTTTTTCGTAGACCTGGTTGAGTTCATCTTCTAAAACATCTGGAAAGTTTTTAGTAAGTGTTACTTCATAAAAATGTACCATTGGATCTGTTGGTAACCCACCATCTGAAATAGCCTCTAATAATACCTGAAATGTTGAAAAGATTCTCTTAGAATCAAAATTTTCATTTTGCACTAATCGAATAATATCGCTGATATTTGATTTCGAATTAAAGAAGTTATTAATCATTAATTCATCTTTTTTATTTGTTAACGCATGATTTATAAGTTCGCTTTTGATACTATTAATAATTTTTTTCATAAAGGCCCCCTTTCTTTCTATCTTATCACAAATTTTATAATAACAAAATCTCAAATATTGCCGATATCATATATAGGAGGTGTTCTTATGGATATTAAAAAACCAAATAGTGTCAATAGAATCTTATATTCCAGTTATCGTTCACACAATTCAACAATGAAGAGAATAGAGCCAACTGAAAGCACTTTTTCAAGACAGTTAGCTGAATCAAATAATTATTTAATGATAATTGATGAGTTTTACCATTCCTTACGTCAAAAAAGAAAACTCAAGAAACAAAGTATGTTATTACATAAGCACCCTGTCGATACGATCATTGATTTAATTGTTTCTTTTGTGAAATCATATAATAAACATTATATGACTCTTCTAAATCATGACAATCAATTCAACACGACTAAACACAATAAACTTATAGACGTGATTATTAAATTTAAGTTTAGTCTAAACCAAATTGGTATCAACATAAGTAGTCGGAATCTTCTGAAAATTAATACGTCAAGATTAGAGACGCTATTAGAAAGCTCGTTTACCCATATAGACTTCCTATTTGAAAAAAATGGTTTATTAGACCATTTACAAAATCTGTATGTTGATAAAATTAAAGAAAGTAATATTACACATTTTGACAAAAAAGTATAAAGAGCTTAATTAAGCTCTTTATTATTTGACAAAAATTTTATATTTTTACCTAAGAACACCTCAATAGTATCGTTATTTTCCTAGGCAAATCAAATATACTTCACTTCACTGTTGCTTCAAAGTATTATACAGATTTGATTAAATCGATATAGTGATCACTATTTATTTCTCGTTCATATTCAACTTCTGGGTTAATGACAAATAGTGCGCCTTTAATCCAAGCACGATACAAACGATGCATTTTTTCTACTGCTACTTCTGAATTAACCCAAAATTCTGTATGGAGCTTATTATCTCTAATCAGTCTTCCATAATTATCCTTTATTTCTACTTGGGTTAACCCGTCACAGGGCATACCTTCTAAGAAAATGTCTTTTAAAGCTTTAATCGTTTCTTCAATGGTTTTTCCTGACTTATTTTCTTTCTGAGCTGTTTTTATTCCATGGGCGTAATACATCTCAATGAGTTCCTCTAGATTTGTTACTTTAATTAAATCTTCAATAATTTTTACTTCTTCAGTCTGAACCTTTGTAATTAGACTCTCAAGTCCTGGATGGATATGTTTACCAGCCAAGGCCTCTTTAATATCGACACCAGCTAAAGACTCATGATAATTATCTGATAGTTCCTTAAAGTTTTTTACTAAAAAACTATTGCGATCATCTATCATTTGAATTTGATTATATAACCAATAATGTACATTTCCTAAATTCGCACTCATGGGTTCCTCCTATAAATACTTCTCTTCTAACTTCTCTAATAGTTCAATATATTTCTTTTGTAAATTTATCTTCTTCGCTTCTGATTCAACTTTCATCATTTCATCTTCTACAAATTTTAAACTTTCATCACTTAATTTGTTTTCTCCAAAAACATAAATCGTATCATCTTCTTTAGCAATATGTCTTTCAAGTAAATCAGCATACGCCCTAGCATTGGAAATGATATCAATATTTTTTCTTTCATTTCCATTTTTAACTGCCCTTACAGCTTCTTCTAAATTAGAGATATACATTCGTCCAAGATCATGTTCAGAAAACATAGCCAAAAGGGGTCCATCCACAATTGCTTCCCCTAAATGTTTTCCCATTTCATCAAAAAGAATATTTTCTTCTTTTTTATGATGGTGCTTATCGGCATAATTTTTAATAAAATCAATCATCAAATCAAAATCATTTAAATCAACAGATGCATGCTCATAAATTCGATAGCTTACTTCTTTTATAACCCTTAGCATCCTTTTAATATTTTTGTGTTCACTAACCAAAAGTTCTATACTTTTCATTGTTATGCTCCAACGGCTTCATTTAAAGCATTAATTAAATTGTCTAAATCAAGTCCATGAACGCCTGCTGCTTGTTCAATACTTTCCCTTGTCGCTGTTGGACACCCAAGACAATGCATGCCCTTTTCTTCAAATACTTCCTTTGTTTCTGGATACTTATTTAATACTTGCGAAATTGTAAGATTTTTATTAATCATTTTTAACGCTCCTTCTAATATTTTCATCTGATAATCATCAACTATTTTTTTCTTTATTTTCTCTTAATTTGTAACCTTAGTATATATGGATAAGAAATAAATTATGTTGCAGATGCAACATTTATGTTTTTTATAATATGATTTATTAATTTTTTTATAAAAAAAATAACACGAAACCGTGCTATATAGTATTTTTAGCTTATTATATTTTGGTTGCAACACAGAAACTTTAGTTATATTACCTAGATATTTGAACTTGAATTCAAAAATTAAGTCAAAAAACAAAAAAATTAAAAATTGCAGTATTAACTTTTACATTGTTGCTATTATTGGTTTTTTAAATAACTTTTTTACATTACTGGCTAAAACTTTAAAGGCAAAATAGAATTTTGAACGCAGTTCACCCCTGACAGGCATTGAATCTACATTGTATACTCGTCTAAAGATAGAAGGTAAGCCTTCAACTCCAGCGCGTTGATTAGTAAGTTCAACAAATTCTTTTGTTTGCATCTTGTTGCGATAAAGATCTCTTGAATATCTATCTTTTTTAAATCTAACGGTGTTGGCTTTCTTTTGAAACTGAATTCTACAGTCTTTATTTAGACTACAATTAGCACATGTTTCTTTAGAAAATTTAGCAGTACAGACATCTTTTTCAGCGTCATAATCGCTATAGAAAGGTTCTTCATTGTTTGCGCATGAAATGACAAGATTCTCTTCACTGATTTCGAAAGTTGATGCATAATTCATTTTAGAATCATTTTGCTTTCTACCAGTTAATTTCCCAGGTATGATTTCAATGCCTTTTTCACTTGCTTTTTCGGCTAAATCAATTGTGAAATATGCACCATCAACTATCATTTTCACGGGTGTTTCTAAAATACTGTTACCAGCTAATTTTTCTATAGTATCAGCACTAAATTTCTGATCACTATATATATTGGGTTTAAAGTCATAGTCTTTAATGATGTTATGATCACCATCATAAATCTCTACAACATTTGCTGTATAACCAATGTTTCCTTTATATTTGAAACGATAAGTTGCATCTGGATCACTTGGATTTTGAAGAATTGTTGAGTTGAGTTCTTTACCATCTTTCACTTTAATGTTATCTGGGTAAACGCATCAAAATCATCATGAGCAGTTTGTTCATTTAGCATTCTTTTTAGAAGTTTTAATTCTTTTGTTTCTCTTATTTCAGTATTACTTATTAAAGCTGCTCTATAGAGAGTTTGTGATTGCTTTAAGAGAAAATTGAGTTTTGATTCGTTTTCTTTATCTCTTGTTCTGTAAACTGTTTTATTCTTATGACCCTTATCTAGATAGCTGATACAAGATTCTGGTATTAATGCTTTATCCAATACATTAAGCTTTTTTATGAAATTAGCATTAACTGTATAAACTAGTTCTATTCGTGATAAGTTCTTACAAGAAGAGGCAACCATAAAAGAATCTACTCTAACTTTTTCATTATCAATGTTTAAAGTATCAGCAATTACTTCAGAAATGGCTTCAACTTCTTCTTTTATTAAATCACGACCAGTTTCTTTTTCATATGCGTAGGCTCTTTTTCTAAAATTAGAAAAAGTATTGATTGAAATCGGTGGTCTTTCTTCACTTGTAAGATGAAGAGCATACTGATATCTATCATCAAAGTATATAGAGCCTAAAAGTTCTTCATCAGAATGACCAAATATTTCTTTTAGAATCAAAGCACCAATAATAACATTTACTGGAGAATTAGGTCTTGAAGGTTGATCACTATAAAGCACTTCAAACCTGGTTTCATCAATTGCAGGAAAAATATATTCCTGAAAAGGATGAGCCCAACAATTTTTAAGTATTTTTTTAAGATATTTAGGCATAATTAAGACAGAATCATCAAAATTCATTTGTTGATAAGCATTTTTACGAAACATAAAATCACCTCATTTTATACTATTTTACGTCTTAATTATATCAAATAA
>Ga0209414_1001437_pt1 | contig 11304 bp, 20 predicted proteins | sample LakVidmifraction_4_FD_181154 | JGI IMG/M metagenome (GOLD analysis project Ga0209414, IMG submission 181154) | Hypersaline microbial communities from Lake Vida, Antarctica - Brine Hole Two &gt;0.2 micron (SPAdes) (version 2) | ecosystem: Environmental > Aquatic > Non-marine Saline and Alkaline >... | reverse complement strand
CCATAACCGGTTCAAATACTCGTAACCGCTCACAATCTACCCCCGGCCTAATCGCCGGGGGTATTTCTATGTCGTGCCGCCCTAGCGCGCAGCCTCGCCTCGCGCAGCCTCGCCTCGCGCGCAGCGAGCGGGAATTCCGACACGCCCGGGATTCACGATGGTTTGCTATGCGTGAACTGGTGTGCTTATAATGTACTCACAACACAAAATTGGAGATACAAAATGGAGATTTTCGTAGGCATGGACGCTAACGGCGAACTGGTTACCCGCACTGCTACTCCCGAAGAATTCGCTAGCGTATCGGCAACAATCGACGCGACTAGCTAAGAGATACCCCCTAGAAATAGGGGGTATTTTTCTGTCCTCTGCCGTATTGCTTTTGCCGCGCCTAGTGTGTAAGCTGGATATGGTGCCTGAAATTAGTTTGGTTTTGGTGTTGCGCTCTGCCTAGGTGTGTGTCATACTTATTTCGAGGGCAATTCGGCCCTCTGAATTTTTGGAGATAATATGTACCCCGAGTATGTTACCGGTCAGAAGATCGAGGCAAGTGGCGGAATGATGACCGCAATTTCAATGGTCAATGCGTCCACCGTCCTCGCAAAGTACGATACTCCAAACCACCCTAACGCCGATAAAGACAATAACGCGCAAGTGATGCTCGTCGCTGGATAATCCTCACCTAATCTACCCCCTAGCCTAATCGCTAGGGGGTATTTTTTTGCCCGGCGATAGTGTGCCGTTGCCGTTAGGTATCGAACCTAGAATATCAACGCATTAGGCACTTATGGCCTATTGTGCGCGACTGGGGCTAGGTTTGGTGTTGGTGTCTGTCCGCGCGATTCTATGCGCTTAGAATGGCATACAGCGATTCTGAGGGGGGGTATCCTAGCGCGTACCCTAACGCGATAGTGACTAGTTCTCATTCTTGTATTGTCTGAGGTAGGCCACTAGGGGGGGGTGTAAGGGGGGGGCGTGGAGGGCGAATATATACCCCCACTACGCCTAGGTAGGCTATAGGCGCGCCTAATGTCCTAAGTGGGTACACCTAGACCTAAGGGGGAATATCTAGGCTTAGATAGGCGCACAGCACGCCTAGCCTGAGATTTGACAGATACCTAGGTCTATGATATAGACCTAGGCATGTATGTATCAATGATTGTATCAATGTATGTATCAATGATTGTATCAATGATTGTATCAATGTATGTATCAATGTATGTATCAATGATTGTATCAATGATTGTATCAATGATTGTATCAATGTATGTATCAATGATTAATTTTTGTATCAATGTATGTATCATGTATGTATCAATGATTGTATCAATGATTGTATCAATGTATGTATCAATGATTGTATCAATGATTGTATCAATGATTAATTTTTGTATCAATGTATGTATCATGTATGTATCAATGATTGTATCAATGATTAATTTTTGTATCAATGTATGTATCAATGATGAGTCAAATTTTTTTTTGATTTATTTGCGATTTTGCTTGACAAACTTCTTCAAGTATGGCATGCAAGTGCATGTAGGGGAGGGGGGTCTGAACCTGAGAGAAGTCTGGACGTTGTCTGGGAGTTTCCTGGAAACAATCTGGGAGTTGCGGCCAGTATAGCGATTATCCTCTCACCCGCCAAATGAATTTCTACTACACCCTTTACTGCTGTCCCGCATACCCCAATTCAATCTCATCCCTTACCTGCATGAGCAATACCCCCAGCATATTCTGACCCGTCCCCGTCTCAGTATCCTCGCCCCAAAAATGGCCACTTCCAGGACTCGCATCTACAAGCTTCCGCCCCGAAGTCTCCAGCAGCCACGTCTTAAGCTGGTTGTCCGCAAATTTAGCGCGCAGCAGGTTCAGCATTACGTCCACCTTCACATCCTCCCAATCCGTCCGCAAGTCTACCGCTCGGCCCCGAAATTTAGCGTCTTGAGCAGAACCCGCCTCTAGGATGTAGTCAGCATCCACCCCATCCACGGTCTTAGAGGCCTGATACCAGTGCTCAGTGGTCATCCCATCGGCCTCCTTCCACGAGTTATACATCCAACGGTGTGCGCCTGAAAATCCATAAATTGTATTCATAGCCACAGCCTAACACACACCTACGCCTAAATCACCACAACCACCACAATCACCCACATATGCTAAACTATTTCTATGTTACCTAATGATGAAATTGAATTCCTGGCAGCGCTGCCTACCGACACGCTCCGCATCCAGCGCGTTCACCAGCTCCTAGCCCTCGGCTGGACGTACAGCGAGCTGGCACCCTACGTCAAGGTCTCGCTGTCTAAGGCCTCGCTCCAGCGATACATCGTCTCGCACCCACAGATACCTGCTCAGGTGCCAAGCACACTTCCAGAGGCCCCCAGCCCACATCCAACCCCTGACCCTCTACCGACCACATCTAGGCCCCGAAGAAATGCGTCTCCGCACACAGCGCTGCCCTCGTTGGCCGCTACAGACCCGGAGATTGATAAGACGCTCCAGCTTGCCAAGACGTATCGGTCCCAGCACACAGAGGAACACCCGGCTGCAATAGCACGCGCGAAAATTTCGGTTCTCATAGGGGAACTCTGGCATGACGGACACGGCATCGAATCGATTGCATCTGGAATGGCTATTTCTGAGATCACAGTTCGAAAGTATCTAAACCTCCAAGAAAAATAGAGGTTAAGGTACAGTTTATCTTTAAGTACGAAAAAGAGGGCACCGGCTGCAATAGCCAGTACCCTCTTTTAAATTAAACAGTATTCTCTATGTCTGTTACGTCCATTACGTCCATCTGCGCTTTAGCCCACTCTGCACCGTCTACAAACCCGGCGCGGTAGTGTGACCCCTGCACGATCCCAACACCATTGTCATGATGCCATGGGTGCCGCCTGTTGACTTCGGCACGTGCGTCCTCTTGGACACTCACTCTCGGCCTCCGTTCATAAAGCCAACAAGCCATACAATGAGCACAGCGAAAATAAGCCACAGGAGGAATCCGATCCACAACGGTGAGAGTACCCACCACCATGACCAGGCAATTACTCCTGTCAGCTTCAAAATGATAAAGAGCAGTGTCAACAGCCCGGGAAATCCGATGCCGCCGCTAGTTTCTTTCACGTTTTTCCTTTCTAACAACTCGGTTGGATTGGCCGTCATACTCCGTACTGACTGCGTAGGCTCCTAAAAAATAACCAGTGTCTGGGTCTTTAATCATCTCATAGCGCGTGGAGTTCGGGCCTAGGTAAATAAAAGGGGGCGTGCCAGTAAGTTGAACAGCCAACCCATGAAAATCCCCACCAATGAGTGGATAGCCTCTGGAAGACAGTCTCTCAGGCTCAGGCTCAGGCGCAACGTGCAGGACCTCTCGGATGGAAGCATTTCTGGTCTCGTTCCTGTCCAAATAGCGATTAACGGCCTCTGTGTCTTTAAGGTTTAACACCACTTCACGACTTTCGCCCATCAACTCTCGAAGCCGGTCAAGCTTTTGACTATCGTTCACTATAGGCCTTCTTTCTCTACTACACGGTGCAAATCTGCTGCCACCTGTGTGTCTGTTGTATTGTTAATAGTAATCTACCACACAGTTCCGCAAATTTCAAGCATTTGAAAGAATCTGTGCTAGAGTTAGGTGACAGCGCCCCCACAAGGCTAGAGCTTTACGCTTCCTGAAATAGTGGGGGCCATTTTATTAGGTAAATGACTGGCAATTCATACACCATAAGCCGTCAAGGTCTATATCTGTGCGCATGTCTGGGTCATTGCTTAAGTAGGCCTCGTCAGGGTTTAGCCGTGTGAGGTCTCCGCCAGTGCCCCAGTCCGAGTCCAGTCTGAACCAGTAGATGCGGGTGCTGTCACAGGTGTTACATGTTCTCATCTCAGTCTCCTAGCTATTTTAGTCTATATATCTTTTAGAAATAGCGTCTACAGTCTCTTGCATATGAACTTGAAAGTCAATGCCTGAACACAGTGAACCCTCACAAGAATTAATTGTGGCACGTATTTCTTGCAGTATGGCTGCGACTGTCTCAGCCTCTGGTTCCAGCTTTAATAGGGGCATGTGGCTTTCAGGCGTGATATGGTTTCTCATAGCCGTGGACCATATACCGTGCTGATCTAGACGCAGTGGGATGTCCTTTCCATGCTTACTGCCGTAGTACCAGCCCGGCTCGGTCGGTGCCGCGACAGGCGGGTTAGATAGCACAAAAAGCTTCCACTCTGTGCGTCGAAGAATCACGTTTTCTTCAATCACATCGTCCGCAATCAGCAAAGAGCGTTCTCTGTCGCCTCTGCCTTTTTCATACCCGCCACAGATAACGCCTGTCAGCATCCCTCCGTCGCGTGTGGCCCGGATTACATCACCAACACGAGGCTCTGACCAGTCCTTTTGTTCGCTCCAGTCAGTCATGACTCACCCCGAACTCTTTAGCGATTCCGCGCATCTCAATGGACATGTCGGCAGGCATCCCGTCTTCCCAGTAGGCGGCAACCCGGTACAGCACCTTCTTGGCTGTTTCCGCTACCGGCTCCAACTTTGTGAACGGGGTATGCTCTGCGGCACGACCGTCATGTTTCGGGTCGGCTGCGGAGATCATCTTGCCGTTACCGTGAGACTGCCAGACGTTGCTTATGGCCAACTCCTTGCCCGTTTCGACCCACAGCCCAATCTCGGTCGGTACCGCGACAGGCGGTTTCGCAGGCACCCAAAGTGTCCACAAACGTACATCAATGTTTGAAGTGCTTGTCATGTCTGGAACGCTCACCACCAGCACGTGAACTGGGTCATTGTTGAATCTGTAAATGTCAACAATTTGCCCGGTCAACATCTGCCCGTCGCGTGTAACCCGTACCTGATCGCCAACCGTCAGCGTTGACCAGTCGTCTTGCTGGACCCACTTATTTTCTGTCTCTGTGTAGCTTTCACACATCCGAATCACTCATTCCCGGTGTAGTTGCCCAATTGTCGTAAGCACGGTGCTCAGACTTTATACGAGGCTCAAGTTCCTGATCAATTCGGAACTCAGCGGACTCAAGCGAGTTCCGCAAAACCTGCACCTCGCGCTCCAAACGCTCGTTCTTGTCGCGTAGACGCTCAATAATGTATCGCATCTCGTGTTCCATATCATTCATTGTCATTGTGCCCTTAGTCCTTTAAATTCGCTTCCGTACCGTGTCAGAGCATCATACAGTACCCACTCCTCGCGGGACAGTTTAGGGTCGTCCTCTAGGCCATTTCGCCACTCAATTGCGGCCCGTACAACAGCCTCAGCCTGCATTGCGGTTGCGTCCGCTGGAACATTACTGTCACCGGAAGATAAATTGTCTTTATAGGTCATTCTACTGCTCCTTCTTTTTAACTGTGTGGATCATGCGCTCGACCCTGATTGTGGTTGACTACGCTCAGTACTCTACTGCTTTTGTGCTGGTTCCGTCGCTAGTTGACTTTGTCATAAAATAAACATAGCACATAAGTACGGATTCTCACCCATCTACAAAGGATATATACTAAAAAAATGGCAAAGTCACTAATGGAACAAATTGCGGACCTCCCCGAAGATGAGCGTAGAGAGGCCCTAGCGGGTCTTGACATGGAGTCCGTGGAGTGGGACTGGTCTATGTGGGGTCGCCCCGAGCAGATTCCACCTGATGATGACTCTTGGAGCGTAGGATTATTTATGGCCGGAAGAGGATCAGGCAAAACTCGCTCCGCTGCGGAGTGGGTCCGCCTTAAGGCTCGGGACTCCTCTCAAGGGCAGCTTCGGTTCCTTCTTGTAGCGCGTACTGCCGCTGACGTGCGTGAGGTTTTAGTTGAAGGCGAGGCGCTTGCCCTTGATACCCTAATACCCACCCCAACGGGATTTACCACTATTGGCGCGGTCATGGTCGGAGATATTGTCATCGGAGGTGATGGTCTGCCCTGCACAGTCACAAAGGTTCACGCCATTCTCAATGATCGTCCTACGTTCTCTATGAATATCTCGGGGGCCACCGTGATTGCTGACGCAGCACACAAGTGGGTGTCTTCTACGCACAATGAGAGAATGTACGAGACCCGGAGGCCGCACAACACGTATGAAACCGTCCGCACAACTGAGGAACTTCTTGCAACCCTCAAGGTCAGCGGCTGGGGCAGTCAGACAAACCACGCCATCCGAATTTCACCTGTAGTTGGGGAACACATCCCTGACCTTCCCATACAGCCGTACACCCTGGGTCTATGGCTCGGAGATGGCACCGCAAAGTCAAACGCCATCACCTCTCACGACGAGGACCAGCCCTTCGTGCGCGCTCGCATTGAGAGCGAGGGGTATATCACTACAGACCTCAAGACCAAGTTTACGTTTGGAGTTCTCACACTCACTACAGCAATCAAGGCTGCAAACGTGTTCCGCAACAAGCATATCCCAGAGCAGTATTTCTACGCCAGCATCGATCAACGTATGGCTCTTCTTCAAGGCCTTGTGGACTCAGATGGGCATGTATCTGAACGAGGCCAGGTGGAATTCACCAACGTCAACAAGAGACTTGCTGAAAATGTATCCCGTCTCGCAGCATCTTTGGGTATCAAGAACGGCATCTCTCTGAAAATGGGCGGTCGTGTGTTCGGTAATGGCAATTATGTAGCGTCCGACATTTACCGTGTACGATTCACCACCTCTCTGCTCATTGCCTCACTGCCTCGGAAAGCTGATCGAATCAAGAAGCTCTCCCCCGAGGAGTCTTGGCGCTATGTCAAGGATATTACCCCATCTGACTCTGTTCCGGTTCGTTGCATTGAGGTGGACTCCTCCGACCGCACCTTCTTGATTACGGACCAGTACATTCGCACACACAACTCTGGAATTATGGCCTGCTCTCCTCCCTCGGAGATGCCTGAATACAAGCCCTCGATCCGAAGACTGATCTGGCCCAACGGCAACCAAGCCTTCTGCACGTCCGCTGACGAGCCTGACTCCCTTCGTGGTGTCCAGGCTAGGCTGGCCTTAGACACCCCCCTACTGACGCAAAACCGGGGGTGGCAGACCATGGGTTCTGTTGCTCTGGGTGATATTGTGTTTGATGAGAATGGTGCCCCTACTAATGTCACGGGGGTGCACCCTGTTCACCCCAATCCTGAGTCTTACCGGATAACATTCTCGGACGGCACGCACATCGATGCGGACGAGGGGCATCGTTGGGGCACCCTCACTGCGGAGGACCGGAAAAACCCCATTCTCCCTACATGGGGGGACTCTCCTGTCAGAATAACTACTCAGGAGATGAAAAATACTCTACATGTCTTAAGAGACACACAACAAGAACTTAACCACTTCATTCCTGCCCCCACTGCGGGAGGCTTTAATGTGCCAAATTTGACACAATCTTTGGGTGTCTCTGGTCGGTTTGTTGTCTCCGTTGCCCCTATCGCTCCTGTTGCTATGCGGTGCATCATGGTTGATGCGCCTAGCCACCTTTATTTAGCTGGAGAAGGTTTGGTTTCAACCAGCAATTCCTACTCATGGGGTGACGAAATCGCGGCGTGGAGACAGACTCCTGACGGTGCAGGCATGACCGCCTGGGACAACCTCCGTGTTGCTACCCGTCTGGGGAGAAATCCTCAGGTTCTTGCTACAACCACACCTAAGCGTGTGCCGATTCTCTTTGATCTCATTGCGGAGGAGGCCGCTGGGGGTAAAGTGTGGCTCACAACCGGGTCCACTTTCGACAACGCCAGCAACCTGTCTGGTGCATATATAGACGCAATCTCGGGGCTCTATGAGGGCACTGACAAGGCTCAGCAGGAGCTGTACGGTGAGATGCTGGGCGCTGCTGAGGGTGCGTTGTGGACAGATGAGATTCTGAATGAGCACCGCACGAAGATGCCTGCCTACACACCTATGCGTATTATCGGCGTTGACCCCTCGGTCGCGGAAAATCCGGGTGACGAGTGCGGTATTGTTGCGCTCGGCTCAACATCAAACCCTGACCTGTATAACCGCCACGCCTGGGTACTTGAGGACGCATCTGTTAAGGGTGCGCCGCATGTTTGGGCGGCTGAGGTTGTCCGTATGGCCAACAAGTGGGGATGCCCCGTTGTGGCCGAGGTTAACCAAGGTGGAGCACTGGTTGCTTCTGCTATCCACCAGATTGATCCTACGGTTGTTGTGCTGACGGTCCACTCGAAGGTGGGCAAGAAGCTGCGTGCTGAGCCGGTCACACTTGCGTATCAGCAGGGCCGTGTACATCACGTAGGCCGTCATCAGGAGCTAGAGGATCAGATGATTCAGTGGCTTCCTGAGGGGTCTGGCAAGTCGCCTGACCGCATTGACGCACTGGTGCACGGCTTGACTGCGCTTCTGATCAGTCCTCCGCCCGGGTTTACGGGCAGCCGGATGCGTGCTACGCCTGTGCGTGGCCGTCCGATCAAAACGCGGACTAACCCCACTGCCGCTGTGCTGCGCACACGGAACGTGGGGTCAGCCAACGCGGGTAAGACGTTTAAACTGCGCTAGAGGGTGGGTGTATCCACCCATAGTTAAGTCTATCCCGAGCATCATCACACCAGCACCCGTCACAACTGTGTGGGTAGTTTGTGTAGGGGCGGGGATGATGATAGCCGTGTTCACATTGTATTAGGGCCATTCACTTAGCCCACACGTTGCGCACGAAGCAAAGCCGGAGCGGGGTTGGTTCATCCTGTGCCCAATCTCCGCCGTGAATTGGGCACTAAATGTGCGAGTTATGCACTCTCTATTTAGCGTTCGGAGTTCCTCGTGTACGCCTTCGTCAGTGAGGTAGATTGTGACACAGGGCGTTTCGTAATACGTGGCAGCAATCTTTGTTGCCTGTGCCACAAGCCCCGACCGCGTGCTACCTTCTACTTCTCCGTACAACATTTTTTAATGCCTTTCTTATCTTGTTAGGTGGGTGTTCTGTTTACGGGCGAAGTCCGCCGTTGTGGTAGGGGAATGATCGTCGTGCAGACACAACAAAGGGGTCCGGCGTAGAGACGGCTTTTCTATGCGCCTCAGCCATCTTTTTTTTCTTTGTCTCAGAGTCTGCCATCTCTTCAATGTAGTCAGCAGCCGCGTCAGCAGCCTCTCCTGAGCATGAACGTGCCCACTCCACTGCATCAACCAGCGCCTTAGCGCGCTCGGCCTCTCGCTGACCTGCCCGTGCTTTTTCTTCTGCACGGGCGATAATGGGCAGTATAGCGTTAGTCATCTCTGTCATAATGTCTGGGTTGTCCCATCGACCGCATTCATTTAGAGCGGTCTTAATGTCTTCACGAAGTTGATCATTCATTTTGAGTGCCTTTCTTAGTTTGTTTCTGGTTCTACTTTAATCCAGGCACCAGCAGGGTTGCGACGGTGTAGCCATGTGTCTGTGGGCGATTGAGAGGCCCATTTGCGTGCCTGAGTTTCGCTGTGCGCAAGGGTGAACTCGTGATGTTTATCATCAATCTGGTATTTTGTCCCGTACTCCCATTCAGGCTCTGCCCCTGCTGATACAGGGAGACGGAACCCGAGAGCCAAAACCGCATCAGCGACTTTCGCGTTCAGTGGCCCCATGTCCTGCCCGAGTAGTCGTGATTGAACATTTTCTGGGTAGTTGCTTGCGTTGCTCAGCACATTAGTGAGCGCCCCTTGCAATGTCTCCCGCTCACTGTCACTCATTACTTTTCCCTGTCTCTGTACCTGCTGCACGGTCAGCGCGAGCGGACAGCCAGTTGCGCACGTCAGGAGCAACGTTATCGAAATCCTGTCTGACCAAATCTGCGACCCACCAATCACTGACCAGCACGTCGTCAATCGCTTCCCGGAGCGCTTCCGCTTTCGCTGCTGCACACTCACGGGCAATGATCGGGAGAATTGCATCAGCCAGCTCGGTGACGGACACCGGGAACGGCCACTGAGAGCGAGGAAACGCACCAGCTGGTGTTGGTGTGAAATAGATGGTTAATATCAGTTCGTCCCGCAGTTCGTCACTCATGCGCTTACTCCTTCTCTGGAACTTGTGGTTGTGGGGATACCTGTACAGCCCCAGCGGGTCGGTCTGGGTAGCTAGCGGCTTTTGGCAAGCGAAACTCGTCCGTCTGCTGCGTGATGTTTGAGGCGTTCTTAATCGACTTGTCTAGCTCACGCCCAACTGGATATGCAGCGTGCTCAGTGACATCACCCACAAGAAACTCAACGGAGTATCGCCGTCCGGCATGGGTCCAAATTACTACGGGCACTATGTCATCCCCCACATTGTGAACAGAGACGGACATAAGACCGTTTAATTCCTGCGCCAGCTTCCCAAGCTCAGGAGCATCATCAATAAAGTAGGCGAAGGACTCGACAGAGGCGACCTCCCGTCGGGCCACCATAATTGCCTCCCCCAGGACATTCTGCCCCTCGCCTGTGCCGGAATCTACGCCCCAGAAGGTATCACCCTCATCATTGGCGTGGACTAGTCGGGCGGTGCCGGTACTTAGCAGCGCTCGGCGTAGGTCTAGTGAGGCCCAGGCCTTATCCTCAATGTATTGTCGCATCCCAATGGCCACAAGTTGCGAAGAAAGGTGTGTGCGTTCAGGGCTAGGGGTATAGCCGTCTGCGAGCCGTAAAAGCCACTCATACTTGCCAGTGAATCCAATAATATCTTTAGTCATACCGACACTGTAGCATACAAAGTACCAAAAATCACTCAGTACGAAGAATGTTAGACTAGTTTTATGGATACAAACGACCGCAGACCCGCCCGAGGGCAAAGAATCCCCAAAGGCGAGGCACGGATGTTGCGCACGCTTAAGGGCAACCACCTCTATGCCCGAATTGCAGACCTTTACGCAGTAGGTTGGACCCTCAGAGCTATAGGTGAAGCCTTTGAGCCACCACGTCCGCGCTCTACAATCATGTCGTGGACACAAAAAGGCGCGCACATGACCTCCACACTACCCCTGCCGGACATAACTATCCCTGTTTTAGCCACTTCTGGACCATATATCCCCCAAAAGAACACATCTCCGGGCATTTCGGACGCAGATATGACAACAATTACACATTTAGCACCCATTAGCCGCAAATATCGCGCTAGTATGTCAAATCGGCACCCTGCGGCTATCTCCAACCAGGATTTAACAGACCTGTGCACTAAATTGTACGAAAACAATGTAACCATAACAGAATTGTCCCGGGCGGCAGGAGTTACCTACCGCGCGATGGCCAAACGGATAGGTAAATAATGAGACAAGATGTTTTCCCCGCCACGGTGGTCGTCACGGCGCAAGATTTTCCAGTTGCGATTGCCGAAATGCGATCCTCACCACCCACAAAGGAC